>ENA-OQNJ01000071-OQNJ01000071.1-human-gut-metagenome-genome-assembly--contig:-NODE-71-length-23919-cov-3.019586_pt1 | contig 23919 bp, 20 predicted proteins | sample MGYA00242630_ERZ504882 | MGnify/ENA primary metagenome ERZ504882 (study PRJEB26092, sample SAMD00036408) | human gut metagenome | host: Homo sapiens | study: EMG produced TPA metagenomics assembly of... | reverse complement strand
CCGTCAACGGCAAAAACGATCCGATGGTGTGGGTGGTGAAGAACCTGACCGACTCGCGCAGCGATCCATGGAGCGGAAAGCTACGCAACTTCTGCAACAGCCTCGCCAAACAAACCAACTTCGCCAAACAGGAGGAACGCGGTCGCCACGCTCAGCCAAGCAAAAACCACCATGTCGACCGACAACGTGCTCGTGCCGGGAATCTACGCCATCGTGGATCGTACGCCGGCAACAACCACGCCAAGCGGCGGAACCGCCGTCAAAACAACCGACGTCCATCATGATGATGAACGGCACCGCGGTCAACGGCATCAGCCAACTGCGCACGGCCAGTGGCACGACCTTGACACTCGGACAGGTGATCTACAAGGTATCCAGCGTGGAAACACCCGATAAAAAAGTCAACGTCGGCAGCACGTGGAAAGACAGCGCATCCGAAGCGATAGGCAAGAATCTGACCTACCGCGTGACGCAGAAAATTCCCAACTGGACAGGCTACGACCACTACTATCTCGCGTTGAACGACACGCTCGGCACAGGCCTCGACTATGGTTCGCTCACTTCAATCACCGTCGGCGGCAAAGCATTGGCGAGCACGTTCTACAAGGAAAACGTCAACGGCAAAACCATCAGCTGGCTGTTCGGCGTCAACGGAGACATTCTCGCCTCGGACGCATCAAAGGCAGCCCTACCGGTCGGCGCGACGATCACCATCACCTACACGGCCCGCCTCAACGGCAACGCAGTCATCGGAAGCCCCTGCAACGTCAACTCCATCAACCTAGAATACTCCCACAACCCCAATGCATGGAAGGACCACAACAACCAACCCGGCAACGAGGTCAAAGTCTGCACCGGCGAAATCGCATTGCGCAAGGTCGACGCCAAAAACCAAAAGCTCACCGGCGCGAAATTCACCATCGCCCAAGGTACCAGCGACAAAACACCTTTGAAACTCGTGTCACTCGGCAACGGCAACTACCGCCTCGCCACCAGCGGCGACACCACAACCACCACCACGTTCGAAGCCGGAGAAACCAAAATCCAAGGACTCAAAGGCGAATACACCATCACCGAAACACAAGCGCCCCAAAACTACTCGTCGCTCATGCTGCCCAGCGCGGTCGTCACCGTCAACGTTGATGACGCCACCATGACGTGGAGCATCGACGTCAAATCCGACCCCAACAACCTCATCAAAAAACGGTGACAGCCACACCGTGGTCGTCACCAATATCCGCACCATCACCGAAATACCGTTGACCGGCGCGGCAGGATTGACCATGCTTTTCAGCATCGCAGCGCTCCTCTTCATAGGAGGCATCGTAATGCTGCGCATGTGCAAATCAGCCGACGACCGCTAACCGGCATCCAACGATAGGAAACACATGACGGTTCCCACACACGGCAAACCCCGACACAAAAACACGTCGGTAACACACAACATCATCCGATGGTGTGTGGGAACCGCCATGCTCACCGCAACGGCACTCATCATCAGCATCCCCCTGATCATGCGCACCGAAGACAACATCCAACAAGCAGCCAGCGTCAAAGCGTACGCAGCCACCGTCGCCAACACCACAGACACGGCAATCCAAGAAAGCAAACGGCAGGCGAAACTCTACAACGCACGCCTCGCCAACCGAACCGAACCTCAAACCGACGATCCGGCAGACAGCCCAACCGACAACCAGACAAAATATGAAACCCCAACACAAACCCTCATCGAATACAACCAACAACTCGTCATCCCACCCAGCGACGTCATGGCAACCATCAACTACCCAAAACTCGGCATCAACCTACCCATACGCCACGGAACAAGCGAACAAGCACTCGCCCTCGGCGCCGGACACTGGGCGGGAACATCCCTGCCAATCGGGGGAGCAGGAACCCACACCGTCATCACCGCACACCGAGGCCTCGCCGACAAACTCATGTTCACCAAACTCGACCAAGCCCGAGAAGGCGATGAATTCACCATCACCACCCTCGGTGAAACCCTCACCTACCAAGTGCAAACCATCCGCACCATCACCCCCGACGATTTCACTTGGATAAACAAGCACGACAACACCGCCGATCGAGCCACGCTCATGACCTGCACCCCATACGGCATCAACACACACCGACTCCTCGTCACAGGAACACGCATCCCAAACCACGACGAATGCCCGCACGAAACAGGCTGCCTCACCGACGGAACACTCGCCATCACAGCGTTCGCACTCACCACCGTATGGGCAATCATCATCGCGCTCGCACGCCACAGTTACAATGAGATGCATGATCGACGAAGTATTGTTCCTACGCCACGGACGCACCGCCTACAATCTCGCAAGACGTCTGCAAGGCCAAATCGACATTCCCCTCGACATCGTCGGCAGGTGGCAGGCCGACCAAAGCGCTTATGAACTCGCCAGAACATACTATTGGGCGAAAATCGCGCACCTCGCCGACCATAATGACGAACTTGCCCAACCCGCGTACGAGGGCGCGTATCTCGCCGATCTCAACGAAATCAACGAGGCGCCGGCCGCAAGCCGATGCATGGTCGTCGTGTCGTCGGACCTTTTCCGCGCCCAACAGACCGCCCACGCCATCGCCGACCTTCTCGGACTTGACGTAGCTCTCGACCCGCGTCTGCGCGAACGCAGCTTCGGCGAATGGGAGGGCATGACCCGTGAGGAGATTCTCGAACAGTACGCCGAAGACTACCATTCATGGCGCGCCCACACCGGAGGAGAAACCAAGCATGGCGTCGAAAGCCGTCGGCATACCGGCCAGCGTGGTGCCCAAGCCATCCGAAGCATCATCGCCAAGCATGCCGGCGATTCCGCGCCAACCACGCTGCTCGCCGTCGGCCACGGATCATGGATCGTGGCCACCGTCGCCGTATTGCTCGACATGGATCCGGATGATCTCAACAATCTCGGCGCCATGCGCAACGCCTTCTGGACGCGGATGGGCGTCGATGCAAGCCGTGGCCCCGCCGAACCTGACACATGGCAGTGGAAGCTCGACGCCTTCAACCAAGGTCCCGCCATCGCCGCGCTTACCGATTGGGAGAATGGGCCGAAGGAATTGCGAGGCCCCAACATGCCATTGTGGAAGCCCATCGTGCAGTGATCCGCAGTAACCGCAACGATCTGCAGTGACTGTCGCCTGCCGCGGACGCATGCGTCGAACATGAATTCTCGATGAAATCTCAGGCACGCGGCCGGCCAACTCTCAAGGTGGGACTATCCTAAATAAGGTTGTTTGCCCGAATGTTCCAGATCGATCGCAAGAGACCGATCGCCGGAGATGTTGGATTCGGGCTGCCGTACAGCGATAGAACGTCGGAAAGCGCGAAAGGCGGGTGAGAGACATGTTGAGAATGTTCAGAACGATTAACGGCCAGGTGGAGCAGATCCAAAAACCCGAAAACGGATCTTGGTTATGCCTTTCGGATCCGACGGATGTGGAACTCGCCAACGTTTCCATGGAAACCGGCGTTGATCTCGCCGACCTGCGCGCCCCGCTTGATGACGAAGAACGCTCCCGCGTGGACGTGGAAGACGATTACACGATGATCATCGTTGACATTCCAACCGTCGAGGAGCGTGGCGGGCGAGACTGGTACGAGACCATCCCGTTGTCGATCATCATCACGCAGTCGGCCATCATCACCGTCTGTATGCAGGACACTCCAGTGCTGCACCCGTTCATGGAAGGCACGATCCGCGGTTTCAACACGTATATGAAAACACGTTTCATCCTGCAGATCCTGTACCGCAACGCCACCATGTATCTGCGGTATCTTCGCATCATCGACCGTGAAAGCGATAAGCTCGAACTCAAACTGCGTCATTCCATGCAGAATCGTGAAATCCTCATGCTGCTCGAATTGAGCAAGACGTTGGTCTATTTCACCACGTCGCTCAAGTCGAACGAAATCGTGATGGAAAAGCTGACCACGCTGCCGCGCATCAAGCAGTATCCGGAAGACGAGGATCTGCTCGACGACGTCATCACCGAAAACAAGCAGGCTATCGAGATGGCCAATATCTACAGCGGCGTTCTAGCCAACATGACCGATGCGTTCGCGTCGATCGTGTCGAACAATCTGAACAACGTGATGCGCATCTTCACGATTATCTCCATCACGCTGTCGATTCCGACATTGATCTTCTCGATGTACGGCATGAACTTCCAGGAGGGTATGCTTGGCATGCCGTTGACAGACAAGCCGTGGGGCTTCGCCGTGATCATCGGAATCTCGCTGGTCGTTTCGGCCATTGTCACCTGGTTCCTGACACGTTCACGCATGTTCAAGTAGAATCGCGTAGAATCGCGCGTATGCTACGTCTGTCACGTCTGTCACGAAATATCGCGGCGCTGGTATGCGCCGCTTCGACCGTATTGGGCACGAGCGCGTGCGGCACTTCCATTTCCGTAGTGACCAATGGTCTCGCGCAGGGGCCGACCATTGCGATTGGCGTGGCCGCGGACCAGCCTGGTTTGGGTTTTCTGCATGGGGAGAGTATTCGGGTTTCGATATTTCCGTGGCGCAATATGTGGCGAACACGCTGGGATTCGCGAAAAAACAGATCGTGTTCAAACAGGTGCTGCCGTCGACGCGCGTTTCGTCACTTGAAGACGGCACCGTGGACATGGTGGTCGATGCTTTCGCCGCTGATGACGTTCAGGATGGTGAGGTTGAGCTTGCAGGACCGTATCTGACTGTGCATGCGGCATTGTTGGTACGTTCTGACAGTGCGGGAACCATCACCGGAAACCGATGATCTTGCCGGAAGGACGGTATGCGTGGACCAAAGGAGGAATACCCTCCTACAGCGTGCGAAATCTTGCGGAAGATGTGACCGTGAGCGAACGCGACACGTATCCGCAAATGCGAAAACGGCATTGATGATCGGGCAGGCGGACGCCATCGCGGCAGATGACGCCATAGCGGCGGGCCTCGCATCCAACGAGGGGAGGCGGATATCTCGAAGGTCGTAGGCGAAACGTTCGGCGAACGTTCGTACGCGATCGCGGTCAAAATCCGGCCAATCCACGCTGGCCAAACAGATCGACGCTGCATTGCAGTCCATGATGGACGACGGCTCGTGGAAGCAGGCCATAGACAAGATGAAACAGTCGATCGGCTACGTTCCCGACATGTCGCTCAACCCTCCCGCGATAACGCTCTCGGCAGCGTCGGAAGGCTGACGGCCCCCGCCTTGCGTGACGCTTTGCGAAACGCTTCTTGCATAATGATTGACGCCTTGCGAAGTGTCCAGTTGCGCGGCTAGTTTCATGCATTATGAGTGACATTGAGAAAAGCGCGCAGGCGCAGTCGAACGAACCAGCCGAGCCGTCGTTCCGTTACAATGCGGATCTGGCTCAGGGCATTGAGGAAAAATGGCAGAAGATTTGGGATGACGAAGGCACTTTCTGGGCTGCCAACGTCAACGGCGATCTGAAGGACGGCAAGGGACGCAATGCCGAAGGACGCCCGTCGTATTTCGCGATGGACATGTTCCCATATCCGTCGGGCAAGGGTCTGCATGTGGGCCATCCGTTGGGCTACCTTGCCACCGATGTGGTCAGCCGCTACCATCGTATGAAGGGCGAGAACGTGCTGCACGCCATGGGCTATGATGCCTTCGGTCTGCCGGCCGAGCAGTATGCGGTCCAGACCGGCCAGCATCCGCGCATCACTACCGAGCAGAACATCGCCAACATGCGTCGCCAGCTGCACCGCATGGGCCTGAGCTTCGACAACCGTCGTTCCTTCGCCACCATCGACCCCGGCTACGTGCGTTGGACCCAGTGGATCTTCTCCCGCATCTACGACGCCTGGTACGACGAGGACGCCACCAACCCGTCCGGCTCCAGGGGCTGCGCCCGCCCGATCATCACGCTCGTCGAACAGTTCGAATCCGGCAAGCGCGCCATCCCGGGCTTCGAAGGCAAGGCCTGGGCCGACCTGAGCGAAGCCGAGCAGGCCGACGTGCTCAACGACTTCCGTCTGGCCTACATCTCCAAGTCCCCGGTCAACTGGTGCCCGGGCCTGGGCACCGTGCTCGCCAACGAGGAGGTCACCGCCGAAGGCAAGTCCGAACGCGGTAACTTCCCGGTGTTCCAGCGTGAGCTGCGCCAGTGGTCCATGCGCATCACCGCATACGGCCACCGTCTGATCGAAGATCTTGACGGCATCGACTGGCCGGAAAAGGTCAAGCTCATGCAGCGCAACTGGATCGGCGAATCCCACGGCGCTTCCGTGCATTTCGATGTCGAAACCCCGAACGGCGTCAAGGACATGGAGATCTACACCACCCGTCCCGATACCCTGTTCGGCACCACGTTCGCCGTGGTCTCCCCGGAGCATCATCTGCTCGAGGATGTTCCCGCCGAATGGCCGTCCGAGACTCCGGAAGACTGGAAGGGCGGCTACGCCACTCCGGTCGAGGCTGTGAAGGCCTACCGTATGGCCGCGGAATCCAAGACCGCCAAGGACCGTGTGGACGAGGCGGGCGAGAAGACCGGCCTGTTCACCGGCCTGTACGCCATCAGCCCGATCACCGGAGCCAAGCTGCCGCTGTTCACCGCAGACTATGTGCTTATGGATTACGGCACCGGCGCCATCATGGCCGTGCCGGGTGGCGACCAGCGTGATTACGATTTCGCGGTCAAGTTCGGTCTGCCGGTCACCTACACCGTGCAGCCGCTGCCGGAATCCGGCGACGATCTGGCCAACTATGAGGGCAAGGCTCCGTTCGTCTCCCACGACGGCATCGTCATCAACTCCTCTATCGACGCGACCAAGGCCAAGGGCGATTCCCTGAGCCTCGACGGCCTGCGCGTGGATGAGGCCATCGACAAGGTCAACGCCTGGCTCGAATCCGCCGGCGTCGGCAAGGGCACCGTCAGCTACCGTCTGCGCGACTGGCTGTTCAGCCGCCAGCGTTATTGGGGCGAACCGTTCCCAATCGTCTATGGCGCGGATGGTACTCCACACCTGCTGCCGGACGACCAGCTGCCGATCAACCTGCCGGATGTGCCGGACTATAGTCCGAAGACCTTCGATCCGGAAGACGCCGAATCCAATCCTGAAGCTCCGCTGAGCCGCAACGAGGATTGGGTGAAGGTCGAACTCGACTTGGGCGACGGCAAGAAGACCTACTACCGCGACACCAACACCATGCCGAACTGGGCCGGCTCCTGCTGGTACTACATGCGCTACCTCGACCCGACCGACACCGAACACATGGTGGAGAAGAGCGAGTTCGACTACTGGATGGGCCCGAACCACAACGAGACCACTGGCAAGTCCGGCGGCGTGGACCTGTACATCGGTGGCGTGGAGCACGCCGTGCTGCACTTGCTGTACTCCCGCTTCTGGCACAAGGTGCTCTTCGACCTCGGCTTCGTGGATTCCGCGGAACCGTTCCACAAGCTGTTCAACCAGGGCATGATCCAGGCATACGCCTACACCGACGACCGTGGCCAGTACGTGCCGGCCGCCGAAGTGGTGGAAGGCCCGGCCGACGCCAACGGAGAGCCGACCTTCACCTGGAATGGAGAGCACGCCAACCGCGAGTTTGGCAAGATGGGCAAGAGCCTGAAGAACATCATCACGCCGGACGACATGTATGCGAACTACGGCGCGGACACCTTCCGCCTGTATGAGATGGGCATGGGCCCGCTGGCCGAATCCCGTCCGTGGAACACGCGCAACGTGGTCGGATCCATGCGCTTCCTGCAGCGCCTGTGGCGCAACGTCGTCGACGAGAACACCGGCGAAGTGCGCGTCACCGATGGTAAGCTCGACACGAAGACGCTGAAGCTGCTGAACAACACGATCGCCGACGTGACCGTGGAAATGGAAGCGATGCGTCCTAACACGGCCATCGCCAAGCTCATCGTGCTCAACAACCATCTGACCAGCCTCAACGAAGTGCCGCGCGCGGCCGTCGAACCGTTGATTCTGATGCTTTCCCCGATCGCTCCGCACATCTGCGAGGAACTGTGGAACAAGCTCGGACACGGCGAATCGTTGGCCCACGCCGAATGGCCGAAGGCCGACGAACGCTATGTCGGCCAGGACGCCGTCACCGCGGTCGTGCAGATCAAGGGCAAGGTGCGCGCCAAGCTTGAGGTCTCGCCCGACATCGATCCTAAGGAACTTGAGAAGATGGCGTTGGAAGCCGTCGCCGATCGTCTGGGCGGCAAGGAACCGCGCAAGGTCATCGTCAAGGCTCCGAAGATCGTGTCCATCGTTCCTGCGGAATGATATTTCGAAAACTTTCGGAACCAACGGCCGCTGACAAGGTTGCCAACAGGATGTGAACCGTTCCCGCAGAAGACGACACACCGAATATGTGGATAACTTGCATCCTCCGACCACAGGGGCCGTTTCGACTGGACAGTATGCCCATGCATCCTCCAATTTGGATGCATGGGCATTACTATTACCCCGCCAAACAGGCGGAACAGGCAGGCCGAGATCACATCGCCGGCCACGCGGACGGCTGCGTGGACTTGGCATGCCCGAAACGCATGAAAGGAACGCGCGCGGGCAAAACATTCGCAGCGAACACGTCCCTCCCGCAAACCCCTGAAGCATCTGTGGCAATCGCGGCAACTGCAACGCCTGAAATATCCCGTGAACAAACGTCGGAACCTGCGAAACCCTCATTGCGGGATCTGGCCGGAGTCAAACCTGCCGACACGCCGACGGAACAGGACGGGCCCAAACGTGATCGTCCACGACTCGTCTTTCAGCCAATCCACGCGGTCATCGCCATACTCACCCTGTCGTGCGCGCTGTGTGCAAGTCTGACCATGCTTGTGCAACAGGCCATCCACTACAGCGCACTCCAACAGACGCAGATCACGCAATCCAAACAATCTCAGGCGAACGGAACCACGAAAGACGGGGCGTCATCCGCGGCAACAACACCAAACCAGCAGCCCTCCATGGAACAAAACGGCCAGAACAAGCAAACATCTGAATCAACGGAACCTTCCGATCCGGCTGACGATCTGCTGAATATCAACATCGCCGAATCCGACGAACTGCAAACCTTGAAAGGCGTAGGCCCGGTGACCGCGCAGCGCATCATCGACTACCGCAATCAGATCGGCCGTTTCGACAATGTCGACCAATTGTTGGAAGTCAAAGGCATCGGCGAGAAAACGCTGGCGAAATTCCGAGACCAAGTGTGCGCACGATGAGAGGAAACACGTTCGAATGGCGGGATGGGGAGCAGGGGAGCAGGGATTGGCGTCTGCTGCCGGCCGCCCTATGCGGGTGGGCGGCGAGCTTGGCCACGCATATGGGATTCGACTATTGCGTCGAACGGGATGGTCGGTTCGGCATGCTGCCGCTCGTTGTGGCATTGGCGGTACCGTTGCTGGCATTATTGGGATTATTGGGATTGCCGTTCCTGCGATCGCCTATGCTGCGAGTGCCGGTTGGCGTGCGGCGGGCGGTCTCGGCATGGCATTTCAGCATTATCGTATGCGTGGTCGCGGCGATGGCATGCGCGTCTTCCGCGTTGACCTACGACGTATTGCAATGGAGGGATGCGGCCTCGTACGCGGCCAGAAACGGCGAAAGCGACGTTGTCACGCTGGTACGTACGACATCTCCCGCAGTGAATTCGAACAGACGTGCAAACGATTGCCAGATTGATGCGACGATCTCAACGATCACGGCAAGCCAGGTCACGCAGCCAAGCATGATGCGGGTGCGCGTCTATGCGGACCGGCCGGACTGCGGCACACTCAAACAAGGCGGCGAATACCGGATGCGGGGCACGCTCGCCATATCGCAATACGGTACCATGCCGCTATGGCTGACGGACATCGCCTCCGTGGAACGCATACGGGCACCCAATCCCGCATTGCGTGTGATCGACATGATGCAGCAGGCGTTCTTCGAACAGACGTCACGGCTTTCCGACCAAGGGAAAGTGCTCGTTCCCGGCCTGACCTTAGGTATTCTTGGGCAGGATTACGTTCCTCCAGATAGTGGCAATGGCCAGACGGGCACGGGTATTGATTCCACATACGCCAATCTGCTTGAAAACGCCTTCCAACGTTCGGGCATACTGCATCTGATGGCGGTCAGCGGCGGGCATCTTGCGGTCGTCGCCACCCTGGTGCGCGCCGTCTGCTCGTTCCTGCTGCTGCCCAAACGCGTCACGGCCATCGCCATCGGCGCGTCGTACATCATGCTGGCGATGTGCGTGTTCCCATCCGATTCGGTGTCGCGCGCCCTGCTCATGGGTTTGGCGGGAGCGGGCTTCCTGTTCCTCGGCCGAAGAACGCAAGCCCTGTCAACCCTCAGCTGGACCACGTTGGGCATGCTCATGGTCAATCCGCACATGTCACGCAGTTTCGGATTCGCATTGTCATGCGCCGCCGTACTTGGCATCGTACTGTTCGCAGGACCGTTAGGCGCATGGCTCACACCGATCATGCCGGCATTCATCGCGCAAACCATGGCCATGACCATCGCCGCGCAACTCTTCACCCTGCCGATCCAAGTGCTTATCGAACCAGAACTGCCGGTCTACTCCATTCCAGCCAATCTGGTCGTCGCACCCTTCGTGGGATTCTCCACACTTGCCGGACTCGCCAGTCTCGCCATCTCATGGATACTGCCAAGCCTCGGGTTCATATTCGCCAGCCTCGCCTCATGGGGCACCGCCATCATGGAATTCATGGCCCTCAACCTCGGATCAGGAGACCACGCCACCATTCCATGGACCGGAGACGCAGGCGGCGCGCTACTGATCATCCTCGTCGAAATCATCGGATACACGACCGCACGATTCGCCGGAACACTCTTCGCCCGCATCACCACAACGGAACCAAACCTGCCGGGCCGACGCCTCATACACAATCCGATCGAACGGGCGAAAGCATGGGGCGAACGAACCTACAACGCGCTCAAAAACCATGAAATGGAACGAATGAATCTTGTCCACCGATACAGCGAGATTGAATACTATGCCGAAACCATCCGCAACAACGCCCTTCCACCTCATCTACGGAGGCGACCCGTACCTCAACGAGCAGACCGTACGCGACCTGCGCCACCAAGCGCAACGCAAACACCCCGACGCGGAAACCATCGAACTCGACGCAACCAACGCCGATCATTACGCCTTCGACGAAGCGGTAAGCCCATCACTGCTCTCCGAACGATCAATCGTCATCGTATCCAACCTGCAAAACGCCGACGACAAACTCGGCGAAACCATGGTCGCCTACTGCAAGCAAGCCGTCAACAATCCAGCCGAAGCCAGCATCGTCATCTGCCAACACGAAGGCGGCATCAAAGGCAAACGACTCATCGACCAACTCACCAAAGCCGGAGCCGTCAAAGAAACCGTAGCCGACCTCAAAAAAGCCGAAGCGAAACTCAACTTCACCATACAATGCTTCGAACGACGCAACCGACGCATCGAACCCATGGCCGCACAACAACTCGTGGCCGTACTCGGCGACAAAACCGGCGAACTCGCAGCCATGGCAGGACAACTCTGCTTCGACTTCGACGACAATCCCATAACATTGGAACGCGTCAACCAATACCTCACAGCAAATCCCCAAGTAGACGGCTTCCGTGTCGCCGACCTCGCACTCTCCGGACGTGCCGCCGACGCCATCATCGCCATGCGCGCCTCAATAGAACAAGGCACCGCGCCAATCGCACTCATCGGAGCGCTCGCCATGAAACTACGCACCATGGCCAAAGCCTCAGCCGTACGCTCCGGCACCATCAGCGAAGCGGAAGCGAAAACCAATTCATGGGTGCTGAAAAACGCCACCAGACAGCTCTCCGGATGGACCTCCGACGGCATGAGACGATGCATCCAAATGCTCGCATGGGCCGACGAACAAAGCAAAACTAACGGATCGGACCCTGTCTACGCGCTAGAACGATCCATCGAACTGATCAGCAGCAAAGGACGAACCAACTAACATGAGCGAGGCAACCATTACTGACGCCACGAAAACACCAGCGAAGGCACTGCCAAAACCGTCACCGTCGAAGCGACAACCGGCGAAGCCATGCGCGAACTCGGCAAACAAGTCGCACACCTCACCCACGGCGGAGACGTCATACTCCTCTCAGGGCCACTCGGCGCAGGAAAAACCACCTTCGCACAAGGCTTCGGCGCAGGACTCAACATCAGCGAACCCATCGTCTCGCCAACCTTCACCATCGCACGCGAACTCAAAGGCCAATTCCCCAGCGGTAACTCCGCCCACCTCATACACGTCGACGCCTACCGACTCGGCGGCAACGCCTACGCCCCAGGCCAAAATGCCATCGAACGACTACTCGATGAACTCGAATCCCTCGGACTCGACGAAGAACTCGAAGACCCCAGCGACAACACCATCATCCTCATGGAATGGGGAGAACAGATGGCAGCCGCGCTCGCACCGGAACGCCTCGAAATCCACATCGACCGGCCACTCAACACCGTTAGCACAGACGAAACAAGCAGAGCCGACAACGAACTCACCAGCAACGGCACCCGCACCGTAACCTTCATTCCCGTCGGCGCATCCTGGCAAACCTTCGACATCACACGCAGCAACCGCTAAAACACCAGCAGCAAGCACGATTCCAGCATCGGTTGTACAGTAGTTCCCAGCTTGGCATAAGGAGTTTCCACAAAATGCAGACACTGGTGATCGACACCTCATACGGCTCAACCGTCGGCATGGTCGGACACGACCCCATCGTCGAAACCGACTCACGCACCCACGTCGAAAAACTACAGGTGAACATCGCCACAACCGTGGAACAAGCCGGCCTCAAACCGGAAAACATCGACCGCATCATCGTAGGCATCGGACCTGCACCCTTCACCGGACTACGCGCAGGAATCGTTGCAGCCAAAGCGCTCGCCTTCGCCACCGGTGCACAGCTTATCGGGCAGAATGTGCTTTCCCCGCAGGTGCTTGTGCGCAACGCGGAGCATGACGGCCGCCATCATCTGACGCTCGCCGTGAACGATGCGCGACGCAAGCAGCTGTATTTCACATTGTTGGATGGCAGCGGCTATGAGGCCGGTGGCAGCGCAGGCGAAGACCATGACGCAAACGTTGAAAACGGCTGTGTGGAAACCCTGATCGACATGGATATCGACTATCCCGAATCGATTGCGAACCGTGTTAACGAGGTGCTGGAACGGCTTCGCCAGGCCGATCCGAACGTGGAATATGTGGTCGACGTCGTCGGCCATGGAGCGGCGAAATACGCGCAATCGTGGGCAAGCCTTCCCGAAGGCGGCGAAGTGCGCGATCAGGCGCTGCTCGACGAGGGCGCGTCCGGATTGGAACGATTCGCGGCCTTCGCCACTTCGCAACAGTCTTTGGTGAATCCGGAGCCGGTCGAACCGTTGTATTTGCGCAGGCCGGACGTGTCGGTGCCGAACCCGTTGAAGCATGTACTCAACCATGCCGGCGCGGAACGCACGGAGTGACGATACGGCATGATCGTTGACCATACAAGCATCGATGAACAGATCGCAGTGCCGCAGATGGCCGCTTTGGAAGCGGACCTGTTCGGCAGGGGAGCGTGGAGCGAACAGTCGATTCGCCAGGAATTCCAAGCGCCAGCACGCACGTATCTGTTCGATATTGATGATGACGGCAAGACCGCGGATTGCGGGATTGCGGGTTGCGTTGCCGTGGATGAGCCGGTTGCTGGATCGGTTGCAGGCGATTCTGCTAGACAACAGCCCGTTGTGCGCGGCTATGCCGGTTTCTGGTATGACGGCGACGATGCGGAAATCATGACGATCGGCGTCGGCAGACGGTTCCAACGGCAGGGAATCGCGGCTTCGTTGATGGAGGCGTTGATTGCGCGGGCACGTGAGCAGGGGGCCAAACGCATGTTGCTTGAAGTGCGAGTCGACAATACTCCGGCCTTGGCATTGTACGAACGGTTCGGTTTTGCCAAAATGGGATTGCGCAAACGCTACTACCAGCCCGAAGGCATCGACGCGTACACCATGAGCCTTGACCTTGAGCCGAGGATCGTCGGCTTCGCAGCAGCGGAACAATAAACAGAACAACCAAACGGAACAGCAAGCAAAGCAGCGAACGGAGCAGCAATGAGCGGACCAATCGTACTCGGCATCGAATCCACCTGCGACGAGACCGCGGCCTCGGTAGTGCAGGGGCGCACCCTGATTTCCAACGTCGTCGCATCCTCCATGGATGAGCACGCGCGTTACGGGGGTGTGATTCCAGAAATTGCGTCACGCGCCCACGCCGAAGCGTTCGTGCCATGCGTTTCCAAGGCGTTGGCCGATGCGAACATGACGTTGTCTGACGTCGACGCGATCGCCGTGTCCGCAGGTCCTGGACTTGCTGGCTGCCTCGCCGTTGGCGTGTCCGGCGCGAAATCGCTTGCCTGGGCGGCGAATAAGCCGATTTACGGCATCAACCATGTGATCGGGCATATTGCGGTCACGCAGTTGCAGTTCGGCCGTTCCCCGAAGACACGCTCGCCTTGATCGTGTCCGGCGGACACACGTCCTTGCTGCATGTTGAGGATGTCGCACGTCATATCGACGTGGTCGGCACCACGCTTGATGATGCGGCCGGCGAATGCTTCGACAAGGTCGCTCGCCTGCTCGGTTTCCCCTATCCGGGCGGACCGCATATCGATCGTCATGCGCAGTTGGGCGACCCGCATGCCATCAAAGTGCCGCAGGGACTCACCCAAGGCAAAGCGGGCCAGCAGCATCCGTACGATTTCAGCTTTTCCGGCGTGAAAACGGCCGTCGCGCGTTGGATCGAGGAACAGCAGGCGCAAGGCAATGAGATTCCCATCGATGACGTGTGCGCGTCGCTGGCGGATTCCGTGGCGACTGTACTCGCCAAGAAGGCGATGCGCGGCTGCGAGCAGTACGATTCGAAGACGTTGATTGTAGGAGGTGGCTTCTCCGCGAATTCGCAGCTTCGTGCCAAACTGTTGGAAGTCGGGGCCGAGCATGGGGTAGAGGTGCGTGTGCCGCAGCTCAAACTGTGCACCGACAACGGTGCCATGGTGGCCATGCTGGGCGTCAACCTGGTCGAAGCGGGAGTGGCTCCGTCAAACCCGGATTTCGCCATCGATTCGGCCATGCCGTTGACGAAGATCTCCATGTAAGATTAGGCCGAAAGCATCGTATGGAAACGTTTTGCAAGTCGAAACACACATGTGACACGCTGAAGATTTGAAATCCACAAGTTTTGGTGTAGTATTTTTGTCTTGTGCACAGCGCATTCCTGCGTAGCTCAGTTGGCAGAGCATCCGACTGTTAATCGGACGGTCACTGGTTCAAGCCCAGTCGCAGGAGCCATTTGAAAGCCCTTGGAAATCAAGGGCTTTTGTCATATTCGAGGAATCAACGAAGATGCCCATACAGCATCCCCGACTCAGAGGTGCAGGAAAAATGAGCTACATCCACATCACTGAAGAGAACATCGACAAGGAACATATCTGCTGTGCCATGTCCGGCAAGCAAAGCCTTGCGAAAAAAGAGTGGCTCAAGCAGCGTTTCAACGAAGGTCTCGTCTTCTATCGTAGCGAGGAACGAGGCAAATGCTTCATCGAATATATTCCGGCGGAAAACGCATGGGTGCCGATCGATGCGGACGGGTGGATCTATATCAACTGTCTATGGGTGGCCGGTTCTTTGAAAGGTCATGGACATTCCGGTAATCTGCTGAGCGAATGCATCCGAGACGCCAAAGAGCAGGGGCGCAAAGGCATTTGCATTCTCTCAGCCGAGGGTCGCAAACGAGAGTTCCTTGCCGATCCGAAGTTTCTGTCCTACAAGGGTTTCGAAGTAACCGACATATCTGATTGCGGCATCAATCTCATGGCCCTGCCTTTTGAAGAGAATGCGGAGCTGCCGAAATTCAAGGAATGCGCCAAGCATCCCGCGGTGGACGAAGACGGGTTCGTGCTCTACTACACCGATCAATGCCCGTTTACATGCTATTGGGTTCCGCGGGTGCGGCAAACGGCGGAAGAGCACAATATTCCATTCAAAACGATTCATATCACCGATAAAGAGACCGCCCAACGTACGCCCGCGCCGGTCACCACGTATGCGTTGTTTAGGGACGGCAAATTCCTCACCCAAGGCATCCAGTCCGACAAAAAGTTTCTGGCATTGGCCGGCTTGTAACGTCCTGAATCTTCCACCTACTGGGGGAACCTTCCTGCCAAGAAGGCAGTTGGCGTACGGATTGTTCCAGCGGGTGGGTGTTTGGGGACTCGGGAGGCGGGCTATTCTCTAACACGCATGCAGGAGACCTCGAATTTGCGCGTTTGACGGAGACTCTGCTACCGGTTGCGAGGATCCAGCGGATCACGGTCGTCGTAGAATGCGTAGATATCCAGACTAGGTTCTTCCACGGGCAAAACTTAAGATTTTCCCAGCAAACGGCGTTTACCATGAACACGCAAGCAAGAAAAACACGGCAAATCATGGAAGGGAGTCCATATGTGCACTGGTGTTCGTTTCTCCGACGATGAGGGAAACACATATTTCGGCCGTAATCTCGACTGGAGCTTCTCCTACGGCGAGACCATTCTGGTCACTCCGCGAGGCTACCGGTATGACTATGCGTATGGGGCCAAAGGCAAGAGCGAGCCGAATGCGGTGATCGGCGTGGGCGTGGTTATGGCCGATCGCCCCATGTATTTCGATTGCGCCAACGAGCACGGCTTGGCCATCGCCGGATTGAACTTCCCCGGATACGCCTCCTTCGCGCACGAACCGGTCGAGGGAACCGAAAACGTCGCCACTTTCGAATTCCCGCTGTGGGTGGCACGCAATTTCGACAGTGTCGACGAAGTCGAAGAGGCGTTGAAGGACGTGACGCTCGTTTCGCAGGTCGTGCCCGGCCAGCAGGAGTCCTTGCTGCACTGGTTCATTGGCGATGGCACCCGTAGCATCGTCATCGAGCAGATGGCTGATGGCATGCATGTTCATCATGACGATGTGGATGTGCTCACCAATCAACCGACCTTCGACTTCCATATGGAAAACCTGCGCAACTACATGTGCGTGAGCAACGAAATGGCGGAGCCGACCACTTGGGGCAAGGCGGAACTGAGCGCATGGGGCGCCGGCGTGAGCATGCACGGCATTCCCGGTGACGTGAGTTCGCCGTCGCGTTTCGTACGCGTCGCCTACACCAACACGCACTATCCACAGCAGAACAACGAGTCCGCCAATGTGTCTCGTCTGTTCCACACGCTGGCCTCCGTACAGATGGTTGAAGGCATGTCCAAGATGGGCAACGGCCAGTTCGAGCGCACGCTGTTCACCAGCGGTTATTCCGGAAAGACTAACACGTATTACATGAACACGTATGAGGATCCGGCGATCCGCTCGTTTGCCATGTCCGACTTCGACATGGATTCGAGCGAGCTGATCACCGCCGATTGATTCCGGAATTTCGAGTTCGAAGATTCCGCAGTAATCGCACTATGTGCGATGGCATAAAAGGACGCAACGTCGCAGTCGGCGTTGCGTCCTTTTAATCAGTAAAACTGATGAGATTTGATTAAAAAATTAAAATGGTCGAGGCATGCTTCCAAACGTACTTTCAGGCGTTTTCTTCGTTATGTTCCTTATGCGAGGAAGCGAATCGCGACAGAACACCTGACTTACGTAAAGCGCAATACATTCCCCAGGAACCGAAACCGGCGAATGCCACCGCGCTAAGCAGCTCGCAAATAGTGCCGATGATGCCTCGCGGGCTGAAGAACGTGAATGCCTGATAGTAGAAGAACAGCAGGTAGAAGTTGTAGACGATTCCAATCGCCAAAGCAGACAGAATGGTGACGCCGAGCGTCCAACGACGGTAGCGGAACAGCGCGAATACCGCTTCTGCGGCTGCCGCCTGCAGCAATGCGATTACCACCAGGCTCACACTGTATTTCGTGCCGAGTACCACCTCGACGAACGATGCGACCAAAAGCACGTAGGCCGAAGCTCCCGGCTTGCGCACGATCAGAGAGCCCAGCGTGGCGGGGAAGTAGAACAAAGCATGAAGTAGCGCCGCTGAACCAGGAAGAATCAAAGTCATCAACGGAAAAAGACCATACGACAGGCCGTCGAACACCCAAAACATCACTCCCGACATCACGCCGACCGCCGCGCCGACCGCGATATCGACCACACGCCATGTGAGGGCCTTGTGTATTCCTTGGTTTGTTTTCAAAGGCTGCCTTACCTGCTTCGACAGCTTCGCGTCTGTATTATGAATAACGGTTTTAGAGAATGGCTTCGCCATAATGATAATGAATCCTTGCGTTGGTCGATGCCGCGCACCGTGAGTCGGAGATCGCGGCAGTCGCCGTGGGCCGTTCCTCGACCTGCGCGGCTCGGGCAGGAACGACGAAAGGTATTATACGACGTGTTGTTTGCCGAATACGCATCATGGATTTCCCTGTATCCAAAATATCGTTACAAATATTCCAACTCCGGGCGTACGGTCCAGTCCAGTACATCTAATCCGCACGATTTCATTCAACTCAGCAGCATAAGAGCTTTTTGTTGTGAGGTGGCATTCGTCCAAAACAGCGTGGTCTGATGTTCCTTACGATGAACACGTAAGTTACGCTTTGCAGACGCAACTTAGCTAATTGTCAGGATTACATGTTCTTTCGCTATGAGATAGCATGCAACACGCCAATTAGACTTCAAGCACTTTAAGTTTTTACAGTGCAGGGTATGAGCACTACAACATGGCATACGATTCGTGAAGCATCCATGATTTCCGGACTTCCCGAATCCACTTTGCGCTACTACGAGCAGATCGGCATCATTGCCCCGATCGCACGTGACCCAAGTTCTGGCCATCGTGCCTACACTAACGAAGACATTCAATCGCTGGTCACCATTTCCTGCTTGTCTGCGACCGGCATGCCGCTTGACGCCATGCGCGAGTACCTGAAAAATCGTTTCGACGGCGCCGAAGGCGCGCGCAGGCAAATGGCGCTACTGGACGCGCAAGCATTGCGTTTGGCCGCAAAAGCCGAAAGCATCCGCATGCAGCAAGCCTATGTTTCCCTCAAAACACTGTATTGGCGTGCCGTGGCGGAAGGCCATGACGACGAAGCGCAACGACTTCTGGAAGAAAACCACGATGTCATCGAAACAGTGAAAAAACAGATCCGCAGCAAGGCTGACGCATAAGCAGAGGCATCATCGCAGACGTTACCTCAATTCAATTCACACAACAAAGGAGCAACTCATGAAGGCAGCGATCTTCAGGGGAGTCAAGCAGATGGCATGCGAAGAACATGCCGAACCGACCATCATCGATGGGGGAGACGCCATCATTCGCGTGGTACGCGCATGCGTATGCGGATCCGACCTGTGGTTCTACCGTGACGGTAGCAAGGAGCCCAACACCCAGGCCGGCCATGAAGCCATCGGCGTGGTTGAGCAGATCGGCGACGACGTGACCGTGGCCAAGCCAGGAGATTTCGTGATCGTGCCGTTCCCATTCAGCTGCGGCAAGTGCCCGGTATGCAAGGCCGGTTTCGAATCCAGCTGCCCTCATGGCGGATATTTCGGAGACGAGGGATTGGGCTGCCAGGCGGAGTATCTGCGCGTGCCAGAAGCCAATGGCACGCTGGTGGTCGTTCCGGGCGACGCGAAGAGCTTCTCTGACGAAATGCTCGCATCGCTGCTCACCCTCTCTGACGTGATGTCGACTGGTTACCATGCGGCCGCTTCCGCCGAAATCAAGCCGGGAGATACCGCGGTCGTGTTCGGCGACGGTGCGGTCGGCCTGTGCGGAGTGCTGTCCGCCAAGCTGATGGGCGCCACCCGCATCATTTCCATGAGCCGCCATGCCGACCGCCAGCGTATCGCACGCGAATTCGGCGCCACCGATTTCGTGGAAGAACGTGGCGACGAGGCCGTGGCCAAGGTACTGGAAATGACTGATGGTTACGGCGCCGACGCCGTGCTTGAATGCGTGGGCTCCGCATTGTCGAACGACACCGCCATGAAGGTTGCGCGTGCGGGCGCTGTGGTCGGACGTGTTGGCCTGCCTCACGGTGTGGAAGCCGATATTCCAGGACTCTTCTACCGCAATGTTGGTCTGCGTGGCGGTCCGGCACCGGTGCGCACGTATGATCTGCAGCGACTGCTCAAGGAAGTGCTCGATGGCAACATCAATCCGGGCATCGTCTACACCTCCGAATACACGCTCGACGATATTCAGGAAGCGTACGCGGCCATGGACGAGCGTCGCACCGTAAAGTCGCTGCTGCGCATCAGCGAGGTCTGAACAATATGCCGGCGATAGAATAAGCGGAAATCAAACGAAAGGAAGCAAGTCTTGTTTGAAGAGCTACATAAACGGATGAATTCGTTTTGGAATAATGACAGGACATTGTCACAAACCGATCCGGAATTCATTGAATTCTTCTCGAATTTCGCTTATGACGAAGTGGTGAACGAGCCGGGAGCAAATCATCCTGATTTGGATGACAAGACCCGTTCTTTGGCCATTCTTGCCGTGCTGGTCGGATGCCAAGGCTTGGATGCCTTCGAAATGATGCTGCCGGTGGCCTACGAAACCGGACTGTCGTCCATCGCCATCAAGGAAATGGTGTATCAGGCAACCGCATACTGCGGTTTTGGCAAAACTCTGCCGTTCCTGAAGAAACTCAACAACTTCCTCGGCGCGGCTAACGTGCATCTTCCGCTTGAACCGCAAGGCACCATCGGACGCCGGGAACGCGTGCCAAGGCGGGCGAAGACAAGCAGATCGAAATCTTCGGTGAAGGAATGCGTGGATTCGCGCAATCCGGCCCCGAAGAGACGCGACACATCAATAAGTGGCTTGCCGGCAACTGCTTCGGCGACTACTACACGCGCGGTGGCTTGAACACGCGTGAGCGTGAAATGATCACGTTGTGCTTCCTCGCCGCGCAGGGCGGTTGCGAACCTCAGTTGACATCTCATGCGAAGGCCAATATGGGCGTGGGCAATGAGAAGGCGTTTCTGATTGCCATTATTTCGCAGTGCATGCCGTATATCGGATATCCGCGCACATTGAATGCGATTCGTTGCATCAATGATGCCGCCGAGCAGATGCAGGGCTGATTGCAGTAAGGTTTTACATCGATCGATGCCTCGACAGCTTGCTTTGATCCTTGCCTGATTCTCGCCCTGATATATAAGGGGTCGTTTGCCAGTCATGATTGGTTTGGCAAACGACCCCTTTACGTATGTTGCTACTTATGTGCGAGCATCACTCGCCCCACGCATCCTACTACAGGGAGGATTCTTCCATCCACTGGATGAATCTGGACTCTAGAGCACTCTTCAGCAATTCAATAAGCTCATTGCGTGTGACTACGACACTATTTTGTGGTCGGTGCGGTAAAGGTCAGGTTCTACGTAGATTTCGAAGCGGAACCATGGCAGTGCGACGCGCACGCTTCGTTCGATCTTGTTCACGGTTTCGACATCGTAATCGCGGTCGAGTTTGCTGGTCTGCACTTTGACGCACAGCAGAATGTCATCCTCAGACATGTGCACGGTCTGCATGTTCAGCAGTTGTTCCACGCCAGGCGTCGAAATAACGGCCTGCTCAATCTTCTTTCGGGTATCAGCGTCAACTGCCTCACCGATCAGTAGTGAACCCGACTTGAACATCAGCAGCAACGATCCCGAGATCAGCACAAGACCAACCATCAGGCCGCCAAGTGCGTCGAATATCTCATTGTCGAACAGAATCGCCAGACCGATGCCAGCTCCTGCAAATGCCAGACCAATCAAGGCAAGCGTGTCTTCCATGATGACGGACGCAAGCTCCGCCGACTTGGTGCGCTTCCAGAAACGGAACACGCCCATGTGAGGTACGCCCGTACGTTCCATGCGCTCATTCGCTTCCTTGATGCTTTGATGCAGCCCGTAACCTTCCAGACAGGCGCTGATGACCACCACAATGAACGCCACCAGCAGTTCCATCTGGTTGGCATCACGCAACGCGGGATTTTCGACAATGGAGAACAGCTTCTTTACCGCTTCCGAAGTGGAGAAGAAACCTCCGACGAAGAACAGCAGCGTCGCCACCACGAACGAGGCGAGATACTTGGCCCGATACAACCCGAACGGATGATCGCCGTCCGTCTTATGTTTGGAGAAGCGGCCGCCTACCATGAGCACGATCTCATTGGAACAGTCGGCGATGGAGTGCACCGATTCGGAAAGCATTGCGGACGATCCGGTGAAGAACGCTGCCGCGAGCTTGGCGATGGCCACACCGATATTGGCTCCGAGCGCCGCTTTGACGGCCGCACCCTGGTGTTCCGTTTCCTGTTGGCGAATATTGTTTGCCGTATTCGCATTACTGTCGTTCGTACTACTGTCGTTGGAATCTTGCGATTCGTTCATTGCCTTTCCGTTTCTTTCTGGAGTTAATACAGACACGTTTAATCATATATAAGGGTGTGGTATTCCCGTCGTATTCCGGAGGTGAAATGCCAAAAATGCGTGTAAGACATGGGTGGCTCCCCAATACCGGTAGATTTGTAAAAATCTGCTTTTCTGCAACGAGGAGGGATGATTGGGCGGTTATGGTTCGGATGCGGTTGGTTTGTTTATCTCGAGAGACGAGACGCTTACGGATGCCAAGGCCGCAGCTGCATGGTCGGCACATGCGAGAAGAATCGGCAGCATGACTGAAGCTGCGCATGACGATTATCAGTTGCCCGAAGAATTCGAGCACTGTTCGAAACTTGACCCTGTACGAGATGCTCCTAGCGCGTTGGACCGCGTCAAGCAAGTCGTACGCATTCTGCACGAACCAGGCGGATGCCCTTGGGACGGCGAGCAGACCAATACAAGCCTGCTTAAACCACTGTTGGAAGAAACCTACGAATACATCGACGCTGTGGAAACGAACAATCGCGACAACATGCGTGAAGAACTCGGCGACATGCTGCTGCAATCCGTTTTCCAAGCGCAAGTGTGCGCCGTTGATACGCAGGATCCGTTCAACATCGACGAAGTGTGCAACCGTCTCGTAGATAAGCTCATCACCCGCCATCCGCACGTCTTCCAGACAAATGAGGCCACTGACGAGTCCGCGCCCGCACCGGAAAACGCGCAAGATACGCTGAAACTGTGGGAAGCGATGAAGCAGAAAGAGAAGCATCGCAAGTCCGTGCTCGAAGGCATCTCCCATGCGCAAGGCGCATTGCCGCGTGCTACAAAAATCGTATCGAGAGTACACAAATCGCAGTATCGTGACCAGCTCGAAACCGCATTCAATTCAAGTGCAGAACAGACAGACAAACAGCATGATGTCAGTCATCCTTATGCAGACGAAATCATCACCATCATCCGCAAAGCGCAATGTGACGGCGTAGACGTGGAATCCGACCTGCGTTGCCGCCTGCGCGACATAGAATCCGAAATCGAACACATCGAAAAGACCATGAACCATGAGTGACGTTAAAGCACTCGACCCAGCACTGCTCAAAACAGCATTCCGCGGACTTCAACGCCGACCGTGCCAATGATGATGGTGGTTGGTGGCAGATGTTTGCCAATTTGGTGAACAAGTATGGTTTGGTGCCGAAGAGTGCTTATCCGGAGTCGGCTAATTCGAGGAATTCGGGATGCGTTCAAGCAGTATTTGAATACGAAGCTACGTGAATTCGCGTCCGATTTGCGCGACCGTCATACGGCTGGAACGTCGTTGGATGAGTTGCGTGGCGATGGCTTTTTTGATTGCGATACTGTGCGCGTTGACCAGCTTTTCGGTACGGAATTCACGTTCGACAAGGCCAAGGGGTTGGAGCATGGCGATTGCCCAAACAATCATGCCATGACGTTGACTGGCGTGAATTTGGAT
>ENA-OQNJ01000067-OQNJ01000067.1-human-gut-metagenome-genome-assembly--contig:-NODE-67-length-24489-cov-4.044742_pt1 | contig 24489 bp, 16 predicted proteins | sample MGYA00242630_ERZ504882 | MGnify/ENA primary metagenome ERZ504882 (study PRJEB26092, sample SAMD00036408) | human gut metagenome | host: Homo sapiens | study: EMG produced TPA metagenomics assembly of... | reverse complement strand
GTCACGCATTACTCACCCGTTCGCCACTCTCACCAGGCAGCAAGCTGCCTGGATCCCGTTCGACTTGCATGTGTTAAGCACGCCGCCAGCGTTCATCCTGAGCCAGAATCGAACCCTCCACAAAAAAAACTCTCGTGAAGAGAACCAACATGTGACTCTCAAAAAACTAAGAAAATTGACGATCGCCTTATAAGGAAAGGCGCATCGCACGAAAACCCCACCGTCCTTCAAAGGCCTCCCGGCCACTCCCCACACGGGAGAAGCGGACGATGGACTGGCAATCATTGACTATAAAGAAGTAGTACAAATACGCTCTTGAGTTCTCAAACCACCACCACACCAGCAAGCCGCCCCAATCTCCAGGAGCGAGGCCGCCGTGCTGAGCAGCGAGAAGTAAACTTACACGAACTTGCCGATCCACGCAACCCGACCCCTCACGGACACCCTGTGACCCCTTGGAAGACAACGCATCCACCGGCGTGTCGAAAACACGGGAAAACGGGCGGCGAACGCCACCGCACGGCACAGGACCACAGGAAAAACCCACCACAAACCAACACCCGGGCGTGTCACACACCGAACTATCTCATTTACGGCCAATCCCCTAAGCCAACCCATCCGAGAAAACCTCCCAACAGAAAGCAGAAATAGGAGAAAACAGAAGAAAACAGATAAACGAAACCGCACCGCCGATCGTTGTCCTGAACAAATCCTGATCTCAACTAATCGAAAGTGCGGTTTTGCATATGCGCGCGCAAGCGACGACAGAACAAGGCAGCGCAGCCAAAAATCGATTAATCGGCGCAACCGAAACGGTAGAGGGCCCAACCCTGGCCGTATTGCGAATAATCAGCAACCTTCACCAACGTGCCGCCATCCACATACGCATCAATCAATTCCTCATTATGGAAGGAATCGTATTGAGCGCGATACGGGAACGACTGCAAGCTTTGCGCCTGGTCGCCCATCGTAAGGAAGTACTCCGGAGCATCAGTCAGCGGACATACCGTGCCAAGCACCTGCTGCCCATCGCCGGAAGCAAACGCGGTCTCCACTTTGCCGAACGGAACGGATGGCACATCGGTGCGCGCATTGATGATCGGATACAGCATGCTCGCATTGAACAGCGTCTCCGCATACATCGAGCCGTTCAACGGGTCGGAAATGATGGTGGCCTGAGTGCCAGTACGTTCCATGACCTTGCGCAGCACAGTAATCTTCTGCTCGGTGAGCTGCTCGTTGGGGTCGCTTTGGTTCAGGCTGGAATGCGCGATGATCGCATCGCGAGCCGCAGTACGAGACGGGCATACGATCTGAGCGGAAACCGCAAGTATCGCAATCACAAGGAATGCGGCGATTGGGCCGATCCAATTGGAAGCGAAAGAAACGTTCTTCACGGAAGAAACAGCAGACGCAGAAGAAAGGGAGGGAACGGAAGAAGCACTATTCTTCGCGGAGAAGGAAGATGCAGAAGGAACGAAAGAAGCGGATGCGGCACACGCGGAAACGCATTCGGAAAGCGCGTTGACGCCAATGACAAGCAACGGCAACGCAACCAGCGGAAGCATGGTCATAATGCGGTTTTCATCGCGATACCAAGGAGAGCTGATGATATTCGGCAGCGCGCCAACCAACGTGACCGTGCACACATATACCAGCGTGACCAGCAGAAACGCGGCCGTCAACGCGATCACGTCACGCAGACGATCGTTGCGGCGAGGTCGAGATGGTTCGGACGGTGCGGATAAGGAGACATCAGCAGCATCGGAACACGAAGCAGTCGGCAGGTCGGAAGCGGAAACCAAGAAGACCGCAGCATCGGAAACCAAAGCATCAGCATCAGCGGAAAAAGCGGGAGCCACAGTGGAAACAGCAGCCGAAAGCGAATCCGAAGAGCGCACAGCAGCGCGGCGGAAGGCGCAAACGAAAGCGGCAACGGTTCCCGCAATCAGCAATAATGCGAACAAAATCGCAGGAAAACCGTCAAGGCCATCCGTGAAGCAGAACGAAATCGACTCCCACAAATTCTTGGACGGCTGATGGCTATGGAACCAGGAAGCGGGATTCGCCCAACGATCCGATTTGAACGACGTAAGCATCAGGGCCACAAACGCAACCGCGCCGACACACATGGCGATAAACGCACCCAGAATCAGCTTCCACGGCAAACGCAACACAATGAACGGCACCAGAATCAGAGCATACGTGAATGCGATACGCGGGTGTGCAACGAGGCAAACCACGCCTGCGACAGCAGTGATCACAAGCCATTTCACTATATGCTCGCGTGCGGCGATCGCATCGAACAAGCGCAACGTGGCAGCGATAAGAAACGGCAGCAGCGACGTGGCGAAACCGAATGCGATCAGCGGACCGGCATTCAGCAGTCCGTACGGGTGGCACACCGAGCTGACGGCAAGCACGGGCACGAACAGTCCAATCAGATTCTGCAGAACGAAAGTAGCGTCGAAAGTGGCGTTATATTGCCGATTCACAGCTAACGATACCTGCTGATTTGAAACATTCGACGATTCAGATACGGACGACGATTCAGGCGTAGACGATGCTTGCGAAATACATGAAATTGGATTACCGCGATTCCAACGTTGCAGGAAATACCTGCATAATACCAGCATTCCGGCAGGGAAAATCACGCCCGAAGCAATGATCCACGTGATATTGAATGCCGCGTAGATCGAACATTGCACGCCGAACAGCGCCGCGATTTTGATTACGAAATAAGCGCAAACATGGAATAACGGCGGATAGAACGAATTATGCGGCCACAAATGCAGTGCCGCCCCCAAACCTTCGTCAAGCAAGCGGCGAATGAAAATAGTAAATGCGCAGGGGCATCGCTGCTGACAATCGGCGTATTCCACACCGTGGAGGGGAACCACGCAATCACCAGGCATAGTGCGGATGCGATGCCGATAATCGACGTAAGCCACGGCAATAACACGCGGAGCGACGCCGGATGCAGCATCGCGGGACGCCATCGCAGGTCACGTTTCCGTTCGGACGGGCCGCCATTGGACGAGCCGTCCTGCCGAAGTTGAGTCTGCGCAGACGTCTGAATCGAGCCATGATTGGCCATTACGGAACCGGTATTCGTAATCTGTTCGGAAGTCATCGATTCCATCGTAGCGAGTGCCGCAACCATGCTCAACGGTCGATTTTCAGGAATCATTCAGACTTCATGCAGGGGTATAACAGTGTTGCGCAAGAAAACAATCACGTTGGAAGCCCAAGATGATTTCACGGGACGCACCATGCGCTACGGGCCTGCCTTGCTGCGGAGCGCGCGTCCCGGCCAACGCTGACGTCGGCATGCGCCGGCGAGCAATAACAGAGAACTGGAGAAGTACCGCATGTTCGTTCTCAAGAACGCATGGGCGGCGCTCGGCCGCGTCAAATGGCGCACCGCGCTAATCGCCCTACTCGCATTACTGGTGTCTTTCTCGGCTGCCGTGGATCTGGCAGTCATGCGAGCAGACGACACCGCCAATAATGAGACATACCAGCCGCAGAAAGCCACTGCGGTGATTCGGCCGACCGCGCAGACCAAAGCCAAGCGCGACGGCGCCGATTCCAGCTATACCGACAAGTACTTGACGTGGGAAAAGTACAGCACGTACGCAACGGCCGCACAGAGCAACAGCGTGACCTTCGATTACACGTTGGCAACGTCAGTGCCGGTGCGTGAAAGCAAGTCATTGCAGGCGATCACTGCGAAAAGCGATACTAGCGAAGACAAGACCGGCGGCAATCTGACCCTGCAGGCGTTTTACACGTTGGACGCCGCGAAAATCAACGATTACGGCTACTACAAAGTGGTCAAGGGCAAGCATTTGAGCTATAAGACGCAGAGCGACGGCGTACTCATTTCGCAGGCGCTGGCCGATAAGAACAATCTCAAGGTCGGTGACAAGGTGACGGTCGGCAATCCGTCGAAGGCTTCCGAAACGTACACGTTCACCGTGCGCGGCATTTACGAATACGACAGCGACGTACCTGAAGGCAACGGTTCCGACGCGAAATACGCGAAGGACAATCGTGAGAACGTGATCTACACGACGTATATCAACTTCGCCAAGAACGGGCTTGACACGACGGAGGCCACGGGATGGGGCGTTCCGAATCTCAATATTGTGTTCTCTCTGGCGAATCCTTCCACGTATAACAAGTTCGTGCGCTCGGTGAAGAAGGCCAAGTTAGACACGAAGACGTACGAAATCACCTCGCCGTCGCTTACCGCTTATAAGAAGTCGATCGAGCCGCTTGATTCCGCCGCTTCGTCCGCGCGCATCGTACTGTTGGCCATGACGATCGTCGGCGGAATCGCGTTGCTGGCATTGATTGTGTGGGCGGCGGTCGGCGGCCGTCGCGATGAGATCGGCATGGCGATGATCACCGGCGTGACCAAGGGCCGTTTGGGATGGCAGTTCATGCTGGAAACGTTCATGATGACGGTTCCGGGTTTGATCATCGGTTTGGTTGCCGGCGCGCTATTGGCGAAACCGATCGGTACCGCGTGGGCTGGCGGGCAGGCTGTGACGATCACGTCCGCTTCGGTGTGGAATGTGATCTGGTACGGCTTGGGCGCATGCCTGGTGCTTGGCATCGTGGCGTTCGCGCGCGTGGCCTGCTTCAACCTGAACCAACTGTTTGAGGAACGCTCGGAGGTGACGGCATGAGCGACAATATGAACGATAAGAACGAGAACATCGACAAGACCATGGTTGACGAAGCTGTGGTTGACAAGACCGCTGAAGCCGAGGCAAGCGAAACCGTCGATGATGCTGCGATCGGCGATATTGCAGATGACGCATCTTCCGCAGATTCCATTGAATCCATCGATTTTACGGTGATGTACGACGATGACAATGCAGCGGTTGCAGGCAACGATACTGCAGATGCCGCCGAAACCGCCGATGCTGCAAATAACGCTGCGGATACCACGAATGACGATTCGGACGTGGCTGCGAATAACGCGAATCAAGTAAAGGAAACGCTCGCTTTGCGTTCTTCCGACGCACCGACCGCACTGGAATCGCATGAAGCAGTGAAAGCCGATTCCGTGACCAGCGTTTCGTCACAGCTCGACAACGAAATCAAGCGCAATCGCAAAAAGGATGCGTTCTTCTTCAAAACGAATCCGACATTCGCGCTCGATCATGTGACCGTGACCAATCGCAAGACCGGCCGCAATATTCTTGACGACCTGTCGTTGTCGTTCCATGCAGGCTCCACGCATGCGGTGCTTGTGGACGCGGAGGATCGCGAACAGCATCAGGCATTGCTGGCCACCATGGTCGGCATGGTACGCACGGACCGCGGCAATGTGATGCACAAAAGCGCCAACCTGAGCGACACCGAACCGGTCGAAGTGCTGGGACACCGCATCGGATTCATTCCGCAACGTTTCGCTTTCCGCCCCGATCTCGACGCGGAAGGCAATGTGCTCTACGCCATGGATGCATCGAACCGCAACTTCCTCAAGCCGAAGCCTGTGATCGCCCGCGAACTGCTCAAGCGCGTGGGCTTCGACGAGGTGACGTCCGGCCTGGCAGTCGGCGAAGTAAGCGAACTGAACCAGCGTCGCGTGGCCATCGCTCGTGCGCTAAGCTGCGAGGCTGAGGTGATCATCGCCGACGAGCCGACCGCTGGATTGAATGCCGACGATGCGGCCGTGGTGTTGGATCTGTTGAAGAAGTTCAAGCGCGATACCGATCGCAAGCGCGCCATCATCGTGGTGACCACCAATCCGGAGGTCGCCGATGCGATGGAGCACAGCGTGGAACTTGACTAGCCGCCTAGTGCAACGGGCGCGCGAACATAGACTCTTTCGCGCGCCCATAGGTAAGCCCTTTGGAATTCTGGTTTTAGCCAAATCCCAAAGGGCTTACGTGTTCTGAAAGCGGTCTGCCCTACTCCGCGATACGCATGTGGTACTGCTCGGCAAGTGGCGTGACGTCAAGCACGCCGTATCGTTCGAGCAGCCGCAGCCATTCGCGCCTGTTGCTTTCGCCGAAACGGGCCGCCTTGCGCGCATAGGCTTCGGCCGTCAGGAACTTCGGCGGAATCGACTTGCTGTTGTACTTGTCGGCCACCATCACCACTTCCTGCTCAAGATTCATGGGCACATAGTCGGCCGGAGGCAGCGGCAACCCTTGCGATTCCACCGCTTCTTTGGTGAGTCCCACACCGGTGTGGTTGCGCGCGAACTGCGCGATCGACTCGTCAACACCCTCGTTCAACAAATATTCGTAGCCTTTAAGCCCATGCCGTACGTAATTCGGACCGTCGAATTTCAGCGGCCCACCGTCGGAACCGTCTTGTTTGAGCAGAAAATACGTGCCGATATCATGCAGCAGACCACCGATCACCACCAAATGCTCGTCGATCAGCCTCGGCGGAACGGTTCCGCCCGTAAGCCCGTCCGATGATGGAACGGAAGGAATGCGAAGCATGCCGAACGATTCGCTTCCATTACCGTCTTGCGTAAGCCTAAGGCCGAAATCGCCCGCTTTTTCAGGGGCATCGTCCGGTAGTGTGCAGCGGCGGGTGAACAGTGCATTCTGCCTGCGTGCCATGCGACGTGCGATGTCGGCGACGACTACGCAATGTCCGTGAATCAAATCGTATGCGGCTTGCGATTGCGCGATTTTTCGATGCAGTTCGTCAACTTGGGCGAGTGTAGGAATATATCCGGTTGTCATACCGCCTATCTTAGGCGCTGTATGACGATTGCCGCATGCTGAATCCGGTCGAAAAAAAAAACCTGGAAATCCCCGATGAAAGTTTCAGCCGAAAAATTCCGAAATACGGATTTCAGATTACGGATTTCAGATGGAACGCACACGAAATGCGCCGGTACGGTTGGAAGCGATAATCATCTGATCGTTTTCCAAACGAGTCCAGCCATCTTCGGCACACTGGTCGAAACCGGAGCTGGCCACAACCACGCCCTTCAGCTGGCCTGCAGACTGATCCGCTTCGGATTCACCGAGCGTACGATAGCGCATCACACGATAATCATGCGCCTGGTTGCCGCGGCCGTACTGGTCGTAGATTTCCACGATGCGCTTGGACGTGACCTCACGACCGGCCGCGCACAGAGCGATGAACTGGTCTTGGCTCTGGATCATGCAGTTGTAGCTGGACTTCGGATAGCTTTTACGCAGTTCGCGCACAGCCTGCGCGACCGCCTCGTCGAGTGCGAAACCAAAACCGATGTACTGCAGAATCACTGCGAAGAAAATGGCGGAATCGGAACGGCCGCCGGTAGACTGCACGATGTTCGGATCGACTGGGAACGCACGGTTGGTGATGATGTTGCGGCCCTGATCGTCGGAGATATCGCCATTGTGGATGAAGCTCAATCCGTTGGCGTAGAACGGCTGCTGGTTCTCGAGAATCAGCGGCAGGTTCGAGCTGGCCAAACGCAAGTGCCACAGGCCTCCACGAGCCGGAGTGTTCGCAAGCTCGTCAAAAATCGGATCATGTCGGGCTGCGATCGTGTTCTTGTAGATGGCAGTACCGGTTTCCGGAGTGGGAGCGCCACCGTCACGCAGATACGGCGACTCGCTCGGCACGGTGACCAGCGCGGAGCCCCAGCCATCGTTGTGGATTTCGCTCAGATCGCGGAAATCGCGTACGGCCTGCATGCCGAGCACGCCATTGAGACTGGTGTTGCTTCCTGCTGCCGCGAATCCAAGTAATCTGCACATGGTTGATTACTCTACAAGGCTTGTGATGCAACGCGCGCATATGGCTATCGACATTGCTTATAGCGTGCGAAAAACAGCGGGATTCCAACGATTCTTCGCGATAAGACCATGCAAAACCTACAAAATACCCTACGAAAACGGGCTGCGCGATGATGGCGGATACGATCACCATCATCGCGCAGCCCGTTTCACGGCTTGTTTCACACGCGCTTTAGCCGCGGAGGACGCTGAGTCGCGAGGAACAGCGGCTGTATCTCAATCAGCGGATTGTAAGGCGCAAGGCCGAACCATTTGACCGGAGATCCCGCAAAATGACGAATCGCATACTTGACTTCCAAAGAAATCGCGCCACGCTGCGACACCTTCGACTCAGGCATAAGCGCCTTGTGTATCAGCACATATCGAATCGGACCGATATTCGGATCAGCATCAAGCTTCGGATAGCGGCTTTCCTGCCTCGGCAGATCCCCCGACTTCGACAAATCGTTCATGATCTGATGAATGTAAGCTGGAATCGACTGAGAAACCTTGAAACCAAGCCGAATGCGAACACGGAACATATAATCCGTACCGAAATTCTCAACCGAATACTCGCGGGTGAACGGCTCATCGGCAGTCTCGACGGAAACCGCCCACCAAGCGCGGGCACGTTTTGGATGGTCGGCGAAAATCGAGAAGAAGATATCGGTATCGATACGCTTCGTTTCCGGATCCGACGTGAGGTAGACGATATTGTCTGCAAAATATGGAATCGTATCGTCATCATGCAGCCGCTTCAGCACCGGTAGACATTCGGCGGGCTGCATATGACGACGCTGCGCACGTTCCAGCTTCGTGCCTTCGTTCCACGTGTACATAACCAGCAGAATCGCGAAGGTAAGCAACATCGTGAACCAACCACCATGCAGGAACTTCGCCATGGAAGCGAAGAAGAACATGAATTGGATCGCAAGGAACAACACGGTGAATACGATCGCTCCGAGACGACGCCCCGAATGCCAGATGTAGACGGCAAGCAGAATGGTGGTGGTGATCATGGTGATGGTCAACGCCAGGCCATACGCCGCGGAAATATGCTCGGAATCGCGGAATAGCGCCAAAACCAACAGCGTGGAAACGCAAAGCACCACATTGACCACAGGAATGTACAGCTGACCGCGGGTACGGGCCGGATAACGGACCTGAAGATGCGGCATCCAGTTCAGATGGGTGGCTTCAGACACCATCGTGAATGCGCCGGTGATCAACGCCTGCGAGGCGATAACGCCCGCGACCACAGAAAGCACGACGGCCACGTAACGCACGCTGGGCGTCATCATTTCGAAGAACGGATTCAAACCGTGCGTGCGGATATAAGCCGAATCATCCCAATGATTGAGCATCCATGCGCCTTGGCCGAAATAACAGAGCACAAGCGCGACTTTGATGAACGGCCACGTGAAATAGATGTTGCCACGGCCAACGTGACCCATATCGGAATAAAGCGCTTCGGCACCGGTAGTTGACAGGAACACCGTACCCATGATGGCAAGCCCGGCGGCATTATGGCTGCTGAACAGGAATCTGACACCGTACACGGGGTTGAGCGCCGCGAACACGCTCCAATACTGACTGAGGTTCGCCAAGCCGACAACCGCCAGGAACGAGAACCAGACAAGCACGACCGAACCGAACGCCTTGCCGATACGCTCGGTGCCACGCGACTGCACAGAGAACAACATCAGAATGATGGCCGCGGTGATCATCAGAGTCAGCTGCTTGTTTTCAGTAAAAAGTTTTTCAAAAGCCGGTAGCGTTTCCAAGCCTTCCACTGCCGAGCTGATGGACACGGCCGGGGTAAGCACGGAATCGGCGAGGAACGCGGCTCCGCCGAGCATGGCAGGAATCGCAAGCCATGCACCGTACTTCCGAACCAACGAGTACAGCGCGAAAATGCCGCCTTCGCCCTTGTTGTCGATGCGCATGGCGATCAACACGTATTTGACGGTGGTGATAAGCGTGATTGACCAGAACACCAACGAAAGCACGCCGAGCACGGCTTCGCGGTTGGCATGCGCAAGTCCGCCCTGCCCGTTGAGGAACGTCTGCATGGTGTACAGAGGCGAGGTACCGATATCGCCATACACAACGCCCAACGCCACAATCGCCATGGCGGGCGTGATTCTGTTTGGCCCGGATTGCAGACGGCTCCACCAACGGCCGATGGGACCCTTGCTGGCCACCTGGTCAAGGTGAGCAGCCTCCTGCTGCTTCTCCTCGTGCTGCTTGATCAGCACTTGTCGCTCTTCCTTGGTCAGCACCTTGTGCGAGACCTTCGGCGCCTGCGTGTATGTGGCTGCGTGAAACAGCGGCTCATCCTCGTTCGGCTCGTTAGCCATAACGCTACCTCCAAGTGGCGGGCCTTCCAACCCACTCCCCAAAATAAACGCAAAAAGGCACGTTAGGAGCCTTACGAAGTCTTGTCAAATCTTCACATTGTTTCTTGCGATTCCTAATCTCACACGAAGTAGACTTCCTGTGGGTTTCTTTTTCTTATTTTACCTCTTGTTTTTCTCTTTTTTTCGGATAAATCGTTTCCATCCTGTCGATTTTAGGAATTTGTTCAGATTCCGTACACTTCGCGCGTAGTCTTTCGTGTTGCCTGCGCGACTTCCGTCAGCGGTTTATCGAGATAATTCGCCAACGACTGCAGGGTGTAGGGGATCATGTACGGCGCGTTGGTGCGGCCCCGATACGGCATCGGACTTAGGTAGGGGGCATCGGTTTCGACCATGACATGGCTCAATCCGACAATGCGCGCCGACTCGCGGATACCATCGTTGCCCTTATAGCTGGATGTACCCGAAAGGCTGAGATACCAACCGTTTTCACGCGCGATCTCACCCATTTCGGCATCACCGGAATAGCTGTGGAACACAGTCCGTTCGGGAGCGCCGTCCGCCAGCAGCGTTTCGATGACTTCCTTGTGTGAATCGCGATCATGAATCTGCATGGGCAGGTTCAATTCCTTGGCGAGCGCGATGTGCGCGCGGAAAGCTTCCCGCTGAAGTTCTTTGGCGGCTTCGCCGGTACGGAAGAGATCCATGCCGGTTTCGCCTATGGCCACAACCTGATTGGGGTAGGTGATAGCAAGACGGTGCACTTCGGCCATGGCGTCTTCGAAGCTGGTGTCATGCCAGGGTTTGTATTTGAGCGGAAGTCCGTCTGGTCCGGGCACTCCACGATGGCCGTGGAGCACGGATTCGTTGGGGTGTATGGCGATGGCCGCGTGAACGGTTTGGGGGTGTTCGCGTGCCATGTCGATGGCTGTCATGAGGTTCGGTAGTTCGCATCCGCAGTCAATGACGCCTTCGACGCCGACTTGTTGCGCTTGGTTCAGCAGTTCGTCAACGCTGTATACGGGGACTTCCGGCTGTCCGTTTTTCTTGCGCTTCGTGGCTCATGGCCCGCGAGAACGGCACGACGGACGCCACATGCGTGTGGTTGTCGATGACGTGCGCGTTCTCGGGAAGTGGTTGCGGTGCTGGCGCCCAGCTGCGGTCACGATGGTGTTTGCTCATGCCTCCAGCCTACGCTCGATGGCAGTCTTGCTTCGGAAGCCGCGTTATTCATCGATGGCAGTGGGATTAACCAACGCACCTCCATATGTTTTGCGACGTAGCGCTGAAACGCTTTCCGCGATTAGTCATGGAGGGTGAGGGTGGTGAAGGACCAGGAGGGGGCAGTGTAGGCGCCGCTGATTAGGTCGATTGCGGTTTCAACCGGAACGGTTGGCGAAGCCTTGCCGATTTCACCGGCGTACGGGTCGGTTCCGGCGAGCACGGTGGCGGTTGCCGAAGCGCGGGATTCCGCGGAAACACCAAGCTCTTCAAGCACTTGGTTCAGATCAATCTCGGCTTCAGCGTCGAGCGCGTTGACGATACGCACGTAGGTGACGCCTTCAGCATCATTGCGAGCCACGGTGACGGTACGGCGGGGCTCTTCCGGCTTCTCAACACCCTGCGCAACAAGCTCTCCATCGATATACAGCTTCATGCTTTCGCCGCGATCGGCCACTTCGATGCGCACCTGCCACACGGTTCCGGGGAACACTTCGTCCATGGACCATTCGGTGCCGTCAAGATTGTAGGCGGTACCGTCGCGCACCACCTTGATTTCGAAAGCACGACCGAAGGAGGTGATGTTGTGGTTCTTGCCGTTGATGTCGCCGTGGACCAGCTGCAAGCCCCAACGACCCTGATAGTAGGTGATGGTGGCGTTGATGGTGTAGGCGTCAGAGTCAATGTTGAGGCTCGTGTTCATCGGACCATTGCCTGCGTAATGGCAGTCCTCAAGATCGACATGGCGGCCATCAGCGGTGTCAACGCTGAAGTTGGTGATGTCGGCGTGAGCGGCACCTTCCAAGCGCAGTCCAACGGTTGGTGGCAGTTCGCGACGCAGCGTGGTCTTGCCTTCCACCGCGACCGGCCATGCGGTATCGGACGTGGTGGTGGCATACATCTGCTGCACCCAGTAGCTATACGGCAGGTAGGTACGTTCGTTGTCGAAGTAGATCAGATCAGGATTCCAGCTGTGATGCCCGTTCTTGGCAAACAGCGGCGCATACGAAGACATGACCACGGCATCGCCGTTCAATTCCATGCGACCCATGAACGCCGCTTCGGAAAGACCGTTGATCAGCTGCGTGTTCCACGAACCATACTCGCCCAAGTACACCTTCGGGCCCTCACGATCCGTGGTGTCGTAGTGGTCGAGATTGTGGAACCACCAGCTGGAGGACTGATAGGAATGCTCGTCAACGATGGGAACGCCGGCTTCACGCGCATACTGCCAACCAGCCTCGTAGTCGGGACCGCTCGGAGCCGGACCGACCGTGCCAACCACAACAATATCCGGGTAGGTGGCCTTGACCGCGTCGAAGATCTGCTGGAAGCGGTTCCTGAACACGTCATCGATGAGATCTTCGTTGCCGATGCCCAAATATTCAAGGTTGAACGGTTCCGGATGACCCATGGCGGCACGCTTGGCACCCCATTCGGTGGTCGCGGCATCGCCATTGCAGAATTCGACCAAATGCAGCACTTCATCGATGTATGCCGGCATGTCGTTCTGCGCGATCGGCACCGGGCCCTGACTGGTGTTCTGGCAGCTCACGGCGGCGGGCAGCACCGGCAGCGGCTTCGCGCCAATGGTTTCGCACAGGCACAAGTATTCGTAGTAGCCGATACGGAACGACTGGTGGTAGCCCCACAGGTTGAAATTGTGCGGCCGATGCTCAACATCACCGATGGTGCGATCCCAGTGGTACATGTTATCCATGCCAAGACCGTGGGTGATGCAGCCGCCCGGGAAGCGCATGAAGCGCGGCTGCAGGTCGGCGAGCGCCTTGACCAAATCGGGACGGAAATGCTTGAGCCCGTTGTAGGTGGTGCGTGGTTCGAGGGTAACGAAATCAAGATCAACGGTACCTTCCGTGGTGAAGGTGAGTCGCAAAGCGCCTTCATGTACAACGATGGCATTGCTCTCACCGGAAACCGTCAGCGAAACCTCTTGCTTACGCCAATCGTTGGAATCGACGGTGATATCTTGTTCTGCAATCGCATTTCCATCGTCGTCAATCAGAGCGACGGTGACGGGAAGTGCGGAAGCTTCGCAATTGTTGGAAATACGCATCCATGCGGAGAAATCGTAGGTTTCGCCGGCACGGAAGACCATGCCGTCCCAGCCGATATTTTCAAGCGAAGCCGGCGCCTGTTCGACTTCAACGGACGCATAGTGCGGGTTTTCTTCGGCTACCGGATTGTCGGTGAGCACGTCGAAGGCTGCGAAGGAGCCGGCGGGCACGATTTTGCGCCAGAAGCTGTAGTTGCTCCAGTCGGAGGAGTCGGCGCGATTGTATTCGAATGCGCCGTTCTGTACGAGGTCGGCGTTGAGTCCGCCGTCGCCGGAGTAGCTGATGTCTTCGTAGAAGATGCCCCACAGGTCGGTGCCGATGTTGCGCACGCCCGCCTTGTTGAGGGTTGCGATGAGTTTGTCGGTCATGGTGTGTCCTTGGATGGTGTTGGTTGTTTGTTGGGTTGGATGGTGTTGCGGTACGTGCGATTGGTTGCGATTCGGCGTCTGTCTGGCACCGTTTCGCCGTCGGTCGACCGCCGGCCGACTCAGTCGAGCGCAAACCAGAGGCAGCCGTGCGCGGGGATGGTGCCGCGGATCACGCGGTCCTCGCCTTCGCCTTCGATGCGGATGTCCGGATGGACGCCGTCGGGCGATTGCGGGGCGTCGGCCCACAGGTCGGTGAGCGTCCAGTCCGCGTTGCGTTGGTCGATGCCGACGAAGCTTTGCAGTTGGATGTTGCCTTTGAGCTCGTACGGCTCGCTGCCGGTCCAGAAGATCGCGCCGTAGTGGCCGCGCGCATGCGCCGACGTGGTGCCGTCGGCCCAGTCCGCCGCGTCGGCGGTCCATACGATGAGCTCGCCGATGAAGGATTCCTCCACGTTCCATTCGGCAAACAATCGTTCCCTGATGATTTCGCGGTTGTCGGATGATCCGGCGGTCACCTCGCGCAGGGCCGGGTTGGCGAGCAGTGCGATGGTGTCGGCGCTGCTGGTGGGCAGGTCGCCGCCGACCATCAGCGGGGATCGGCCCATGCTCCACAGGGTGAGCAGCGTTTTCTGCTCATCGCAGGTCAGTTTCGATTGGCGGTCGTCGCCGCGTTCGGCACGCAGGCCGATGTGTCCGAGAGGCAGCATGTCGGCGTCGGCCCAATGACCGGTGCGCTGCATCGGCGCCCATCGGGCGAGTCGGGGAAACTGCTGGTAGATGTCCTCCCAGCGGTCCCAGAGGTCGTCGGAGATGCGCCACATCTGCGAGACGCCGTGCAGGAAATCGACGTGGGTGCTGGCCACCCAGCCGCCCGGGGACAGCGATAGCGTGATCTGCCGGCCGTACGTGGTCTCCGCGCGTTCGACGGCGTGGTGGTAGGCCTCGATCTCCTCCGGGAAGAACGGCGTCTGCATGTCGTCGACCTTGAGGAAATCGAGTCCCCAAGAGACGAGCAGATCGACCTGCGCGTCATACCAGGCCTGCGCGCCGACGTTGCCGCGCTTGAGACCGTAGTTGTCATGGTTCCACGCGCAGACGTGCTCGGTGTCGGCCACGTCCCGCGCGTGCAGCGCGGTGCCTTTGACCGGCAGGTTCTCGTGCACGGCCTGTCGCGGGATGCCGCGCATCACGTGCACGCCGAGCTTCAGGCCGAGTCGGTGCACCGCATCGGCGAGCGGGCCGAATCCCTTGCCGCCGGCCGCGCTCGGGAAGCGCTGCTCATCGGGAATCTGGCGACCGTACCCATCGATGCACAGCGGACCGCCGTCGGAATAGCCGTGCGCGTGGGCGTTGGGGTCGAACCAACCCGCATCGATGACCAGGGTGTCCCAGCCGGCGTCCTTGAGGTGGTCGGCCATGAAGCGCGCGTTGTCCAGAACCTCCCGCTCGGTGACGGTGGTGCCATAGGAATCCCAGCTGTTCCAGCCCATTGGCGGTCGCCATGCTTTTAGCAGATCCTCGGTAGTCGCCATTGCCTTCTCCTTGTACAACGTTAGAAAAGCGTGCCGTTTACAGTATCTGACGTCATCCTTGACTTACTTGTTCGACTTCATCATCTTGGAAAACTTCAGATATGTACCGTTACATATTTTATAGCATATTTCAGAAATCACAATCATGATAGGATATCGGTGATTCTTTGAAATTTCAACGATTACCAGAAAATCATCATATATAATATCGTTACAGAAAAACTTGGCTGTAAGGAGCGGTGCATGGCAAACGGCAAACCGACATTGCGCGACGTGGCGGCGGAAGCCGGCGTCTCCCCCATGACCGCATCGAATGCGCTGCACGGCAAAGCCGGCGTCAAGGAATCGACCCGAGCCAAAGTGCTGGCAGCAGCGAAAAAACTCGACTATCGCATCAATCTGACAGCCAGCATGCTCAAATCAGGTCGCAGCAACATTATTCACATCATCGTCAACGAATTCGATTCGCCGTTCTATTCGAAGCTGACGCAAACATTGAGCCGCGAGATCACCTCACGCGGACTCACGCCGTTCATCGAACAGACCCAGTATTCGCCGGACGCGGCCGAACATGCGCTGACCAGCAATCCGTTCTCCGGGCAGCTCTTCGACGGCGAGATTCTGCACGCCACCGGATTGGGCACGAATCTACCGCTCGCCAAACTCAACGGCGGGCGCCCTCTCGTACTGCTCGACGCATGCGAGGAAACGCCAACCGTGGATGCCGTGAATTTTCCCAACGAGGAGGGCGAACGCGCTGCGATGCAGTATCTGATCGCCCAGGGATGCCGGAATATTGCGATTGTCGGGCATACGTTCGTGCCGCGCGCCGAGTTGGCGCATGCGCAGAACGCATTTGCATTGCGACTTCGAGGAGCGTGCGCGGCGTTGCTGGACGCAGGATTGCCATATGACGAAACCATGGTGTTCGAAGGCGGTCGCTCCGACGAAGGCATTACCGCCGGGCACGCGATCGCCGAACGGATCATGGCGGCGCGAAGGACGGGCTGCGGAACCGGCGCGGGTGCTGGAGACCGCGAAACAGGCACGGCCGGAACCGCCGATTTCAACGATGCAAGCGGCAAGATTACGGGCAGATCGATCGAAACGACCGACAAGATTCCCGCAATCGCGTTCGACGGAGTGTGCTGCGCCAACGATTTCGCCGCGTTCGGCGTGATCCGCGGGCTTGCCGATTACGGCATCCGTGTACCGCAAGACGTGAAGGTGATCGGATTCGACGGCGTCACATCCGGATCCTATGCCACACCCTCATTGAGCACCATCCAAGTGGATCTCAATCAGCTCGCCAAATTCGCGATCGACATGATCGTCGAACGCATCGAGGATGGCGACTCCATGCCGCCGAGCCGCACAACCATCGGCTGGCAACTCGTCAAGCGCGAATCCACGGCAAACAGCCTCGAACTCGACTAAACATTTCAGGCCACGCACAGGCCCCAATCACATGTCAATCAACATTATCCAAGGAGGAACCATGCCCACCCCACGCACCGAAGCGTATCTGTTCGTGCATTTCATCGGAGAGGAACGCACGCCGACCGACGAGCAGCTGTATTTCGCGCTCAGCCGCGACGGCGCGCATTGGCACGATCTGCGCCCCGCCGGCAAGCCTGCGCTCGAATGGCTCGGCGGCGAAAAGGGCATGCGAGATCCGCATATCGTACGCGATCCACGCGGTGGATTCCATATTGTGGCCACCGATCTGAGCATCTACCATCGTGGCGGATGGGGGCCAAACGATGGCGCGACCACCAACGGTTCGACTGGACTGGTGATCTGGGACTCCCCCGACCTAACGCATTGGAGCGAACCACGTTTGGTGGACGTGGCGTCAAAGATTCCGGGCGCGGGCATGGCATGGGCGCCGGAAGCGAACTGGGATCCAGATCGCGAGCAGTGGATCGTATTCTGGTCCACCAAGTCGAATGTCCATGAAGACGGCAATCCACTGTGCAACGAATTGGGCGACGAAACCAATGTGTATTACGCCACAACCCGCGATTTCGTAACGTTCAGCGATCCGGTCAAGTGGATCGACCGCAGCAATGTGGTGATCGATTCGACCATGCTGCGTGATGATGACGGTTGGTGGTATCGCGCTTCCAAGGATTCTGAAATCACCATCGAACGCACGCGCAATCCGTACGAGGTCACGTACGAAGCGCTGCGCACCGACGATGAAAACGAATGGTCGTACGTCGGAACGCTTACCGACATTTTCGGCAACGGCCGCTACTCCTGGCACTATTTGGAGGGACCGGAATTGTTCCGTTACAACGATGCGGACGTGCATGAGGCGAACGGCCGGAAGATGCCGTTCGGCCTGATGTGCGATCAGTTCGCGGAATCGAAGGGATACCTGCCGTTCCGCAGTGCCGACTTGAGTTCGCGAGAGCCCGTCGATTGGCAGCGTGCCGACGATATTGATTTCGGCACGCTGAAGAAGCGTCACGGCGCGATTCTGCCGATCACCGCGGCGGAATACGATGCCGTGGAAGCCGCTTTCGCCCTGTGATCACGGCATAGCAGCCCAGCTTAGGCACGGCGGCGAATCGCGAAAATTCGGGCGGATGGACGCTTGGAAGTGGTTGCGTTCAGGCGCACCGTTTCCGGATCCATGCGTTCGATGGTCCACGGTTCGGCGTCCGGAGCATGATCGGGTTCATCCGGATTCGGGAAGACCTGCTCGATGGTCCTGCCGGCTTCCAGCGGTATGTTCACCGAGGGGGTGCCTCCGCGACGCCATACGATGATGTAATCGGGTTTGTCTTCCTGCTGAATCTGCTGGTCGTTCTGCCGATTGGACGGATCGGCGTTCTGCCCGTTCGAGGCGTCACAACCGAGCACATGCTCGTCGCACATATCCGTTTCGACGTGGCGCAAACCGACGGTAAGCCAATCGCCGTCAAAATCAGGAAGTCCAGACGGCCAGAACGGCACCATATGCTGCTGGTCGGCAAGTACACAACGATGCAAGGCGATGGCGTCGCGAACGAGCGAAAGACGCGGCTCGGTCATGCGGTCGATGAAACCAGACAGATACAGTCTGCCGAGCACGCCCGTGGCGAGCGTGAAAACAGCCGTCTCATCGTCCATCTCCTGCTGGGCGTAGCCCCAATTCCCCTGCTGTTCCGGCAGAATCGTCATGCCCGCTCCGGCCGCGATAGCCGCGTAAATCAGCGGATCGCACTGGTCGGAAGTGGATTGCAGATCCAAGCGGGACAACTGCGCATAATCGGCACGCATGGCGCCGGAGCCGCAATTTTCGATCATCACATCCGGGTGACGGCGACGCAAATCGTCGAGCCAATCCAAATATGCGCGGCAATGCTCAAGCAAGCCGTCGCCAACGGATTCGGTATTCAAATCAGTGCCGACGCCGGGAATGGTGTTGTAGTCGAACTTGAAGAACACCGCGCCGAAATCGTCGATCAGACGATCAACGGTACGCGTAACATGCTCACGCGCTTCGGGGGAACGGAAATCAAGCAAATATCGACCCGAATCACACACACGCACGCCATGGCGTTGGAAGAACGCAGAATCCGGCAGCGTGCTTGCCAACGGCGATTTCGCACCAATCACTTCAGGTTCGAGCCACAGGCCCAAGCCCATGCCGTGCGCACGGATATTTTCGGCAAGACCGCGCAAACCGGCGTCGCCGAAACGGTTGGTGGAAGCCTGCCATTCGCCGACCATATCCCACCAGCCGCCGTCCGTGCTGTCGTACCAGCCGGCGTCGATGCAGAAAATATCCGCGCCAACGCTTGCCGCGCCTTCGATCAGCGGCAGTTCCTTCTCAATACGTGGGTCACCGAACAGCGTGTTCATGTAATCGTTATAGACAACGAGACCTTGCGTACGCTTGAACTGCTCGGCACGACCCAGTTCGCGGACTTTGGCAACGCGCAATGCGCGACGCTGCAACGTCATTTCGGCGACGGCCTGCTGCCAATCGCCGGCCGCGATGGCGAACGACACGGGAACCGACTCGAAATCATTGCCTTCACCAAGGTTGGTGAACCAGCCGTGATTCTGATATTCCGGGCCGAATGCACTGATGTGCAGACCGGGATCATCCTCACCGACCTCCCACTCCCACGGGCCATTATGCTCAATCTGCCACATTACGGAGAAGTCACGGGCGCGGCGCATGGAACCTTCGACCTGTACGATACCGGCCGGCTCATGCACCCCGTGTGCTCCATGTGGAGGTGGAGCTCATGGCGAATCGCGAGCTGGACTGGCCTGGATTGATTTTCTGGTTTGCGGTTACGCACCTGGGTGTCTCGCAGCGGGCGGACGCGCCAATCGTTTTCCACGGCCCAGGCAGCGTCGCCCCAGAAAATATTCGAACGATGGACTTTGCCGCAGTTGACGCGCATGGGAACGGTCAGGTTCAGCGACGACACCGCTTCAATCGGCAGTTGTTTGGCGGATTGCAGGCGCGTGTGCGTGCGCACCGCGGAAAGATTAGGGAACGCTTCGAACACGGAGGTGACCACCAGACCCTCATGCGGGTCGGCACAAACCGTTACAGGCGCGGGATTCGCAGCAGAGGCAGCCGCATCGCGCTCACTGGCGGTCGACTCGAATTCGCGGCCTTTCGGCTCAAGATCGGCATACGACGCGAACTGCGTGATCTCCAAACGGAACGGATCGGCGGAACCCTGTCCCGGTTCGGACGCGAGCGCGGAAACGAAGCGTAGTTTGCTGCCGGCGACCGTGGCGATCAGCGATAGGCGGTTGTCTTGCGAACCGGTGTTCGCGGCGAGCACCTCCACGATCGGGCGGGGATCCTTTTCCACTACAGGCGTTCCATCATCGGACAGGCGACCGTCAATGGGGATCATGCCTCGCCCTACAACGTTGCATAGGCGGACGGGAGAATCCCCCGCGATGTCGAACAGCATGGACACCACACCATTGCCCCATTCGAGACGTCCATCCTGACGAGGAAGTAGAGGGTTCAACATGCCGGCTGCCATTGCCATCTCCTTCGTGCTTCGAATACCGCCTGTTTATTGACGTGTATCGTTTGACGTACCTTCACTAGCTTAAACGGGAAAACGAGGCATGCCGTGCATGCGTGTCTATAGGCATTCAGGAAATGTTCAGCAACAGGATTTCAGCAAATGCATTTTTCGGCAAAGCAAAAACGCAGCCATCGGCAACTCATGTAGCGTCTTCCATTTCGACTGCTTCGCGTACACGTTGGATCGGGAAAGCTCGGATACGGCCGCCTTCTGCTCGTCGGAAAGTGCATAGTCATCATCATGCCATCCAACGGGATGTTGGCCGTCAAACGTCAGCTGCGCAGGAACACCGTCATCTCGGTTTCGCCACGATTGGCCCATGCGAAATACGGAATCAGTGTGACTTCCGTCGGTTGACGTTGTGCCGGCTGCCACAGTGCGTACAGCGACTTGTCGGCGGCGCCCTGCGAGGACTCCCGCCAAGCGGGAATGGTCAGCGTGACCATTGGCAGATCGACCGGTTCCACTTCGCCCAAGCCTCGTTCGTCCTGTGCGGCGGCCTGCGCATGGAAGGTGATTTCGTTGACTTTGACGGAGTCCGGATCGGCGGCAATCGTCTCGGCATCAGCATGTAGCAGATGCAGATTGTCGCCATTGTCGGTGCCTTCCGCGCAGTAGGCCAGCGGGCCGCGGATGAAGGCGACCTTGCCTGCGTCTTCGCGTACGAGAGGATTGGCCGCAATCATCCTGACCGGCATGGGGAAGTCGAAATCGATGACGTCACCGTCACGCCAAGTACCGGTGAGGTAGAGGTAGCCGTCACGGGTGGTGCGTGTGATGCGAGAATCCTTCTCACCCGTGGCATGGATGGAGTCGGCGGCCGACTCGCCACCGGCCCAGGCAGGCAGGCGAAGGGCCAAGGCAAAGGACTCCGGAACCTGCCCCTCATCGGAGGAAGGAAGGGTCACGGTGATGGCGCCGGCGCCATTCCACGGCATACCGGCCCGCACTTCGAGGGAGACATCGGAACCGCCGAGTTTCGCGGACACCACGCCACCCGATATACAGGTGCACATACAGCGTGGAGGCATCGTCGGCCACCGTGTAGGCGTACTGTTGCACACTTTCGACCATGCGGGCGATGTTCGGCGGGCAGCACGCGCAGCCGAACCACTTCTGACGGACCGGCTTGACGTGGAACTTGCGTTCGTCGCGATGGCAGGCTTCGGGCACGACCTCCAACGGATTCACATAGAAGAAGCTTTTGCCATCGAGCGCCATGCCGGCCAGCGTGGTGTTGTACAAGGCCGATTCCATGACGTCCGCATATTCGGATTTTGGCTGAATCTCAAGCATACGGCGCGCAAAGAACGCGAGTGCGATGGCCGCGCAGCTTTCCGAGTAGGCGGTGTCGTTCGGCAGATCGTAGTCGAAGGAGAACGCCTCGCCCATATGCGTGGCACCGATGCCGCCGGTGATATACAGTTTCCTGTCGACGATGTTGCGCCAGAGCGTCTCGCAGGATTCCAGCAGTGCTGCTTCCCCGGTGATTCTCGCCACGTCGGCCACGCCTGAGTAGAAGTAGGCGGCGCGCACGGCATGACCGAGCGCCTCCGTTTGTTCCGTGACCGGCTTGTCGGCTTGATAGTAGGTGTAGTTCTGTTCACGTGGCTCGTAGTTGCGACCGTCCTCTTCGGCACGGCGGCGATCTTCGAGTGCAAAGTACAGTGGTTGCTGTCCACGCTGCCATACGAAGTATTCGGCCAGGTCGGCGTAACGGGTCTCGCCGGTTACCGCAGCCAGCTTCACCAGCGCCATCTCAGCGATCTCATGGCCCGGATAGCCGTGCAGCCTGCCTTCTTCCGTACCAAATCGGGAATCGATGTAATCGGCGAAACGGCAGGCCGCATCAAGTAGCTTGCGTTTGCCCGTGGCCTCGTAGTAGGCGACCGCACCTTCGACCAGATGCCCGAAACAGTACAGTTCGTGATGGTCCTTCAGATTGGTGAAGTGGCGGTCCATGCCGTTGAGAATGTAGTAGGTGTCAAGGTAGCCGTTGTCCAGCTGCGCCGCGCACACGATGTCGATGGCCGCGTCGGCTGTGGCCTCGAGTTCGGCGTCGGGATGATGGGTCAGCGAGTAGCCGACCGCTTCGATCCACTTGGAGAAGTCGGTGTCTTGGAACACAAATCCATAGAATTTGTCCGGGTCGGGATTGGCCGGGTCTTCCGGCAGCGCCTCGAAGCCGCGGAAGGTGTATTTCGGCGGCACGAAGGCCTTGCCCTGCTCGTGACGCTCGGCATTCTGCGCGGCCGCGGCCTTGAAGTTGTGCATGCAGTAGCTGGGGGCGGCACCGGGAACGTTGTCGTTCAACGCATTCCACTGATATGGAATCACCGCGGTGCGTACGAGCTCCTGCTCGGCGGCCCAGAACGGGTCGGTGACGGTGGCGTCGCGCAGCTCTATTGGATGGCTGTGGCGGTTATGGATGTCGGTCACGAGAGATTGTCCTTCCATGCGGGGGTTGTCGTACCGGCAGGGCCGGCGTTCTGGTCTTGTCCGATGGGTTCGAGCACATGTACGTCCATGCCGGGCAGTCGGCCCCACGAGTAGACGGCCATCATGGTGGCGAAGATGAGCACGGCCACACCGAATACCATCATCAGGCCGGGCAGCGTATGCGCCACGAAGGCGACGTTGACGACGACGATCATCATGATGATGCGGCAGAGGGATTCGTAGCCAACGGCGAATCGTTTCATGGCACTACCTCGTTGTATCGCAGTTTCGTTGAAATCCCAATATTTCTATCGTCATAATCATATGCCATCCCAACTGCACGACGTGCGTAAAGATGGAGAATTCATTCCGGCACTGGGACTGATAGGTATGCGATCCCTCCGGCGTGAATGGCCTGAAATCGCTCCAGGGACCGTGCAGGTTGGTGGCTGTGACGACCATGTTGTCGCTGCAGTCCCAGCCGGTCAGTTGCGAGCCGAACCAGTAGTAGACTCCATACGAGGCGATTCGAGGCATGATTGCGCGCGACAAGAACCACCCGTGCGTAGTAATGTGGTCGATCGCCAATGAGCCAGGATTGGATGGTGACGGGGAACGTCCACAGCAGGCGTATGACTACTTTCGTCCGCTGTATGAGCTGGCGCACCAGCTGGACCCGCAGGACCGCCCGGTCACCCTCGTCTGCTGCCAGAACGACTACACCAAGGATATCACCACCCGCACCATGGATATCGTCTGCATCAACCGCTACTACGGCTGGTACAACCTGAGCGGCGATCTGGATAACGCGGCCTACGCCTTTAAGAAGGAGCTGGATTTCTGGGAGACCATCGACAAGCCGCTAATTTTGTCGGAGTACGGCGCGGACACGGTGGCCGGTATGCATGGCTTTGCCCCCGAGATGTTCACCGAGGAGTTCCAGGTCGAGTATTACCGCACGATCAACGGCTGTCTGGATGAGCGCCGTTTTGTCGTGGGCGAGTGGCCGTGGAACTTCGCGGACTTCTCGACCCAGCAGGGCCCGATGCGCGTGGGCAGCTGCAACCGCAAGGGCCTGTTCACCCGTGAGCGCACCCCCAAGCTGGCCGCCCACTACTTCCGTGACCGCTGGGGCAAAAAGGAACCGAACGACCGGTAAGCACTACCCCTGAGATAGAAAAAAGCCCGCTGTTCAACGCAACAGCGGGCTTTTTCGCGATTATTTCAGATTCGGTCTGTCCTGATCGCCGTCGGCCTTGAACAAGACGAAGCTCTCGGGCTTGTTCGTGAAGTAGTAATACTCGGTGTTCTCGTGCACGGGCGGGGTCAGGTAGTTCGGGATGATGCAGCCGTCGCCCTCGACGCGCTCGGTGAAGCCGGCGGCCAGCCAGACGTCTGCAGGGATACCGGCGTTGTAGCAGTCCATGTACTCGGCACCCGCGTGGTTCATGATGGCGTCCAGCGCCGCGCCGATGCGGGGCAGCACGCTGTCCTCACCGATGAAATCCACGAGCCGTACAACGGCGGCACAGCCGGTCTCCTGCGCGGTGACGGTGCGGGTCACGACGTAGGCCAGCAGCTTTCCGTTCTCCTGCGCGGCCCAGACATCGTACTTGAAGTGCGGATAGTGGAAGTCCGCCGCCGCATGTACCACATATCCTTGCGCGGCGTGTGGGGCGTGGC
>ENA-OQNJ01000066-OQNJ01000066.1-human-gut-metagenome-genome-assembly--contig:-NODE-66-length-24498-cov-3.869722_pt1 | contig 24498 bp, 16 predicted proteins | sample MGYA00242630_ERZ504882 | MGnify/ENA primary metagenome ERZ504882 (study PRJEB26092, sample SAMD00036408) | human gut metagenome | host: Homo sapiens | study: EMG produced TPA metagenomics assembly of... | reverse complement strand
TTCACCATGATCGACACGTTGTAAAGCATGTGGCATTCCGGCTTTTCCGGCGTGCCGAAGTAGGCGGCAAGCTCCTTGGGGGCCATCACCACTTCGCCCTTCAGCACTACGGCCGGGCAGACGCATTCGAGCACGATGCGCAACATACGCACGATGGCGTGCTACTTGCGGCAGATTGCGGCAGTTGGTGCCGAGTTCCTTCCAGATGTAAGGCACCGCGTCGATGCGGAACACTTCGACGCCAAGATTGGCGAGGTCCAAGCACGCTGGAGAGCACCGACACGAGCACGTTCGGGTTGCGGTAGTTCAGATCCCACTGGAACGGATAGAACGAGGTGAGCACCCGACTTGTGCATCTGCTCGTTCCAGGTGAAGTTGCCGGGCGCGGTGGCCGGTAAAGCTTCCGGGCACCACGGCGTCATACTGGTCGGGGATGGTGCGGTCGTCGTGGCAGTAGTAGTAGTCCTGATATTTCGGATCGCCCGCTTGAGCGGCTTTGGCCCAGCGATGGCTGGATGCGGTGTGGTTCATCACGAAGTCGAGGCACAGGCTGATGCCCGCCGCACGCAGTTTCTTGGTGAGCGCGGCGAGGTCTTCGTTGGTGCCGAGCGACGGGTCGACGGTGTCGAAATCCTCCACTGCGTAACCGCCGTCATTCTGCGGATGCGGCATTTTCAGCAGTGGCATCAGGTGCAGATAGGTGAGTTTCTGTTCCTTCAGGTACGGCACTTTGTCGGCGAGTTTCTTCAGATCCCCGGCGAACAGATCGGTGTACATGGTCATACCGAACATGTTGCCGCGCTTGTACCATTCCGGATCGGCGAGACGCTTGGTGTCGAGACGCTTCAGATCGGCGGGGCGCGCATCGTGGGCTTTGGCCATCAGCTCGGTGAGGTTTCGGAAGGCTTCGTCGGCCTGCTCCCCATACAGATCCGTCAATAGTTCGCGCAGTTCCTCACTATATTGTGCGACGCGCTCGTCAAATGCTTTGTCGGATTTGGACCGTGCCATTCCTTGACTCCTCTTCCCAGGGAACTTCGTTGTTATGAGTTGGATTCCGCAGCGTTCGTTGCCACGACGTTGGCACCAGTGTAGCGTGATTTTACGGTTTTATCAAACCGGTTCGAGGTGTTGTCGCGATTGACGTCAATCGATTGACGCAATCACTTGCGGTCACGCTTCTATCGTCACCACCGCGGATGCGACGGATCCGTCATGACTCATGGAAATATGGATTGCGCACGATTGATCATCCCCATCAACCGGCAATCCCAACGATTGCCGCAACTTGCGTCGCACCTCGGGCGAGAGCATGACACGGGGCACGCCGTGGGAATCGTCAAGTATTTCGATGCGCGCCCAAGGAAAATCGTCGAGCGTGTACGGATAGGCAATGTCCCCATCGGCATTTGCCCTGCGTGAAATCGCTTCGCACCACGCCTTGAGAAAAGCCTCCTTGCCCGCCCATCGGGCCGCAAGATGCACCGCCTCACCGTCCCTTTTGACCTGCACACGTTGAGCGGTCTGCCATAGCTCGCGCATGGAGAACAGGTTTCGCATGCGCGACCCCGGTTCGCCCAGTTGCTCGGCGAACGCAGGCACATCCACGACGTCATGCCCCAAACCCAGCATTTTCCAGCCTTTCGAAAGTTTTCAGAAAGAAACGAACCATGTCGACTTCCGCAAAACAGGCGGGCGACACTTCGTTTTCATGCAAAGATACCATCCTTGCTTAAGCGCTTCATCCTTTGTCACCCACATTGCTCGTCCCTCGTTTCGAGTCTGCGCAAGCGAAAATACGGCACCAAACGGGAGTCGTGCAGACGGAAAGTAGGGCGATTCAAGAATATGAAAATCCCGCATCCGTCACGAAAAAACTGAGATTGCGACAGATACGGGATTTAATGACCGTTCGTCTGAACGCCAGAAATTTCAGGCGCTCAGACGCGGGGATCAGGCTTCGAAGTAGCCGGATGCGCTCAGGCGCGCGTTCGGATCGAGCAGCATGGCCTTCTCCACTTCGTGCGCGTTGTAGCCGCGGCCATCCTCATGGAAACGACGGTTGTCGATCGGCTCGTAGAGCGCGGCGCGGCCCATCATACCTTCCTCAAGGCGACGCTGGCCAGCGGCCAGACGCTCGTTGGCGCGATCACGCCATGCGTTCAGCGCCTCGACGCCCGCGGTGTTGGCCACCGCCGCTTCGAATGCGCCCGGATTGACAATCGCAGCGAAGCCGGACACGTGGCCGAAACCGAGCGACGTGGCCAGGCCCGCCTTGACGGAGCCGACCTTCAGCGGCTCGCGCAGCCAGACCATGTGGTCGTCTCGCATGAGCTTCGGATCAACACAGTCAAGGGCGGCATTGGCCGGAATCACACCGGACTTGAACAGCTGGGTCAGACCGTTGACCTGGAAGATGCAGGCACCGCCCTTGGCATGGCCGGTGAGCGTCTTCTGCGAGATCACGAATAGCGGGTTGCCGTCGGCGCGGCCAATGGCGTGGGCCAACGTGTTGTGCAGTTCGGATTCGTTCGGATCGTTGGCGTTGGTGGACGTATCGTGCTTAGAAACCACGGCGATGTCGTCCGGGGTGATGCCAAGACGGGCCAGATCGCGCACCAGCTTGGAATCCTTGCCGCCCATGCCCGCTGCAAGCGCACCCAAGCCCGGAGCCGGGATGGAAGTGTGCGCGCCATCTGCGTAGGAGTGCACGAATCCGATCACGCCGGCAACCGGCAGGCCGAGCTTCAACGCGATATCGCCACGGGTCAGCAGAATGGTGCCGCCACCCTGGGATTCCACGAATCCGCCACGACGACGGTCGTTGGCGCGGGAGAAGAAGCGCGCGTCGATGCCCTTGGCGTACATTTCCTCCGAATTGGCGGTGGCGTTCATGTTGCCGAAGCCGATCACGGATTCCACGCCGATGTCGTCGATCGCACCGGTGACCACGAAGTCGGCCTTGCCGAGCGCGATCTTGTCGGCACCCTCTTCAAGGGAGACGGCAGCCGTGGCGCAGGCGGAAACCGGCTGGACCATGTTGCCGTAGCCGCCGATGTAGGACTGCATCACATGGGCCGCGACAACGTTCGGCAGGGCTTCCTGCAGAATGTCGGTCGGAATCTCATGGTTGAGGAAGCGATCCAAGTACAGCTTGCGCATGGAGGCCATGCCGCCGAAACCGGTGCCCTGCGTGGAGGCAACCATCGACGGATGCACCGCTTCGAGGATTTCGGTCGGCGTGAAGCCTGCGGACAGGTAGGCGTCGACCGTGGTGACGATGTTCCACAAGGCGATCTTGTCGACGTCGCCGACCATGGAGGCCGGAATGCCCCACTTGACCGGGTCGAAGCCCTTCGGGAACTGGCCTCCAACCGTACGGGTCATGGCCGCGCGACGAGGCACGCGAATCATGGAGCCGGCATGGCGGGTGACGTTCCATTCGCCGGATTCGACATCGGCCGCGAAGCTGGTGTGCGTTTCGTCAAGCTTGACGTACTCTTCGGCAATCTCACGAGTCGGAACCGAGAAGGTCACATCGTGGTCAAGGAACACCTCGGCCTCTTCCTCGTCGGTGCCGTCCTTGTAGTCATTGCCCATGCCTTCGTCGAACGGACGCACGCCGGAGCGTGCCACGACCTCGTCATGGTAGCGTTCCGCGATATCCTCCTCAGGTACGAGGTTGCCGTCAACGTCGTACCAGCCCGGCTTGGGGCTGTCGTTCCACGTCAGCAGACCCATGTTCCATGCCAGTTCGAGCACCGCGCCGGCAGACAGATCCACCTGACCATCGGAATGAATGCCGAGTTCGGCCTCGAAGCGGGTACGGCCGGAGCCCCACGGTCCAAGTTCGCCCACGGACACGATGACGATTTCGTCTTCCGGACGAGCGGTGACGTTCTGCCAATCGGCAAGATCGACTTTGGCCTGACGCGGAGCACGCGGGCTTGGCAGCGCCTTGATAAGCGTCTTGGCCGCGGTATCGGATTCGTTGCCTGCAATTGCGTTCTTGGCATTCGCCGCTTCCGCTTGGACCGCGTCTTCCATGGCTTCCGCACGCAGTGCCTTGATGTCAATCGGCTCGTTGCCGAGTCCGCCGGTCAGATCCACGTCAAGCGGGGCCTTGGCTGCTTCGATACGGGATTCGCGGGTGGAAAGGTTCAGCAGTTCAACCGCAATTTCGGCGGTGGAATAGGTCTTCAGACCGTGACGCTCCACCACTTCGACCAGCGGATCATTGCCACCCATCAAGCCCGTGCCGCGCACCCAACCGATCTTCGGATGGGCGAAGGTCACACGGCTCGACCACACCTTTTCGGCGCGAGCACGGTTCACAATCGCATCAAATGCGCTCTTCACTTCGCCATAGGCACCGTCGCCGCCGAAAATACCGCGGTTCGGCGATCCCGGCAACACCACATGCAACTTGTGCTGCACATCAGTGTCGGCACCGATCTTCGCAAGTCCGGCAATCGCACGCTCAACACCCCACAGCATGAGGCGAGCCTGAGATTCGAACAGTTCACCGGAATCAGCAAGGTTGCCATGTACCGGCGGAGCCGCGAACGGGAAGAACAGGCTCGGCTCGTAAGCAGGCTTGAGAATCGTGGTGGTCGCACCGGAAGTCTTCTTCTGCACATTGCCAACCCAAGCGACCAACGCGTCCACATCACGGTAGCTTGACAGGTTCGCGGGAACCAGCCACAGCTTGGCATCGCCCGCCGCATGCTCACGGTAGGTCTGCTTGGCCCATGCCTTCACGCTTGGCTTGAAGCTGTGCGAGGTGGCCACCACGGTAGCGCCGCCTGCAAGCAGGCCGTTGACCACCTGGGCTGCGATGGAGTTCGGAGCCACGCCAGTCACCACTGCGATATCTCCAGCAAAACGGCTGTTTTCTGCCGATTCGGAAGCGTTTTCTTCTGCTTCGGCAGCGACACGATTGAATGCGGCCTTCAGATCCGCGTTGTCGCTCTTGCCTGCATACCAAGCGGCTTCGTCGACAATGGTCTTGCCGAGACCGATGAAGCTGCCGTTCAATGCGGATTCATCGTTGTTGTAGTAGGCGCGTGCCAAGTCTTCACGTGCGGATGCCCAACGATCGTCGAACAGAATGGCCTTGCGCTCGTCGAAACGAGGTTCGACCTGCTTCGGCCAGTCAGCGCCGAGTTCAGCTTCGACCGCAGCCACAACAGCCGCGTTCTCATCAGCAGTTTCCTCGGCAACCGGAGCGACTACGCCCAGCTGGTTCAGCACGAACTTCGCCGTGGAGGCGAGCACGCCATCGGCACCGGTCACCTTGGCTGCGAACGCGTCCAAAGCGGCGGAATCAACCACTGCCCCGCCGGCTGCGCCACCGGCGCTCGGCATGGCAACGGCGATGCCCTTGTCGGCGGCAACCTTCTGCACGGCCGCATCGATCAGCGCGTTGGCAGCGGCCGCATTGGAAGCGGCATCCGTGCTCAACGAGGCAAGATCACCGCCACGAGAGCTGGCCCCCTCACGGGTTTCGAGCACGAGCGCAGCCACCACATGGGAAGCCCACCCTTCGCCAAGCTGCCATGTATCGGTCACACGCTTGGTGATCTGGCCGAGCTTCACACCGGCGGCACCGAACATGCCACGCACACGGTCGCGCACAATGTCGGACAGCACCGGACCGAACGCCTTGTAGTTCGGAGCGACCTTGTTGACCAAAGCGCTCAGCGCCTTGACCGTCGCTTCGGCAGCACCATCCACGGAAGCCACACCCAGTTCGGAACTGATGTCCATAAGCAGCTGATTACGGCGAGAAGACACACCATTGGTCAGCGTATCGGTGGTATCGCTTTCGCCGATCTGATCGGGGCGAACCTTAGCCGAGTAAGCCAGCAATGTGGCAATCGCATCGGATGCCCTGAATGCAATATCCGCAACGGCAACGTCAGACGGAGCGCCGGCGGGAGCTGCAACAACCGGGACTTCCGCAATAGCAGCAGGAGCAGCCGCAGGAGCTGAGGCAACAGCCGGAGCAGCAGCCGCAGAAGAAGCAGAAGTCGCAACCGCAGAATCGTCAGCATCTTCTTCCGGAACCAACGAATCGGAATCAGTCATGTACACGCGGCCTTCATCGCGACCAACGTTGTACACCGTCACATCGCGACCGGCAAACTGCGGCAGACGCAACGTCTTGGAACCCAGATTGGCGAGCGTCGGAGCATTGCCGAGACCAACCTCAACATACTCTTCCACACCAAGACCGCCCTGCTCGGCGGAACCGAACAGCAGAGCCTGCGTCTCAATCCAACGCACCGGAGAGGCGAACTGCCAAGACAGCAGTTCCGTAAGCAGCAATCGGCCGAGCTTCTGATCATCAGCAGCATAGGAATCCCAAATCTGCGGATCATCCAAAGCGGCCTGAATGCGCTCGGACGGCACGACTTCGAGAATCTTGGCCGCGAATTCCTTCGTCATTTCGAACGGAGCCGCAACCAGGTTCGGAATGTAGCGTCCGACCAAGCGACCACGGTAATCGATGGTCTGCGGCAGGAGCGCGTCAAGCTTGTCGCGGAATTCCGGCACACCCTTGCGCAGCAGCGTGGAATGGAACGGCACATCGATGCCCGGCACCAGCATGAATGCCGGCTTGCCGCCATATTCGGCTACGCGGCGGTCGGAATCGGCCTTCAGCGCCTTCAGACCGGCGATGGTGCCTGCCACGGCATACTGCTGGCCAGCCAGGTTGTAGTTCACGATCTGCAGGAACTCGCCGGAAGCCTTCGACACGGATTCGACGTATTCGCGTACGCCGTCGTCGCCCACACCGAACTGGTTCGGACGCAGCGCACCCATGCGGTAGTTGGAGCGACCCTTCTCGTCACGCGGAATGAGGTGGTGCATGGTGGAACCGCGGTGGAACACGAGTTCGATCACGGTTTCCAGCGGAATCACGCCGGCGAAGGAGCTCAGGGCGTTGTATTCGCCCAGCGAGTGGCCCGCGAAATAGGCCGGCCAAATGTCGGCGCCGGCTTCGCGCAGACGTGCGGTCTGGGCGAATGCCACGGTGGCGAGCGCCACCTGCGTGAACTGGGTCAGGTTGAGCAGTCCTTCCGGATGGCGGTAGGTCACGCCGTTGGCGGTCAGTTCCTTCGGATTGTCACGCACGACGGCGAGGATCGAGAATCCAAGCTTCTCGCAGGTCACCTTGTCGGCACGCTCCCACACGTCTCGTGCGGCCGGGGACTTGGCACGCTCGTCGAGCACCATGCCCTGCTGCTGTATGCCCTGGCCCGGGTAGACGAAGGCGGACTTCGGCGCACGTACGATGGCGGTGCCACGAGACACGATATTGCCGTCGATGCGGCTGGTCACTTCGAGCACCATGCCGGAGTGTGCCACGCGTCCGACACGCTCGACGGAGATTTCCACTTCGTCGTCGAGCTGCACCATGCCGTACATGTTGTAGGTCCAGCCTGCGATTTCGTAGTGCGCACCCTTGCCGTCAAGCGCCTGCACCGCGTATTGCGCGGTTGCGGAGAGCCACATGCCGTGCACGAGCGGTGCCGCAAGACCGGAAACGGCAGCGCCACGATGCGAGGTGTGGATCGGGTTGAAATCGCCGGAAGTACGGGCGAAGGCGGTCATCTCGTGCGGAGCGGTCACCTTGACGCGGCGCAGCAGTCGGCGCGGAGTGCTTTCGATTTCCGCTTCGATTCCGCCGTAGTCCGGCGCTTCCGGCGGCAGTGCGTCGGAATATGCGCGGCCACGGATGGCGAAACGCTCGGTTTCGTTGGCAAGCACGGTGCCGTCTTGTGCGCTGTGGGTGACGTGGATGGTCACCACACGGCCGGATGCCGATTCGAAGTAGTTTTCGGCCCAGCTGGTCAGTGCGATCTGTTCGCCAGTGTGCTTGAGCAGCTCGTCTTCGCTGACTTCCAGTTCGATGAGATGGTCGAGATGCACTGCGTTGAGCAGGCCTTCGATCACCGGGAAGCCGTTGACGTATACGGATCCGAGGGCCGCGTAGATGGCGGGCCATGCCGGTCCGACGAGTGCGTCCGGTGCGATGCGCGACGGCACCAGATTGCTCGGCAGCGCGCCGCCGGTGGCCGCTTCATGGTCGAAGCCGAGGTTGGCGGACAGCGTGTAGCTGGCATGCGCCTGGCCGAACGGATAGGAAGCTTTGTCAGCCACCTGTTCAATAACAGGCATGGCGGTGAGCTTGTCGCCAGTAATGGCGGTGTTACCAATGCCGGCAGTGTCTGCAAGCATACGGTACACGTGTTCCGGTAGGCGGTCACGGTCGACCACCGGGAAGAGCCCGGATTCGTTGCCGTCTACGTTCAGCGGGATGACGATGTCTCGTACGGCATGCTTGGACTTGCCACCGTCCGGATCGTTGTCCCAGTAGGTATCGAGATGGATGTCGAGATCGTACTTTTCGACGCTTCCTTCGCTGGAAATCTTGCGAATCTCATAGTTGGCGTCACCGTTGCTGGTGCCGTATGCCGGGTTTGCCATGAGATGGCCCACCCACGAGATGTTCGGGGATTTGCGAATGAATTCTTCTGCGGAAGATGCCGCGCCGAGCTGGGCGAACGCGGTTTTAGCTGCGATCGGCGATTCTGCGGAAACGCGCTTGACCATGGCCTCTTCGAAACGGCCAAGAATGTCGGCGACCGGTTCGTCAACGGTGGTGATGCCCGCAACGGAGATCGGACCAGGAATAATACGCACGGAATCGGCGGAGTAACGGGAGTCTTCGGACTGCCACAGCTGGTCCTGACCCCACCAACGCAGCAGGTCGTTGTCGATGACGGGCACGAACGGCATTGGCTTCGGATATTCACGCACGAGCACCGGGAACCAAGCTTCATCCATCGGGGTGACGGTCAGTTCGTCGGCTTGCGGATAGGCTTCGGCAAGCTTGGCGATGGCCGCGTGCGGATCGGATTCCACATCGGCACGGGATGCGAACAGCGATGCGAATTCGCCGCTTTCCTGCGTGGTGACGCGAGCTTCAATACGCTGCAGCAAGTGCAGGAAGCGATCGGCATAGGTTTCGTCGACCCACGGGAAAGCGAGATCGGCGAAACGCTGCGCCCATGCGAGATAGGTCATGGCCTTCAGGTCACCGAAATACGGCTTCGCGGTGGCGTTCAACGCATCGATGATTTCCTCACGGCGGCTTTCCAGCTCTTCCGGATGCTTCATCACGCGCACCAGCAGGCGTCCGCAACGCGCGGAAGAGTTTTCCAGCTCGTACATATCGGCATGCAGGTGGCTCAGGCCGGAGGTGACTCCACCCTTGGCTTGGCCGCTCGGCACCCACTGTTCGCCCAGCGGAGCGAACGGATCGACGTCTGCTCCCTTGGCGGGAATGCCTGGGGTGTTTGACGAGCATCTGCTTGACTTCAGGGCTGGTGTGCGCCTCTTTGGCGGTCATCACGGCGGTGCCGACAAGCACGCCGTCCACCGGCATGAGCGGGCGACCGTATTCGGCGGACCATTCGCCGGTGATGTAGTCGGCGCCACGTTCCGGCGTGCCGATGCCACCGCCGACCACGAGCACCAGATTGGCCTGTTCACGCACTTCGGCATAGGTGCTCAGCAGCAGATCGTCCAATGATTCCCACGAATGGTGTCCACCTGCGGAACCACCTTCGACTTCGATGAGCACCTTGACCGGAGCGACGGCCTTGGCGATGCGCACCACCTGGCGAATCTGGTCGACGGTGCCCGGCTTGAAGCTCACGTACGGGAATCCGTCGGCGTTGAGATTGTGGATGAGTTCCACGGCCTCGTCAAGTTCCGGAATGCCCGCGGACACGACCACGCCGTCGATCCGGGGTGCCGCTGGCACGCTTCTTCGGCACGATACGCTGGGATCCGAACTGCAGGTTCCACAGGTAGCGGTCCATGAACATCGCGTTGAATTCAACGGTACGGCCTTCTTCAAGCTCTTCTTCCAGCTTGGCGACATGACGGTCGAACACGCTGGCGGTCACCTGACCGCCGCCTGCGAGTTCCGCCCAGTAGCCGGCGTTGGCGGCCGCCGCCACGATTTCCGGTTCCACGGTGGTCGGGGTCATGCCGGCGAGCAGTACCGGAGCCTTGCCGGTCAGTTCGGTGAATGCTGTGCGTACTTTGTCTCCGGCGGAGGTATGGATGATGCTTGGTGCGAAGCGGGTCCAGTTCTGGGTGCGCTCCGGCAGGGTTTCCAGCGTGGAGAGTTCGCCGCGATCGGCCACGGTGGAGGCTTCCACCACGCCGACACCGGTGCCTTGGGCAACGGTGGAGAACAGCTTGCCAACGGTGGTTCCCGGACCAAAGTCCAACACCCACAGGGCGCTCGGATCGGTGGATTTCATGAGCACACGCACGCGGGCAGCCCAATCCACATGGTTGAGCAGCACTTCGGCGGCGAGCTCGCGAGCGTGGTCGGCGTTGATTCCGCAGGATTCCGCCCATGAAACAGCCTGTGAAACAGCCTCGGCCATAAGCGGGCTGTGGAACGGCAGGGTCACGTCAAGGTATTCGAGCACCGGTTCGAACACGCGACCGCCACGCACCTTCTCTTCGCGCAGCTTGGCCTGGTGCTTGTGCTCCTTGGCCACTTCCACGCCGAACGCGGCCAGATCCTCCGGGTAGCCGGAGAGCACATAATGCGTGGCGGAATTGGTGACTGCCACGGCGATCGGGCCTCGGGCACCGGAAACACGCTTGATCAGCGCATCCACCTGGGCGCGGGTGATGTCCTTGACAGACAGCATCGGCGTGGCTTCGCCGTGACGTGCGGCAAGACCAAGCTGACGCGCCTGACGGGTGCCGGCAACGCCGATCAGCGTGGCAATCGCAAGAATTTCATCGATTTGCGCGGAAGCCGCCTCAATGGAACCTGCTTCGACGATCGCCTGCACCATGTGCACGGCGAGCACGCCTTGGGAGTGACCGAGCACGGCAACCGGCTTGGCAACGGCGGGATTGTAGCCGAGAGAAGCAGCGTCGAGCAGCGCACCCAACTGGGCGAGAGCAATGCCCGGAACGCTTGCGGAAGCCGCTGCGGCAGCGCCGAGTCGTGCCGGATTCGGCTCGAATCCAAACAGGTCGACCGGGCGGCCGGTGGTGGCGAGCAGGTCGGCTGACACCGGGTACAGCAGTGCCTGAGCTGCGTCGGCATGGGCGTGCAGCGCTTCGTTGAGCACCGGATTGGCGCTTTGGTCGGTGAGCGCCACCGGCCATGGGGTGGATTGTCCGGCGAAGGCGAGCGCGTGCGGCTCACCGTTCAGTCGATCAAGTAAAAAAGGTGTTCATGATGTTCCTTACTTGTTTCAAAAATCTTGCGATGTGTTCTTGCGATTGATTCTTGCGTTTACGTTTGCTTACGATTCATCCGCGCACTTTGCACCCGTCACAACGGCTGGTTGCCATGGTGTTTGGTGGTTTTGCGCACACGCTTCTTGCTGGAGAGCAGTTTGAGCGATTCGATGATGGTTTCGCGCGTTTGCTCGGGGTCGATCATGGCGTCGATTTCACCCATTTCCAGCGAAAGATTCGCGTTGACGGTGGTGCGTTCGTAGTCGGCCACGTATTTGGCCCGGAGCGCTTCGACGTCTTTGCCTGCGTCTTTGGCTTTCTGCAGGTCTTTGCGGTGGATGATGTTCACCGCTCCGGCTGCGCCGAGCACTGCGATTTGGCTGGATGGCCAAGCGTAGTTGAGGTCGGCTCCAATGGCTTTGGATCCCATCACGATGTAGGCACCGCCGAAGGCTTTTCGCAGGATTACGGTGACCAGCGGCACTTGCGCGTTGGCGTAGGCGTAGATCACTTTCGCACCGCGGCGGATGATGCCCGCATGTTCCTGTTCGGCGCCAGGCTTGTACCCGGGGGTGTCCACCAAGGTGACGACCGGCAGGTTGAACGCGTCGCACAGACGCACGAATCGTGCCACTTTTTCGGAGGAATCCACGTCGAGGATGCCCGCGTTGACGTTCGGCTGGTTTGCCACAATGCCGACCGGATGCCCGTTCACGCAGGCGAATCCCACCACTGCGGAGCTTGCAAACAGCTCGTGCACTTGTACGAATTCGCCGTAGTCCACGATGCAGCGGATCACGTCGAGCACGTCGTATGGCTGGCGGTCGTTGTCGGGCACGATGGTGGCGAGTCGTTTGGCTACATCACGATCGGAGCGGGTTGCGGCGTATGCGTAGGTGGGAGGCTGCAGGTCGGAGTTGGACGGCAGGTAGGCGAGCACGGTTCGCGCGTAGTCGATCGCGTCAGCTTCGTCTTCGCCCAAATAGTGCGCTACGCCGGAGGTAGCGTTGTGCACATAGCCGCCACCGAGATCGTCCATGCTAATCACTTCGCCGGTAGCCGCTTTGACCACGTCAGGGCCGGTGACGAACATGTTGGAGTTCTCGCGGGTCATGATGATCAGGTCGGTCAGTGCCGGGCAGTACACGGCTCCGCCCGCGCAAGGGCCGAGAATCAGTGAAAGCTGCGGCACGAAACCGCTGGCATCGCAGGTTTTGCGGAACAGATGCCCGTATTGCGTCAGTGCGGCCACGCCTTCCTGAATGCGGGCGCCACCCGAATCGATGAGCGCGATGATCGGCACTTTCAGATCGAGCGCCTTGTCCATCAACCGGCAGATCTTGCGGCCTTCCGCGACTCCCAAAGTGCCGCCACGCACGGAGAAATCCTGCGCATAGACGGCGACTTTGCGCCCGAACACTTCGCCGAAACCGGTGATGACCGCCGCTCCCGCACGACCACCGTTGATGTCGCCGCCGCAGAATCGTCCGATTTCCTCAAAAGAACCGGTATCGAGCAGCAGGTCGAGACGTTCGCGTGCCGTCATCTTGCCTTTAACGTGCTGGCGATTGCGTGCATGGTCTTCCGCTTCGTGCGCGAGTTGTGCCGCTCGCAGTACGGATGCGCGGATTGGCTGGGACGCGCCCGGCACATCGGTTGCGGAGGCGTTTGCGGCCGCAGAGACGGCTTCGGCTGCGTTTTTGCCGAGTCGTTCCTGCTGTTCCATCACGATTTTCACGGCTTCTTTAACGGCCGGGCTTGCGATGATATCGGTCATCACTTACCCCCTTCCGTAGTGTCGCCAACAGCGGTTCCGTCAGATTGCTTTCCGTTACCGCTCGCTCCGGTCACATCGATGGTCATCAATGTTTCGCCGGCTTCCACGCCCGCCGCGGGCCCCACGAAAATCTTGGTGACGGCGCCCTTGACCGGCGCGTACACATAGTTTTCCATCTTCATGGATTCGAGTACGACGAGCAGGTCGCCCTTGGCCACCTGCTGGCCTTCGGCCACGTTAATGCGTGTCACGACGGCCTGCATCGGACTTGCGATCACGCCGGATTGACCGTCGTTGCTTTGCTGTTTTTTCTGCGCATGATGCAGTCCCTGCCCGCGCAGAGGCTGGATGGCGCGTTTCGCGTCACGTGCTTTGGCACCGCCCGTCAGGTTGGCGACGATGTCGTTCGGCACGGTCAACGACACTCTGCGATTGTTGACTTCGATGACGAAGGTTTCGCTGGATTCCTTCTTGTCGACGTCAAGAGAGCCCGTCGTGCCAGACACGGATGCCGGCTGCCCTCCTTGGGACGATGCAGCTTCTTTGTTGAGATACTTGCGTTCCAGCCATTTGGTGCTGACATCGTATGCAGCACCGTGTTCGGCGGTGAATTCGTCGTCATTGAAGATCTGTTCGAACAGGCTTGCCGGAGTTGGCACGCCTTCCACTTTCAGTTCGCTCAATGCTCGGCGCACACGTGCCACGGCCGCGGCGCGGTCGGATGCGGTGACCACGAGCTTGCCCATCATCGAATCGAATTTCGGCGAGATGGTGTCGCCTTCGACGACGCCGGAATCCACGCGGATACCCGGTCCGGACGGCCAACGCAGCGAAGTCAGCGTGCCGGAGCTTGGCGCAAGGTTCTTTGCCGGATCCTCGCAGGTCAGACGCAGTTCGAAACTGTGCCCACGAAGCGGATGGTTCACGGTCAATTCCCCACCGTTGGCGATGGTCAGCTGCTCGCGCACCAGGTCGAGTCCGCAAACCTCCTCGCTGACGGTATGCTCCACCTGCAGGCGCGGATTGACTTCCAGGAAGTACACTTTGCCTTGCTCGGTCACCATGAATTCGCAGGTGCCAAGGCCTTCGTAATCGACCGCTTCGAACAGTCGGCGGGAGTAGGTTTCCAGCTGGTCGGTCACATCGGAAGGAAGGAACGGTGCGGGAGCCTCTTCAACAAGCTTCTGATTGCGGCGCTGCACGGAGCAGTCGCGCGTGGAATACACAGTGAAGTTACCGTGCGAATCGCGGCCGCACTGCGTTTCGACGTGACGCCCTTTGTCGATGAATCGTTCAACGAAATATTCGTTCAGATCGCCGCCCTGCAGCGCGTCATGATTCATGTAGAAGCCGCGCAGCTCATCATCATTATGCACCAGCGTGATGCCGCGGCCGCCGCCGCCATCGGTGCGCTTGAGCATCAGCGGATAACCGTGCGTGTGTGCGAAATCAAGCAGCAATCGCATGTCGGAAATCGACTGGGAAATACCGGGAACCGGCGGAACTTTCGCAAACGTCGCCACACGACGTGCGGTGATCTTATCTCCTAAATCCACGAGGGCTTCCGGATTGGGACCAACCCAGGCCGCGCCCGCGTCGATCACTTTCTGTGCGAATGAAGCGACTTCGGAAAGGAATCCATAGCCCGGATGCACTGCGTCGGCACCGCTGCGCTGCAGAATGTCGATCAGCAGATCCTCGTTGAGATATGTGTCTTTGTATGTATCTCCGGAAAGCAGATATGCGTCGTCAGCCATCTGCACATATTGCGCATGACGATCCTGTTCCGCATACACCGCAACCGTGGGAATCCCCATCTCACGCGCGGTGCGCACTACGCGAAGAGCGATTTCGCCGCGATTCGCCACCAGAAGTTTGTTGACATTTTTAGGCATAACGTCAAGTTTGGCCGAACGAACGAAAAATCGGGAACTCGTTTCCCACAAAAGACACGCGATCTTTTTGTAAGGCTCCACAAACGTTACCGAAACTTAGCCAACCTACGATTGGGGGCATAAGTTGACAAACCATGCATTTTCGTCACTTTTGCGATTGCCGTCATTTCGGCCGTCAACAATCGTCGATTCATCAACAGTAATGCAATCAAATTCAAGGAGAATTATCGTGCGTAACGCAATGCTGACGCTCAAAACCACACTGAAAACCGCTACCAGCGGCACTCTCGGATCCGTGCTCAAGCCCACGCTGTTCGCCGTACTCATGTGGGCAGCTTCCGCGGCCGGCGCCGTGCCGATTCCAGGCACGCCCGTGCCGATCACCTTGCAGACGTTTGTGGTGATGCTGGCCGCGCTGATGCTGCCGTGGAAGCAGGCCGGCGCCGCAATGCTCATGTATCTGGCGGCAGGCGCGGTCGGTCTGCCGGTGTTCGCAGGCGGCGCTTCCACCATGGCATTGGTCGGCCCGAGCGCCGGCTTCCTGATCGGCTTCCTGCCGGCAGCCGTCGTCACATCGCTGCTCAAGGGCAAAGCCCGCACCGATTCGCTGAAGCACGGTGTGCTGACCGCCGCACGTTATCTGTTCGCCTGCGTCGCCGGCTGCATTGTGATTGACTATCTGCTTGGTTTCATCGTGCAGTCCGCCATTACCGGCGTTGCGCTGCCGATCGTCGCGGTGGCTTCCATGGGATTCATTGCCGGCGACGCGGTCAAGGCCGTTGTCGCTTCCGCCGTGGTCGCAGGTCTTGCCAAGCTGAAGTGAGTGGAACGCGTTACGAACGTTTCCTCACTTGCCGAGCACGCCCACATCGGCCGTGCTCACCCGATGCAACACGCCTTCCTGATCCTCAATGGTCAGGGAGGCGTCGTCGTTTAAAGCGATAGCCTTGCCTCGCAGGGTGGTTCCGTCCACGAAATGCGCTTCGCAAGATTTGCCAAGCGTCCAACAGATCGGAATCATGACATCTCTGGCACGCACGGCCTCACGATGGGGATCTTCCTCGAACTCAGCCAACCGCGAGCGCAATCCTTGCACCCAACGTGCGGCGATTGCATCGCGCATAACGGCAGCATCCGGTAGATCATGCGCAATCAACTGCAATGACGTGGCCTTGTCTATCGGCAATCGTTCCTGCGCGATGGCAAGATTCAAACCGACGCCGATCACAATGGCGACGCGATTCCCACAACCCGTAATCGGCACCATTTCGGCGAGAATGCCGCCGAGTTTCCGTCCGTCCACGAAAATATCGTTCGGCCATTTCAGCGCAATGGTTCCAATCTTCCCGTCAAAATCGCCGCCGCAATCGCGTACCGCGCCAACAATCGCCTCACGCATCTCGCAACTGGCGATCATTTGCAGCCAACCGCTGACGGACGAATCGCGCATAATCGAAACGGGCACGCTTACCACCAGCGACACGATGAACGACTCCCCCGGAACGCTCGTCCACATATGGTCGAGACGCCCGCGGCCTGCTGTCTGCTCATTCGCCGCAATGACCACGATTTCATGCCCGCTCCACGCAGACTTCCCTGCATTCACGCCATCCGCGCCGTTCACGCCATCCGCACCATTCGCACCGAACAGCACTCCCTCGCGCACCAAATTCGCGGCATACGTATTCGTGGATCCCACGGTGTCGAGCAGCAGCACCTGATCCGCCGCAACACAAGTACGCGGCATAATCATTGCCGAATCCAAAATCGCCATCATTACCTATCTACTACGGTATGTTCGATGCAACGTAACGGCCAGCACAACAACCACGCAGCCGCTATTCGTCCTGCCGCACTTGGCTGGCCTCATACTCGCTGACCACGTTCGCATTGACCGCCAGCCGAGCATTACGCGACTCACGCCAGAATTGCAGGCATACGAAACCGAACACGAACGCGACCGGCAGCATATGCCGTTCGAAATTGTTGGCCGGAGCGGTGATCATCACGCCCATGAGCAGCAACAAGGGCAAATGCCACGACAGCGAACGCCACCGTCGCAGCACCACTTCGGCAGCGCCGACCAGCAGCATCAGCGTTACGTACAGATTGCCGTGCGTCACCCAGCCGACCACGGGAATATTGCCCCATCCTTTGGCGAAACCAGCCACCGCATCGCGCCAATCGTGGTTGTACAGGTGTATCCACACATTGCCGCTCTGCACGTAATCGTTGTTCACGTAGTAGTCCATCGACACGTACGGCAGGTCAGTCACGTCGAAATAGCCGAAACACTCCGCGAAAAACGCGTCGAGTGCGATCACGGGATTCGCGACGACGATTTCGAGCCATGCCTTGTTGAAGTTCTTCATGTCGTCTTCGGTGACGGTACGCCACTTGTAGCTGACTTTTTTTGATTGGATGCCGGAGGATTTCACCGGGTCGGCGTCCTGCCAGGAGTATGCTTCGGCCATTTGGTCGAGGTTGAAGATGGGTTCGAGCTTTTCCGCCGCGTCTGCCGGAATGCCTTTTGGATTGTATTTGGCGACGCGCGCGATCTGTTGCAGTTGGATGCCCCGGCTTTCGATCGGGTCGCCACCGATGATGGCACCTGTGTTGGTGAGGAATACGATGCCGCCATGAATGAGGATGGTCGGCAACAGCAGTGCCACAAGATAGGTTTTCCAACGTTTTCGATCGTTGATGAGCGCCAGGATCAGGGTGAAGAGAATGATGTACCATGCGTATTTCGCGCTGATGAGCATCACGCAGCTTGAGATGATGAGCGCCATGATCGAGCGTTTGCGCAAACGAGTCGGCTTGCTGTTGATGGTGGGCAACGCTTTGATGTGCGTCATATGCAGTTCGTACCACACGCCGAACCACCATACGAATGCGAAAGCGAACAGCGGCGATTTCGTCAGGGAAATCGTGGCGAACACTGCAAGGGGGCACACCATGAAGAACAGAAGTATCACGAATCGGGTTTTCGCACCAGCCCGCAGTCTGGAAGGACGTGCCACGACGCCCGCTTCGGGATGCGTGTAATCGCGCATATTCCAGCAATCGTGGCGTTCCGGATGCGAGAAGTCGAATGTGCCGACGCCGAGCCTGCGCCACGGCAGGTTGAAGAATCGGTTGGCGGTCGCCGAACAGCAGAATGCGGCGAACAGCCATTGCAATGCGGCAAGCACCACAATGCCCGCATCGTTGGAGTCGGTGAAATAGCGGGAAACCGCCGCCACCGCGCCGTAGAACACGGTAAGCACAACGTTATGCTGGTCGGTCAGGTACGTGGGATTATCCGGCCACATGTAATGCGCGGTCGGGTAGATATCCATGGGCACGAACGAGAAGAAACCGATATACGGTTGCTTCAGGCCCATCCACTGGTTCAACGCCCAGCTGAATTCGCGGATTTGCGAACGTATGTCGGCGCCGAATGCAGCCAATAGCGTGGTCGGCACCCACAGCCAGCCGATCACGAACACCAGCATGAGTTTCCACCAGCAATCGGTGCAACGAGTCAGTTTGCGCCCAAGCCATACGATCATCGCATGAAGGGCACGCCCCGGACGACTGTGCGCAGCGTCATGCAGGTGTCGCAACATAATGCCGAGCACAGTGGTTGGCGTTCCCGCGATCTCGTCGCATAGTCTTTCATACCGACGTACGAAATATCGCGGAAGCACGCGACGGCCATGTCCGAATCTGACCAGCGCGACGACAATCGAAAAACATATTGCGAAAGCGACCGCCAAATACAGCACGTTCAGCCAGCCGAAGTCGGAAAGTCCGCCACCGAACCAATACAACGGTCCGATGGCACAACACCATGCCACCCACAGGCATGCCAGCACGGCCAGCGTCCAGCTGAGGAACGTGCCGACCTTTCCGCCACGCTTTCCGGTTTTCTTGACTTCGCTCATAAGCGGCATAATAGCGGCACTCCCCGAATGAGCCTCCCCTTGTTGCCGCCGCCCGTTCAGCGATTCGTTGGATAGACGGCTACACTTGACGCTTATGAACTCCGATCAGACAGACATTCTCGACCTTCTGGCAGGGCACACCGACGATTCGACCATCGAACGGCTCGCTTTCGAATGCCTGATGACAAATCTTACGGATGATCGCGTCGCCTCGTTGATGAACGTGCTCGGATGGCGCGGAAATTTCGATTGCTTCGCGATTGGCGGCACACCGAAGGTGAGTCCTGCCTCGGCTTCGCTTGTCGCGCGCAATGCGGTGCATGATTTGGGTGGAGAGCACGCGATCGTCGGCACATACGGCAGTTTTCTGCTGGTGTTGGTCTGCCAGATGGGAGCCGCCACAGCCGAGGTGACGTGCACATCTGTCATGCCCGCGTTCAGCGAGGATGAGCCGGTGTATTTGAGCCCGGTACGTTCCGGTGTCGTCGGCGCCTCGCATGTGTTGCGTGAAACCTTGTTCTCACTGCAGGCCGCTCCCGCTTTGGCCTCGCCGTCCCGCCCGTTGCGTGCCGACGAATTACTGCCTGAGAGGGCGCTTTTGGGCGATGACTACGCTCGTGAGGAGCTGTATCAGAACGTGTATCGGGTGCTTCATGGCGATAATCCCGACGATCCGACATTTGTGACGGTTTTCCACGTTTTTGAGGAACGGCAGTTCGTTGGAGAACACCGCGAAGGATTTGAACGTGCATCCGAATACGGTGCGTTATCGTTTGAAGCGTGCCGCGGAAACGACCGGTTGGGATGCGACCGATCCGCGCGACGCATACGTGTTGACGACCGCGCTTGCAATTGGCCGTATGCGCGATCGTTGAAACCACTTTTCTGTTTTTAATATCTATCTGATATCTGGTTTCATTGAGATTCTTTGATATTCAGACAATTGCAGGATCATTATTTATTAAATGAGATAGATAATCGCAAGATATATACGAAAAGACCCGCATCTCGCGTTGGGGCAGGATGCGGGTCTTTTGCAAGCCATATAGAAGCTATTTGCAAGCTATACTGCTCAGGCGATGACCGCCGGATCAACCGGGACGCCCGGGTTCATCGTGGAGGTGATGGTCGCCTTGGTGACGTAGCGGCCCTTCACGGTGGACGGCTTCAGACGCTTGATTTCGTCGGCAACAGCCTTGAAGTTCTCGTCGAGAGCCTGCTCGGTGAAGGAGAGCTTGCCGATGAGGAAGCTCAGGTTGCCGTTCTTGTCAACGCGGAAGTCGACCTTGCCACCCTTGATGTCCTTGATGGCCTTGGCGACGTCCATGGTCACGGTGCCGGTCTTCGGGTTCGGCATGAGGCCACGCGGACCGAGCACACGGCCGAGGCGGCCGACCTTGCCCATCATGTCCGGGGTAGCCACCACGGAATCGAAGTCAAGGAAGCCGTCGGCGACCTTCTGCACGAGATCGTCGTCACCGACGATGTCGGCGCCAGCCTCGAGAGCCTCGGTGGCCTTCGGGCCACGAGCGAACACGAGAACCTTGGCGGTCTTACCGGTGCCGTTCGGCAGGTTGACGGAACCGCGGACCAGCTGGTCGGCCTTGCGCGGATCCACGTTCAGGCGCAGCACGGCCTCAACGGTCTGATCGAACTTGTACTCCGGCATGCTCTTGACGAGAGCGATGGCTTCGTTAGCGGTGTAAAGATTGTTACGATCGATCTTCTCAGAAGCTTCGCGGTACTTCTTGGAACGCTTTACCATTTGTCCCTCTCCTCTCAGTCGGTAACCGTGATACCCATCGAGCGGGCGGTGCCCTCGATGATCTTCATGCCGGCTTCGACGTCGCGTGCGGACAGATCAGCCATCTTGATTTCGGCGATCTCACGGACCTGAGCCTTGGTGACGGAGCCGACCTTGTGGGTCAGCGGGTTTTCGGTACCCTTCTGGATGCCCGCGGCCTTCTTCAGCAGAGCTGCCGCCGGCGGGGTCTTCAGAATGAAGGTGAAGGAACGATCTTCGAAAACGGTGATCTCAACAGGGATGACCTGGCCCATCTTGTCCTGCGTGGCAGCGTTGTACTGCTTGCAGAAGTCCATGATGTTCACGCCATGGGAACCCAGTGCCGGGCCCAGCGGCGGGGCCGGGTTGGCCTTGCCAGCCTGAATCTGGAGCTTGAGAAGCGCCGAGACTTTCTTCTTAGGAGCCATTGTATGGTTCTTCTTTCTGTAGAAGCGGTGGTAGCGGCACCGGAGTAGGTCTCCCGCGTCCGGTTCCTTCCGCAACGTATATTGCTGTGCTGTGCTAGCGGATTCCGCACCCTCGTTCAGGCACGCCAAACCCTCCAGACACAAGCTTTCTCATTGTGCCCACTCCCCCAGACAAAAAAAGACCCCGCAATGCGCGGGGTCTTTCAAAATCCTTACTATTTTAAATTTCAGGCTAGCTTTTCTACCTGATTGAAGCCCAACTCCACTGGTGTGTCGCGACCGAAGATGGACACGAGCACGGTGAGTTTCTGTGTGGTGGGCTCAACGTCGGAGACGACAGCTGCCATAGTGGTGAACGGACCGTCGGTGACGGTGACCTGATCGCCAACGGCGTAGGAGACTTCGAGGACGCGCTTCTTGTTGGCGGCCGGCTTGTCGCCAGCCTTCTTGAGCGCTTCGGAGGCAATCATCGGAGCCATCATGGAAACGACTTCCTTGCGGCTCAGCGGTGCCGGATCCTTGGTCGGACCAACAAAGCCGGTGACGCCTTCGGTTTCACGAACGATACGACGGGCGTTCTCATCCGGAAGCATGCGAATCAGCACGTAGCCGGGTACACGCACGCGGGTGATGACCTTCTTGCCCTTTTCAGTGTGCTTTTCGACCTCTTCCATCGGCACTTCAATCTGGAAGATCTTGTCTTCCATGCCGAAGCTCGCCACACGGGATTCAACGTTGGTCTTCACACGCTTCTCATAGCCGGAGTAGGTGTGCAGCACGTACCACTTGCCTTCGAGGGTGCGCAGGCTGTTGGAGAAGTCTTCGACGGCCTTGGCGCCAGCATCCAGCTCTTCGCCGCCCTCGTCCTCCGCGGACTCTTCGGAAGCAGCTTCAGCAGTCGGCTCGGCCTCAGCGACTTCCGGAACGCTTTCACCCTCGGCCTGCAGCGCCTCAACGGCAGCCACGGCCTCGAGATCAGCTTCTGGAGCTTCGTCGAGGTTGTCGGAAAACACTTCGTCAGTCATGCAGTTTCACCTTCAAGTCGTTGATCAGCCGAAGATCCACAGGGTCAGCTTGCCCAGACCGAAGTCCATGCCGGTGACCAGTGCCATCAGGAGCAGCACGAAGATGAACACGGCGAGTGCCCAGAAGAACAGCTCTTTGCTGGTCGGGGTCACGACCTTGCGGAGTTCGTCGATAATCTGTTTGATGAACAAGCCAAGACGCATGAAGATGTTCGGCTTAACGGCCTTTTCGCTATTTTTTGCCTTCGCCATAATAATCCTCCGCTGAGCTTGTTGTAAGAAGCTTGGCAGGGAAGGCGGGACTCGAACCCACAACCTACGGTTTTGGAGACCGTTGCGCTACCAATTGCGCCACTTCCCTAGGTGTACTCTGCCGTTTCTACTTGCTGGCGAGGATTTTATGCGAAAAACCACGCAAGAAGTAAGCGGCAAAACCGCCAAGTCGAAATAATAGCGGGTATTTGCGACTTAGTCCAACCAGTTTTTTAAAAAACCCTCTCAAAACCGCTATTTTCCAACGAAAAAAACGATTCGCACCCGGCATGTCACCGTGGTGCGAATCGTACGAAAAGTTTCAGTCAGGCCAGTATCAGGCTTCGACCCACTGCTTCATGCGTTTCATGCCCTCGACCAAATCGTCGTCGGCAAGTGCATACGAGAATCGCAGATAGCCAGGAGCACCGAACGCTTCACCTGGAACGGCCGCCACATGGCCTTCGTCAAGCAATGCCGCAGCCAGCTCGGACGTGCTCGCATAGGAAGCCTTGCTTGCGCCGAGCGGCTTGTTCAGCAGGGCGCTCACATCGGCGAACGCATAGAATGCACCGGTCGGCGTCGGGCAGTTCACACCCTCAATATCGTTCAACGCGGCAACGATGGTCTGACGGCGCCTGTCGAAAGCCTCGCGCATCTCGTACACGGCATCGAGCGAGCCGGACACGGCCGCGATTGCGGCACGTTGGGAGATATTGTTCACGTTGGACGTCATATGCCCCTGCAGCTTGGACGCGGCCTTGGCCACGTCGATAGGAGCGATCATCCAACCGACACGCCAGCCGGGCATGGCATACGTTTTGGCCACGCCGTTGAGTACCAGCAGCTGGCCACGCACTTCGGGCACTGCAGCGCCGACATACGTGGTTTTTGCGCCATCGTAGTTGAGATGCTCGTAGATTTCGTCGGAAATCACCCACACATGATGTTCCACAGCCCATTCACCAATCGCCTTGACGGTTTCCGGCTTCCACACGGCACCCGTCGGATTGTTCGGCGTGTTCACGATGATGGCTTTCGTACGTTCGGTACGCGCTTTTTCGAGATCTTCAAGACTTGGTTCGAAATTGCGGTCGGCACCGGCGAACACTTCGACAGGCACGCCTCCGGCCAGTTTCACCGCTTCCGGATAGCTCGTCCAATACGGCGTCGGAATGATGACTTCGTCGCCTTCATCAAGCAGGATTTGGAATGCCGAGTACACGGCCTGCTTGCCGCCGTTGGTTACGATAACCTGGTTCGGATCGACTTCGTAACCGGAATCGCGCAACGTTTTTTCTGCGATTGCCTTGCGCAGTTCCGGCAAACCTGCCGTTGGAGTGTAACGATAGTTCTTCGGATCCTGCACCGCTTCGGCCGCAGCTGCGACGATCGGAGCCGGAGTCGGGAAGTTCGGCTCGCCCGCGCCAAATCCAATGACGTCGATTCCTTCAGCTTTCATCGCTTTCGCTTTGGAATCAACGGCCAGAGTAGCGCTCGGAGCCACGCGGTTAATACGTTCGGAAAGAGTCTGCCAATCAGCCATAGTCATGCTTGCCATGCTAACCCTCCCGCCCGAAAAACAACAACCTTCTGGCATATTTTGGTCGCTTTTGCCGTTTCCTTTTTCTTTCCTTTGGCTGGTGTCCGGCAGGGACTGGAAGATAAATATTTCTACACCAAAACGAGGTTGTCGCGATGGACTAGGGGGTGTGCGTATTCTTCGCCGAGGAAACGCTTGAGCTGGGCGGTATTGCGGCCGAGCATTTGCGGGATCTCTTCGGAGTCGAATCCTACAAGGCCTTTTGCGAGATGCTCTCCCGCTTCGTTGTCGATCCACACCGCGTCTCCGGCGGCGAAATCGCCCTTCACCTCGAGCACGCCGGCTGCGAGCAGACTGGCCGCTCCCCCACGTACCGCGTTGGACGCGCCCGCGTCGGCCACCAGAGTACCTTGCGGGTGGGCCGCGAAGCCAATCCATAGGCGGCGCGAAGAGCCACGGTCGTTGATTGGTGCGAATGCGGTGCCGACCGGGTCTCCCGATCATGGCCGGGCCTGCGTTCGCGCGCAGGTGAGCACTGCGGGAATGCCGGAAACTGCCGCCACGCGGGCTGCTT
>ENA-OQNJ01000063-OQNJ01000063.1-human-gut-metagenome-genome-assembly--contig:-NODE-63-length-24965-cov-3.962276_pt1 | contig 24965 bp, 22 predicted proteins | sample MGYA00242630_ERZ504882 | MGnify/ENA primary metagenome ERZ504882 (study PRJEB26092, sample SAMD00036408) | human gut metagenome | host: Homo sapiens | study: EMG produced TPA metagenomics assembly of... | reverse complement strand
CGTACTGAGCTAAAAAATACGAGTACAAAGAGAAGGGGATAAGTATGCCCATATACAAACAAAAAGCAGGAATCATAGTTTTATAAATGCTTACGATTTCTGCTCTTTGCTAAAGTTAATGACATTGATAAAAAACCGCCTTTTCCGTCATCAATCAGCGGCATAGACCGCACCAGCGTCACCGTTCCCTGATCCATATCAGCATACCAGTGAACATCATTGTCTGCCGGTGCTGTCCATTCATCATTTTCCATTTCCCGCGCCGGACGCAGATACGTGCCGTGCGGAATGACGAAATCACGCACATAGACCGTAGACTGTCGGATTTCCGGGTAAAAATAACTTAAGGAATCCATCATCGGATCAAACTCTTTCACCATGCGCTCGTATGCTTCGAAGCTGTTTTTGTCTTCTGCCTTTACAATCTGAACAATTGTCTGGTCGAATGCCAGATAGTCCGACATACTCTGGTGCAGCGCAAGCTCCGTATTCACATCGTCCACTGCCTGATCAAAGGTGGTTTGCAGATTTTTGATCTCACGCTCGACAAGTACACGACGCATCTGGGTGTAAAACAGTGTGAACATCAGGCACATTGGGAAAAGTCCTGTGAGAACGTAAGCCACGATAAGCTTCCGGTGTACCTTCATATCTGAAAATGCTTTTTTTTATTCTGCCGGCAAATGATGTCATCTTACTCCCCCTGATCCCGGTATTTCTGCGGGCTGATTCCAAAAAATTCGCGGAAGCTCTGACAGAAATAGGACACATTCACAAAACCGCATTTTTCGCAGATTATACCGATTTTCTCATTCGTATTTTCAAGCATCTCCCGCGCGCGCTCCATGCGGAAGCTTTTTAAATAACGGCTCAGGTTTTCTCCTGTATTTTTCTTGAAAATGCTGCTCAGGTAATTCGGTGTCATGCCGACCTCGCGCGCAAGCTGGTCGACGCCCATGCCGCTGTCAGAATAGTTCTCGCGGATATACTGTTTGATCTGCTCGACTTCTCTGCGTTTCGCAACACCACCGTCCGCGCGGAAGACCGTTTCAAGCCGTTCAATACCCATACGGACTGCCTGAATCACACCGGCCATGTTGCTGCTGTGATACAGGGCGTCAATCTCACGGTCCAGCTCCCGCTCATCTTTTCTCTCGAGATTGTCGTAAATCTCTTTCAGCAGATTGGAAAAACATAAACTTAATGTAAATCTGGGAAGAAAATCGTCTGATGTTCATACTTCTCGCAGAACTGATCAAAGTGTTCCCGCAGACTCTCCAGATCCTTCATGCGGATATCCTGCTGGATCTGTCGGATCAGAATTTCGGCATCGATCTGCACCAGCACCTCAGACTGCTCCTCCTGAAAAGGGAAGGAAAACGTGGTTTCCCGTGTGATAAAAGCGACGCTCCATGAGCTGCTCCGTCTGTGCAAATGCATCGTAAAGCTCACCGTCCGGCGTGATCTCGCCCGACACGGCCAGAAAGCATTCCTGATCCCACATTTCGCGGATATACCGGTACAGCTTCCGTCCGAACGCTTCCCAGCCGCCATCCGGCTCCTCGCTAAAAAACAGGATGGACTGCTGTGGGTTCAGATTCAGATAGTGAAACGGCATCTGCAAATCGCTCTGCATCTTTTCAATCTGTTCGCTGTTTACCTGTTCAAAATAGTTGTTGGCACACTCCAGCAGTACCATACGGCAAAAATCCCGGACAAAGCTCATATCGAGAAGCGTCTGTGTTTTCTCCTGCATTGCGTTGCGGCTCTGCCCATTGACCATCAGATACAGCAAATGTTCCCGCAGAAACTCCATACTTTCGTCCTTCCGTTTTTCCTCACGCTCACTCTTTGCAAGCTTTTCGTTGATTTCACCAACCACCTTTTCAAATTCTTCCGGGTTGACCGGTTTTAAAATATAGGCGGAAACACCGTAAGAAATCGCCTTTTTCGCGTAGGAAAACTCATCATACCCGCTGAAAATCACCGTTTCTGTCCCCGGATACTCCTCATGAATCCGGGAAAGAAGCTCAATTCCGTCCATGAACGGCATATTGATGTCGGTCAGCAGTACGTCAATTTTCTCTTTTTCAAACACCTCCAGCGCTTCCTCTCCATTGGAGGCCTCCAGAATATTCTCCCGGATATTCATACGCGCAAGCAGCATCCGAATGCCCTTTCGCTCTATCATTTCGTCATCTACAATCAGATATGTGTACATGTAGTTATTCCTCTTTCTAAGCAGCATTACATATTATTTCTATTATACCATTTTTCGTTTAAAATTGTATAGCTTTTGCCGCTCAAAACCGTTCCCGGAAACGCCGGATCCGTAACCATTTAAAAAAATGAAATCCGGAACGGTCTCCGATTTTTCGATCCGTTCCGGATTTTGTTTTTCACTTCTGTTTTTGCTTTTTATTTCTGCTTTCTGTTCTGAATTCCTGCTTTTCTCAATGAATCAAGAACGCGTCCTCTTCCTCGTCTTCCACAACCGGTGTCATCGGATTATACTCGGTTTCCACCAATTTTTTCACCAGCTCGTGATCGAAGTTGCGGCGAATTTCACAGGTTCTGTCGAAAATCATGGTTGCTTCATCCCCTGGGGTGCATGCCGGCCAGTTCGGGAGGGATGGGGTTTCCGGGCTTCCGTAGCGGGCAAAGTTGATCCAGGCGGTGGCCATACGCTCCTGCAGACGGTCTGTTTCGCCCGGGACATTGCATACGGCGATGCGGTCGATGTTATGGAATACGAACGGAATCTCGGCACAATGCCATGCGGCTTTTCCGCCATCGATCGGGAATTCATAGGTAAACTGATAGGAATAGGTCGGCGCTTCTGTAAACTCCGATTTCTGACGAATGAATTCGATCGTTGCCGGACGGAAGAACGTATCCACAGACCACAGGTCGGCAATTGTTTTGTCCGGATATGCTTTTTCAAAAAGAGAAATCAGCTCCGGCGTTGCATCGCCATATTTTCTCGTCAGGAACGCAATCTGTTCCTCACGGTTCATCTCATGTTTTCCCGGCACAACCGGTCCAAAATCAAACTCACCGATGTTGGTTCCTGCCAGCACAGGAATCGTTTTAGCGTGATCCGTAAATCCGCACTTGATCGGATTTCCGTGGAACCAGCCATTCTCCATCGGTCCCTGTCCGATATAGCAGCCTTTCGCAGCAACCTCTGCCTCAACTTTATTGTACGCATTTGACAGCTCATAATACGGGATCGTCTCAAGCTTCTCCACCTCGGACTCGTCCAGATTCAGTTCTTTTAACAGAGCCTTCACAATCGCGGTGCCGTCTCCGTCCTCTTTCTGATAAACCTTTGCCTCATAAACACCGCTCTCGATGATACCCTTCTGGAACAGGCCGTCTGCTGCCGGCGTATTCATCAGCGTTGCCACCTTCATACCGCCGCCGGACTGACCGAAAATCGTAACATTCTCCGGGTCTCCGCCGAATGCCGCGATATTGTCATGTACCCACTGCAATGCAGCTACCATATCTGCGTTTCCTGCATTCGCAGAATTTTTGATTTTTCGCCAAACGGCGAGAGATCGAGATAACCGAGGATATTCAGCCGATGGTTCACGGAAACAACAACGACATCACCGAACTCGCTTAAGTGATCCCCCTCATATGCCACATGCTCAATCGCAGAGCCGGCGCTGAAGCCGCCGCCGTGGAGCCATACCATGACCGGCTTTTTCGCACCCGGATCAAGACTCTGTGTCCAGACATTCAGGTTCTGGCAATGCTCGTCCTGCGGCCAGTAACGATGCGGTACCAGCACCTCCATGTTCGGCTCGTCCTGCTTTAAAAGCGGACATACATAGCCGTACGCCAGCGCATTTTTGATTCCTTTCCACGGTTTCACCGGCTGCGGCATCTGGAAACGGTCCGCCTCGGCGTAATGGATTCCATGAAACGCGTATGTCGTATTCAGGCGGAAGCCACGTACCTTTCCCGCCTTTGTCTCTACTACCGGATCTGTTTTACTGCATACAAAATAATCTCCCATATTTCAGTTACCTTCTTTCTATCCTGTTCTGTGACGCGCAGTTTCCAAAAAACCACCGCAAAATCCCCCTGATCTTTCCGTTTTTGCACCGGTCTTTGAAGCATCTGTTGTTTTTGCATTTACGCATCTGCTCCTTATTATACCAGACAATTTTTTCAGAAACAATTCTTTTCACTTTTATTTTCGGCTGTTTATATCAATAAAGTCCGAAAATCGCGTCAAAAACTGATATTTCCATCACAACTTCAAAGTGCTACAATAAAAAAGAAGGTAAAATCAACGTAAAAAAGGGGACTACTATGACGAAAACAGTACAAAAGAGCAAAGCCCGCGATATGACCCAGGGCTCTATCTGGAAACAGCTTCTTCTCTTCTCGCTTCCGCTGATGGCCGGAAATCTCTTCCAGCAGCTTTACAACACCGTTGACAGCATCGTTGTCGGCAACTTTGTCGGCAAGGAAGCACTCGCCGCCGTCGGCTCCGTCGGTCCGATCATCAATTCTCTGATCGGCTTTTTCATGGGACTTTCCACCGGTGCCGGTGTCATTATCTCTCAGTATTATGGCGCAAAGGCGGATGAAAAGGTCAGCCGCACCGTCAGCACGACACTGGTGATGACATTTTTTCTCTCTATTGTCTTTACTATTCTCGGCATCTTCATTACACCGTACATGCTCCGCATGATGAGTACGCCGAACGACGTCATCCGCGAGTCAGCAACGTATCTTAAAATTTACTTTGGCGGTGTTGCCGGTCTGATGTTCTACAACATGGGCTCCGGCGTTCTCCGCGCTGTCGGCGATTCCCGCCATCCGCTGTATTTCCTGATTTTTTCCGCTGTTGTCAATACCGTGCTCGATCTTTTGTTTGTCGTTTCCTTCGGCATGGGAATCGAGGGTGTGGCGCTTGCAACCGTTATTGCACAGTGCCTTTCGGCGGTTCTGACGCTGTATGTGCTGACCACAACAGACGGCCCATACCGCATCTGTTGGAAAAAGCTCTGCATGGACTGGTCTTTGCTGTACCGCATCGTCTGCGTCGGACTGCCGGCAGCGATCCAGCAGATGGTGACTTCCGTTTCCAACGTTTTCGTGCAGTCCTATATCAATGTATTCGGCTCGGATGTTATGGCAGGCTGGAGTGCCTGCATGAAAATCGACCAGTTTATGATGCTGCCGATGATGAGTGTTGGTCTTGCTTCGACCACCTTCACCGGACAGAACGTCGGTGCCAGCTACATTGACCGTGCAAAGAAGGGTGCTACAACCGCATTCCTGCTTGCTGAGCTTGTAACCATTGTGATGATGATTCCTCTGCTGATTTTCGCTCCGCAAATGGTCTATCTGTTTAACCAGGAGGCAGCTGTGATTCGTTACGGAACCCTGTTCCTGTATCTCCTCTCCCCGTTCTACATTCTCTGCTGCGTCAACCAGGTTTATTCTAACGTCCTGCGTGGCGCAGGAGACACCAGAACACCAATGATCGTAATGCTCGGAAGCTTCGTCGTGTTCCGCCAGATTTACCTGTTTGTGATGTCTCATATATTTGATTCCATCATTCCGATTGCACTTGGTTATCCGGCGGGATGGCTGGTATGCAGTGTTCTGATTTATGCCTGCTATCGGAAATTCCGATGGGATAAAGGAATGCGGAAAAACTGAAGGATTCCTTTCCGGACATAAGCAAAAGGGACTGTTGCACTAAGAAAATGAACGTAGTGCGACAGCCCCTTTTTTCGCATTATTTTTTCAGGAGTGCTGCTGAATGCTCTTTAATCAGAACAACTCTGCAATCGCCGCGATCTTCTCACAGTTTTCCGGCAGCGGACCATTGATTTTCGGTGACTGGCGCGTTGCCACGTAACAGCTTGCGATTCCGGCAGAGGCTGCACCGTGGCAGTCAGCGATGTCGTCATTTCCTGTCATCAGGCATTCTGCCGGATCGAGGTGATACTGCTTCAGCAGCATCTCATAAAACGCCGGATCCGGCTTTTTCACACCGGCATCCGATGAGAGCAGGATTCCGTCAAAGTATTTCGTAAGGCCGAGCAGGGAAATTTCCGGCGCGGTGAAAAGCGCCTGTGCGTTGGACAGCAGAAAAACCTTCTTTCCTGCGTCTTTTAAACGCTGCAGCATTTCCGGCACGCCGGGGAACAGTTTCAGTTCTTCTATCGAAATCGCACGGAACATTTTCGCCAGATCTGCAATTTCTTTTTCCGTTACCGAAACAGCCTGATCCTCAAACAGCTGCCGGAACACATCCGCAATGTCGATTTCCGGTACATGGCTGCCGCGGCATTCCATTTTAAGCGCAGCTTCCTGCTCTTTGATTTTTGTCTCATACGCCATCCGGAGTTCTTTCGGCTCATAGGCGGCCCCTTTCATGCCGAAGAACAGGCTCATTTTTTTCCAGAGATACGCTTTCTTTTCATTCGTATGTATATCTACCAGAGTTCCATATAAATCAAAAATATAATTCTGATACATCCTTCATCATCCTTTCTTACGGAAAGTTTTCCACACGACACGTATTCTACCAGACTTTTCTCCACAATTCCATGTCTTTTTTCCAGACTTCCTATCTTTTTTCTCCACCCGGGCTTTCCATCAGACCAGATCGTTGAACTCTGTTTTGCAAAAAAATTCCCCCCTACAGATTTTGTCCGCAACAGGGGAATTCATTACATCTCACAGTTTCCTGCGAATTGTAATCTTTGATTTACTTTCTCGCATCCAGCATTTCTTTCACCAGACGAATATACTCCGGTGTTGTTCCGCAGCAGCCGCCGACAATGCCTGCACCCGCGTCTACCAGAATGTTCATATATCTTGCAAACGTCGGCGCATCCATGCTGTAGATTGCCTCACCGGTCGGCGTGATTTTCGGCAGGCCGGCATTCGGTTTTACGATAACCGGTACTCTTGCCACTTTTTTCATGGAATTTACGACTGCCTCAAGCTGATCCGGTCCGACCGAGCAGTTCAGTCCTACGGCGGATGCTCCCATTTCCTGCAGTGTCTCAACTGCTTCCACAGCGTTTCCGCCGAACAGGGCAGAACCGTCTGCTTCCAGCGTCAGAGAACACATAATCGGCAGATCGCAGACAGAAAGTGCAGCATCCATAAAGACACACGTTTCGTCTACGCTCAGCATCGTCTCTGCTACCAGAAGATCAACGCCTGCATTTGCTACCGCTGTTACCTGCTCTGTGTAGGATTCCAGCAGCTCTTCATAAGAGAGATCGCCTTTTGGCTGCAGCATTTTTCCTGGTGTAGAAAAATCTCCCGCGATCAGCGCACCTGTTCCGGCAAGCGCTTTTTTCGAGATGTCCACCAGGCGTGCATTCAGCTCCTCCACCTCGTTTTCTCTTCCATAATCCGCTAATTTCAATCTGTTTGCACCAAAGGTCGGCGCATAGACAATCTGGCTTCCCGCCTCCACGTAAGCCTTCTGTAAATTTGCCAGAATATCAGGGTGCTCCAGAACCCAAAGTTCTGTACTGACTCCTTTTGGCATTCCCGCTTTTGTCAGATTTGATCCGGTTGCGCCATCCAATAAAATGACACCTGCTCCGGCAAGCTGTTCAAATTCTTCTCTTGTCATTTTCTTTTCTCCATTCTGCCCGAGTTACCTGCAGCACATGTCCGCGTATACTGACAAATCCCGGCTGTTTTTTCTGAACCTGCCGCACTTTTCGCGTCAAATTCATGTTCAGTATAGCATTGTATTGTTTTCCCGACAAGTAAAAAAGAGGTATCCGTTTTGGATACCCCTTCGTCTGTTTCTGTTCCCGAATGTTCAGCAAACCACGACATTCTCAATCATGATGCGCGTCTGAATGATGTGTCTCCGAATGATGCGTCTCCGAATGATGTGTCCTGCCCGAGCTGTTCCCCCCACCGGACGGGATATTCTTCGGTGACCCCGGAGACAAATTTGTTCCCTGGTTCACACGGGTTGCTTTCTGTCCATTTTCCACCTGCGAGGATGCCGATACCGTTGAAACACCCGAATCGGAACTGTTTTCCGTTGCAGCATTTTTTCCACACGCAACGAAAGCCAGTACTGCTGTACCGACAAGTACGGAAATTACTGCCTTCTTCATTTCTCCACCTTCTTTCCTGGTACATCGTTTTCGCCTGAACATTAGAGCGTGTCTGAAAAATTATTTCCGCAATTTGCGAGATACACTCTGGTTGTAATTTCATTTTAAATGAACTTCTTACTATTGTCAATTTACTCTACAAATTCCCTATTATTTCTTTTTTTGTTCAAAAATATTTTCAGACACAAACAGCAGCCGGACCCCTCTCCCGGATCCGGCTGCCGTTTGTCCTGTATCGTATGCTTTTATTCTGCAGTGCTTGAAGACGTCGAATCAGTGCCTGTGCTGCTTGTCGATGTCGTTTCGGTACTGCCTGATGTCGTGCTGTCAGACGTTGTACTGTCCGTTGCGGTACTGTCCGTTGTTGTGCTGTCGGTTGTGGTTCCATCTGTGGAATCTGTAGAAGCGCTGTCAACTGTCATCGTATACAGATCTGCGTCCGTTACTTCAAGTTTTTTCCAGTTGGATGCGACCTTGATATCGCTCTCCTTTACCCATCCATCCAATGTATCGTTGTACTTATCCGATTTGCGGTTGGAAATGATAGTCTGTCTTCTGGACTCGGTTTTGTCCTCGTCGAATGCTTTATCTACACGGATCACATAATATGCATCGTCGCCTTCGATGACACCGTCATAATACTCGCCATCCTTCAGCTTTGCTGCTTCTTCCGCTACTTTATCTCCAAGAGAACAGGTATCGTCATCGTCTTTCTCCGATCCGGTTCCAAAGGATGTCTCGGAAGAGGTCAGATAAGAAACCTCAGAGGAGGAATCGCTGGCGGAACTGCTCGATGTGCTCGCGCTTGAAGCGTCGGATGCGCTTGTGTCGGAAGCATCGGAAGAAGAGCTGCTCTCATCGGAGCTGTCGGCAGAATCGGTGGAATCTGCGGTATTCTCCGCATTTAACTGATCGTTCAGCTCCTTGCGCAGATCGGTAAACGATGCGGCTGCAGGATCCTCAGACTCTTTTAAGAGATCCAGGAATCTCTGTGCGATTTCTTTCTTTGCCGCTTTTTCCTCGTCCGTCAAATCAATCGTTTTTCCATCGTCATCCTTCTCGGTTCCTGCTGTGGATACCGTGATGTAGCTGATGGAGGTCTGCTTTGCCTCTTCATCGGATACCTCGGTATCTACATCTGCGATGATCGGATCATAAATTCTGGTTTGAATAACATACAGCTCCAGTGCATCCTGGATGTCCTCAACGGTTGCGTGCAGCTTTTTCATCACATCGTCACCGTTCTTATCTGCGAATGCCTGTGCAGCCTCTTTCGCCTGCTGTTTTTCCTCGTCTGTCAGGGAAATTCCGTATTCCTCTGCGTGCTGCCGCATCAGAAGCTCTTTTTCGATCGTATCAAGAGACTGCTCCTTGAACGTTTCCCCGGTAGTCTTTCCATCGTCGCCTTCCTTGTCGTACATCTCAGACGGCATCTGCATTCCGTACATCGAGTACATCTTGGAATAATAATTGTACATGGTTGCCTGCTGATATCTCAGCATGAAATTTGCCTGTCCGAGTGTAATCGACTCGTCATTTACAGTAATTGCCGTTTTTGTTCCGTCCACATTGTCGGAACCGCAGCCAGTCAGTCCCATCGCTGCCATCGAAGCACTCAGCATAACGCAGACTGCTTTTGCTTTTAAATTTTTCATTACTTCCTCCTCATGCAGGGCGAAATGTATGCTCAAAAAGAGTTTTTCTTTTTACACGTTCGAATTTCCGGTCCTGCATCGATTTTTATAAACGCTTTTCCTATTATACCCTTTTTGTTGATACAGGGCAACTTTTTTCTTCCCTGTTCACGCCTTTTTCACACGATTTTGTGGTTATGCGAGTATTTCACTCCTGTGTGATCTGCAGCAGATCTTCCACCAGTGCATGGCTCTTCTCCAGCAGATCGATCTTTTCCTTTGAATTTCTCCGCCGCGGCGTGTAGACAAACGCCAGCGACTCCATCTGGAATTTCAGTTCGTCTCGGTATTTCTGCAGCAGCTCCGGAATCCGCGCCACATCGATTTTTGCATGCTGCTGTAAGGTGACTCGTACCGAATCGCCCATCTGTTTCAGCTCCGTCACATACGCACAGTGCGCCAGCGCTTTCAGTTCTGCAACAGCCAGAAGATTCTGTACATTTTTCGGCGGTTCCCCGAAGCGGTCGGTCAGCTCCTCCGTCATGTCCTCATACTCTTCCTTATTTTCAATCGCCGCAATTCGCTTATAGGTGTCAAGCTTCAGAGACTCGTTGCTGATGTAGCTGTCCGGAATATAGGCACTGACATTCAAATCAATCGTTGTCTCGAACGCTTCTGCCGGTGCGATGCCCTTCGCCTCTTTAACCGCCTCTGCGAGCATTTTACAATAGAGATCGTATCCAACCGATTCCATATGGCCCGACTGCTCTGCGCCCAGCAGATTTCCGGCGCCTCGGATCTCAAGATCACGCATTGCAATTTTAAAGCCGCTTCCCATCTCCGTAAATTCACGGATCGCATGGAGACGCTTCTCCGCCACTTCCTTCAACATCTTGTTTCTGCGGTACATCAGAAATGCGTAGGAAGTCCGATTCGACCGTCCGACGCGGCCGCGGAGCTGATAGAGCTGTGACAGTCCCATCTGGTCGGAATCATGGATAATCATGGTATTGACATTCGAAATATCGAGTCCTGTCTCAATGATCGTTGTTGACACGAGCACATCGATCTCTCCGTTGATAAAGCCGTACATGATCTTTTCCAGCTCACGCTCTTTCATCTGTCCGTGCGCAAAGCCTACATTTGCATCCGGCACGAGCTTCTGGATCGTGTTCGCCATATCCGCAATCGACTGGACACGGTTATAGACATAGTAAACCTGCCCGCCCCGCGCAAGTTCACGGTTAATCGCCTCGCGAACCATTTCTTCATTGTATTCACAGACAAAGGTCTGGATCGGCTGTCGATCCTGCGGTGCTTCCTCGAGCACACTCATATCCCGGATGCCGATCAGGCTCATGTGCATGGTACGTGGAATCGGCGTCGCCGTCAGTGTCAGAACATCCACATTTTTTTGCAGCTGTTTGATTTTTTCTTTATGCGTCACGCCGAACCGCTGCTCCTCATCGACAATCAGAAGGCCAAGATCTTTGAACTTTACGTCCTTCGACAGAACGCGGTGTGTTCCGATGACAATATCCACGAGTCCTTTTTTCAGATCCTCCAGCGTTTTTTTCTGCTCTGCCGGCGTGCGGAACCGGCACAGAAGATCAACGCGCACCGGAAAGTCCTTCATGCGCTCAACGAACGTATTGTAATGCTGCTGTGCCAGAATGGTGGTCGGAACGAGGTAGACGACCTGTTTGCTCTCCTGTACTGCCTTGAACGCTGCACGGATTGCAACCTCGGTTTTGCCGTATCCGACATCGCCGCAGATCAGGCGGTCCATGATCTTTTTGCTCTCCATGTCCGCCTTTGTCGCCTCGATCGCCGCAAGCTGATCGTCCGTCTCCTCAAACGGAAACAGTTCCTCAAATTCCTTCTGCCAGATCGTATCCTTTCCGAACTGATAGCCGGATGACGCCTGCCGCTCGGCATACAGCTTCACGAGATCCTGTGCGATATTTTTTACCGCATGGCGAACCCGTGTTTTCGTCTTATTCCATTCCTGACCGCCGATTTTATTCAGCTTCGGCACCTTTGCAGCTTCGCCGGACGCATACTTCTGCAGCGTATCGAGCTGGGTGGCCAGCACATAGAGGTTCGATCCGCCCGCATACTCGATTTTCATGTAATCACGCGTTACGCGGTCCATCTCAATTTTTTCGATACCGCGGTAAATACCAAGACCGTGGCTCTCGTGCACGACATAGTCACCGATCGATAGATCCGCAAAATTCTGGATTTTCTGACCGGAATACTCCGATTTCTTCCGGTTTTTCTTCTTCTCTTTTCCAAAAATATCCGTCTCTGTGATCAGCACAAATTTCTGCATCGGATATTCAAAGCCTCTGCGGGCCGCGCCGTGGATCAGCATGACCTCGCCCGGTTTCAGAACACGCTCCTCATTCTCGCTGTAGAAGGCCGGAATCTCCTCATTCTGCAGGTCCTCCGCCAGATGCTGCGCCCTCGTCCGCGACGGACTCGCCAGTACAATACGGTAACCCGCTTTTTTCCAGGATTTCAGATCTTTTACCAGAAGCGGGAACTGATTGTTATACGAATTGACCGATTTCACCGTCACACTGAACTCATCGCGGATGTTCCACTCGCCCTTCTGCGGCTCCATCAGCGATACGGCAACACAGCCGCGGCGGTTCAGTTTTGCCACAAGCTCCGCCGTACTGCACATCAGCTTCGCCTGTCCCGGCAGGAGGTATCCCTTTTCGAGACGGTGGCTCACGCTCTCCTGAAATTCTGCTTCCAGCGCATCGGCACACTCGATGATGCGGTTCGGCTCATCGAGGAAAATGCGGCTGTTCTCCGGCAGATACTCAAGAAACGAGACGGTCTCCGGATAAAAATAATGAAGATACTGCTCCGCTCCCTGCAGAATTTCGCCTTCTCCGATCCGGTCGCAGATTTCCTCTGCTGCACGGCGGATCCTTGCCGCTTCCTCTGTCATCATTTTGTCGCGGAATTTTGTGCTTTGCGCTTTCGCCTCTTTTTTTATAGCTTTTACGCCGCGCGCAATCGTATCCTCTGTTAAAATCAGCTCCGATGCCGGATAGATTGTGATTTCCTCGAGGTTTTCAATCGACCGCTGGCTCTCCGCATCGAAGCTTCGGATGGAATCTATCTCATCGCCCCAGAGCTCAATCCGGATCGGGTTCTGTTCCGTCAGCGGATAAATATCGAGAATGCCGCCGCGGACGGAAAACTGGCCGGTCGACTCCACCTGAAAGGTACTCTCATAGCCGAGCCGCACCAGCTCTTTTCTTATTTTATCCAGATCGAATTCGCTGTCATTGCGCAGATGGATGCAATGTTTTTCGAACACGCCAAGAGGCAGAAGAAAGTCCATACATCCCCCTACACTGGTGATGATGGTAACTTCCTTCCGCTCAAGAAGTGCCTGGATCACCTGAAGCCGCTGACGGATCAGCAGATTTCCGTGAATGTCTGCCTGATAGAAAATCAGGTCCTTCGCCGGATAATACAGCGTCTCCGCATCGTACAGCCGGTAATCCTCATATAATTCTTTTGCTTTTAATTCATTTTCCGCGATCAGAAGCCGCACCGGGGCATCCTCGGAGAGGCCTGCGATCATGTGGGCTTTCTGGCTTTCCAGACAGCCCGAGATCACCGTCACACCTGCGATTCCTTTTTTCAGATCACGGAACAGCTCGTCAAAACGGGCAATTTCTTTGATCGGTTCTAATAACGCTTTCATTTTCCTTACTCTGCCGGGTTTGCAGATTTGCGGTTATACTCATTCATAGCTGCGTCCACATCCCCGTTCAGCATCTGCTCGATCGCTTTTGCCGCATGCTCGATCGCCAGATTTACAAGGGGACGTTCGTCTTTCGTAAACGGACTTAACACGTAGTCCGCCAGATCCCAGTTTTTCGGTTTCTCACCGACACCGACTTTCACACGCATAAAACGGTCGGTACCGAGATTGGCGATGATGTTTTTGATGCCATTGTGGCCGCCCGCGCTTCCTTTTTTTGCGGATACGGATCTGTCCCGGCGCCAGGCTGATATCATCGTAAACCACGATCAGCTCGCTCTCCGGATTCACTTTGTAATAGTTCACCAGCTCCCGCACGGACTCACCGCTCAGGTTCATATATGTCATCGGCTTTGCGACAATGACTTTCTGGCCTGCGATCATGCCCTTTCCGAACAGCGCCTTGTGGCCTGCACCGGAAGACGGGATCTGATATTCGTCGATCAGGTAATCGATGGTGTCGAATCCGACGTTGTGCTTCGTGCCCTCATACTGGCGCGTCGGATTTCCCAAACCTACTATAATAAACATACTTCCTCCTGCAATGCAGACAACAGAGAGCAGAAAAAACTTTCCCTGCCCTCTGTTGTCTGATGTATGATTGTTCTTTTTCTTTAGTTAAAATATACCAGTTCGCTCTCCGGCTTTTTGGCCGGTTTGATTTCTTTTGCATACAGAACCGGGCCTTCGCCGTCGTAAACCTTCATATAGCCCCATTTTACCGTTGCAGTCACGTCAACCCAGGAACCCATTACGAGAGATTTGGCGCTTGCGCATTTGCAGACATAGCCGATAAAAGAAGTATCATCTGCACAGCAGGTCATTGCCATACGGCCCGGAACAAAGAAATCGGCTCCGACATCCTTGCTCTTTAATACCATACCGCGGAAATGAACAGTCTTGCCCTCGTAACGCTCCGGGTTGTCGCCCATATCGACATACCAGATCCCGTAATCGGCGTCATCAATCTCGATCACATCGGCATCGGTATCAAACGGCATCTGATCCTCAAAAATGTTGTCAATTTCGCCTTCTTCATTCTCAAACAGAACGTCGCATGCCTGATTGACTACTTTGATGCTGCGGCGGAATGCCGGAAGCGGATCTTCCGGACGACAGCGGTTGAACATAACCATATCCGCATTTTTTGCCATCTCCATGAAGACGGATTTCATATTCTGCATATAAATCTGGAAGCAGCTTGCGTCGACGGTCACGATCTCCTGTACGATGCCCCAACCGCGCGGCAGTTCCATTTCTTCGAGTTTTTTTACGCTCCAGAGCGGGTTGTATTCGAGAATGATTCGCTCCGGGCGGTATTTGCGGTTCAGTTTTTTCAGGTAATCCAGGGTAAACTGCTCTGGTCCTTCTACGATTTCCAGGACGGTGTTGTGTTTGAGCAGTTCTTTTTCGTCGTACTCTACTTCACCTTCTTCGGTTGTGATCAGAAGGGTCGGTCCGTCGATCTGGAAATAGTCCTGTGCTACGGTAAAATTGATAAAAGAGGTTTTTCCACTCTCCAGAAATCCTGTTATGAGATAAATCGGAATTTCTACTTCGTCTTCTTCGTACATTTTGTACCTCCGTTGTCTTTGACGTACTCCCGGAATCTTTCTGCACTTGCTTTTGCGGCTAAGATTCCGGGCGTACCTTTTGCTTTGTCTCTAAATCAAGAAAAAAAGCTGCCACATCGGATTTTGTTTCTGATGCGGCAGCTTCACTACAGTTCACAGGTACCCTGCGGACCGTAATTTTCGCAGCTACTTTGTATTTTTACAGTCCGAACAGCTCTGCCAGCTTATCTTCTGCTAATTTGGAACCGATGACACAGATTCTTCCGGTGAATTCCGGTGCTCCGTCACGTACTTCGTACTCTTCCGGAACCATATCGAAATAGATCCACTGTCCGTCGGCGCCTGCTACCATACCTTTGGCCCGAAGAACCATACCATAAGCGGTATCCTCGGAAAGTTTCTTTAAGATGCCTTCGATCTGCTCTTTGGTAAAGGTCTTCACAGTCTCCTGACCCCAGCTTGTGAAAACTTCGTCTGCGTGATGATGGTGATGATGATCATGACCGCATCCGCACTCGTCATCGTGGTGATGATGATGCTCATGGTCGTGATCATGGCCGCAACAGCACTCGTCATCATGGTCGTGGTGATGATGCTCATGCTCCTCGTCGTGATCGTGGCCGCAGCAGCACTCGCCGTCATGGTCGTGGTGATGATGTTCATGTTCGTCCTCATCATGATCGTGATGATGGTGCTCATGCTCCTCATCGTGGTCATGGCCGCAGCAGCACTCGTCGTGGTCATGATGATGGTGATGATGCTCTTCCTCTTCTACCTGCGCAAGGTTGATGATGGCACCTTCCATCGTATCGAGTACTTTCTTACCACCCAGTACTTCAACCGGTGTGGTAATAATGTGTGCTTCCGGATTCAGTTCGCGGAGCATTTTTACAGCTGCCTCTACTTTTTCCGTATCGGCTTTATCGGTACGGCTCAGGATGATGGTTCCTGCGCTCTTTACCTGATTCTCGAAGAATTCGCCGAAGTTTCTGAGATACATTTTGCATTTCATAACGTCGACTACGGTTGTTGCGGAATTCAGGGCTACGCCTGCTTCTTTTTCTACGCCGTCAACCGCTTTGATGACGTCGGAGAGTTTACCTACGCCGGACGGCTCGATGATGATGCGGTCCGGGTGATATTTGGTGATAACGTCTTTTAATGCTGCGCCGAAGTCTCCCACAAGAGAGCAGCAGATGCAGCCGGAGTTCATTTCACGGATTTCGATACCGGCATCTTTTAAGAAGCCTCCGTCGATTCCGATTTCACCGAATTCGTTCTCGATCAGGACAACCTGCTGGCCTTTCAGTGCGTCTCCGAGGAGTTTTTTGATCAGGGTTGTTTTTCCTGCGCCCAGGAAACCTGAAATAATGTCTATTCTTGTCATTGATTTAACCTCTTTATCTTGTTGATTCCGTTTATAGTTAGCTGCAAAAGGGCCGAAGTTTATCCTCCGCCCCACACTCACGCTTATTATAGCAACCATAGAACAAAAAATCAAGAGAATTTCCCTTGCTTTTTCTGCATTTCACCATTATAATATATTACATGTCTTTTCTACTTTAACGCGTTGAATGGGCAAATCATTTTACCTATGAATGGGGGAGTTTTTTTATGAGCGGAACGAAAGAAAAAAAACTCAATCTGCCACAGTCACTGCTTTTGCTGCTGCTGATCATCGTATCCGTCGCAGTCTGTATCCGCCTGAAAACCGGCGGTCCTATGATCGGCCTGTTTGCAAGCTGGATTTTTATCTATCTGTTTTGTAAGATTTTCGGTATTTCTTACGCCAACATTGTTGCCGGCGCATACGATGCCATCCGTATGGTCGTCCCGACGCTCTGCCTTCTGATGGCCATCGGTGTCATGATCGGCACCTGGCTGCAGAGTGGCACCATTGCCACCATCATTTCCTGGGGCTTAAAAATGATTAACCCGTCCTGGCTGCTGCCTCTGACGCTGCTGTTCTGCTCCATTTTGAGTATTGTAACCGGTACTTCCTATGGTTCCGCCGGAAGCGCAGGTGTTGCCATGATGGCGATCGGAAACGCCATGGGTATCCATCCTGGCATGGTAGCCGGTGCTGTCATCTGCGGTGCCATGTTCGGTGACAAATTAAGTCCTCTTTCCGATACCACAAACCTTGCTCCGGCCGTTGCAGATGCCAAACTTGGCGATCATATCCGCTCGATGCTCTGGACCACCCTTCCAACATATGTGATAACCTTAATTCTTTTTACTATTCTCGGTTTCCAGCAGACCAGCGGAAGCTATACCGAGGGAAGCATTACCGTTTACATCGATGCTTTAAACGGTGAATTCCAGCTCGGATGGATTACCATGATCCCTGCCATCCTGATTATTGTATTGCTCCTCTGCAAAGTAAATGCGATCTCTGCACTTGGTCTTTCCAGCTTCGCTGCCGGATTTGTTTCCTATTTTGTGCAGCACGATACTCTGCAGGGCATCATCCGCACAGCTTACAACGGTTACACAACCACAATCGAAGAACCGGTATTACAATCCATCTTAAACCGCGGCGGCATGGGAAGCATGCTCCAGTACGTAGCCATTATCTGCTTTGCTGTCGGCATGGGCGGCATGCTGGAAAAACTCGGTGTACTGGATCACATTCTTCAGGCGATTGTAAAGAGAATCAACAGCGATGGAGGTATGATCCTTGCAACGATGATTGTCGGTTACGTGACCAGCCTCATCAGCTGCTCCCAGCCGATGGCACACGTTCTGACCGGCCGTCTGATGGCACCTGTCTTTCAAGAGCGCAAGGTTGCACCGGAAATTCTTTCCCGCTGCCTCGAAGACTCCGGAACTATGGCTGGTCCTATGATTCCATGGCATGGCTACGGCGTATACATGGCCGGCACACTTGGTGTTGCATGGTCGGCATTTTTCCCGTACTTATTCCTGCTTTACCTGACCCCGGTTTTCAGTATTTTCTATGGATTTACCGGAATTTCCATTAAGCATCTTCCGGAAACCAAAAACAATGAATCAAAAGAAGAGAAATAAGGCAAAAGCAGAAATCGTAACAGAAAATCAGAAACAGAAACAAAAAAGAAAGGAAAAGAGAAAGAATGCAGACAAAACTTGTTCTTCTCGGAACCGGCACACCAAATGCGTGTCCGAATGCCAACGGACCTTCCTCCGCTGTCGTGGTCGGTGACCGTGCTTATCTGGTAGATTTTGGCCCTGGCGTTGTCCGCCAGGCCTCAGCCGCCTATTTTAACGGCGTGGATGCCCTGCGGCCGGATCTTCTGACCGTTGCCTTCTGTACGCACCTTCACACAGACCATACCGCAGGGTACCCGGATCTGAGTTTTTACTCCGTGGGTGCTGGAGCGCCCGGTTCCATTGAAAGTTTTCGGGCCAAAGGGCTTACAGCACATGACCGATCATATCTTACAGGCCTATGAAACCGACATTGATTTCCGAATTCACGGTTTCGAAAAAGCAAACGAATCCGGCTACCGCGTTGAGGTAACAGAAATTGAATCCGGCATTGTCTACCGGGATGACCTGGTTACGGTGGAGGCTTTTCCGGTCAGCCACGGAACACTGGAATGCTACGGCTATAAATTCACCACACCGGACCGCACAATCGTCATCACCGGCGATACCGCTCCGCTGGATCTCGTGGCAGAAAAATCGAAAGGCTGTGATATCCTGCTGCACGAAGTGGAATACGCCGCCGGAATCTCCTGCCGCGAACCAAAATGGCAGAAATACCACCGGGAAGTGCATACGTTAAGCACGGATCTTGCCGGTGTTGCAAAAAAGGCAAATCCGAAACTGCTCGTTACGTATCACCGGATTTACCATATGAATGTACAGGATAACCACAAAAACCTTGCCGCCGAGATGGCATGGCGCGATACTGCGATACTGGATGAAATCCGGGATGCAGGGTATGATGGATATGTCGTGAACGGAAAAGACCTGGATGTATTTTAAAATACGGGGCAGCGTACCAATTCTGGTTTACGAATTGGTACGCTGCCCCGTTCGTTTTGGGATGAGCCCGGAGACGCTTTCTATTTTCATTTACCCGACTGGCAGATTCTTCCATACTCTGCGTTATTTCAAACTGTTTTTTCTTTGACATTAACCTCCTCAGAACGTATAATCATAGTATTACAACTCTGGCAAAACAGCAGGATTTTCTGCTGTTTGTCGTTACAGGAACCTGATCCGCAGACGGCTTGCACAGTCTGCCTTTCGTTTGCGTTCCAGAAAGGATGTTTTATATGGCAGCTACTACTGCGAAACCCGTAAAAAGCGCCGGTAAAATTCCCGGCAGTACCTTGAAAATCATTGCGATGGTCTGTATGCTGATCGACCACACTGCAGCTGTACTTTTCGACCGAATCCTGATTTCCCGTGGTCTTCTGGATGCGGTGAACGCTTCGGACGGAGGCGCATCATTTCTCTCCACAGGAAACACAGCTGTGATTTATTACGCGGACATGATTATGCGTGCCATCGGACGAATCAGTTTTCCAATTTTCTGTTTTCTGTTAATTGAGGGATTTCTACATACACATGATGTGAAAAAGTATGCTCTGAATCTTGGTATTTTCGCACTGGTTTCAGAAGTTCCGTTTGACCTTGCATTTGCGGGAAAACCGTTTTATCTGAATTATCAGAATGTATTTTTCACTCTGTTTATCGGCCTTGTGATGATGATTTTCCTGCAGAAGATTGATGAAAAAACGCATCAGGACGGTACAAACTGGCGGGGAGCCAACTGGAAAGTTTCCATTGGAAAACTGCTGGTGATCGTAGCGGCATGCACTGTTGCTACACTGCTGAAAACCGATTACAGTGCGATGGGAATTCTGACGATTGTTCTGATGTATAACCTGCGTAACAATAAGATGTATTGTATTGGAATTGGCTGCGCCGTACTTACGCTGCTGAGCCTGAATGAAATCACCTGTTTTCTGGCGATGATCCCGGTGCATTTTTATAACGGAAAACGAGGATTGAATCTGAAGTATCCATTTTATGCGTTTTATCCGGTGCATCTGCTGGTGCTGTTTGCGATTGCGGCGGTACTGGGGATGGCGGGGGTTGCGGTTGTTTAAAAAACGGACACCCGGAAGTGCACCTGCGCCGCCTGGGACTGTGCCCTGGGGCACAGTCCCAGACGACACAGACGCACTTCCGGGCTGACATTGAGGCGGGCGGTGGGGAGGTCTGGATTTGCTGCGCAAATCGGCGTGAGATTCTACTTAATATACTTCTTAACTTCCAACGGATACCCCAAAAGCTCTTCGCTGCGAATCACTTCAAAATTCTCCGGTTGAAAATCTTTGCGTAACGTCACAGTGTTCAGGCAATGATATCCCAATCTATGATAGAGTTTCATCGCTCCAAAATTTCGCGCAGCTACCTCAAGATAGACAGATTCAGAATACTTTTTTATCTCGGCTTCGACCAGCGCAATCGCATGACTTCCGTATCCGTTTCCCTGGTATTCCGGAAGTACGAAAAGATCTTCGATCCAGTCAACTTCCGCCCCGCGGCTTCCGAGATGCACAAATCCAATGGGGATCTCTTCTTTTAAGATAAAATAAAACACATGCCCTTTGTCTGTCCAGGCAGCAAGATTCTCCGCGGCCTCTTCGTCGGTTATAACATAATCACCATGAGCCAGCCAAAATCCTCGAATCAGCTCTTTTGCAAGTTGTGCTTCGTTTTCATATTTCTGTAAAGCTATAATTTCATTCAGTTTTTTCATCTCCCTGGTTTTTTTAACCGAATCAAGTAAGTCCCAACCCCCTGCTTATTGCTTCGCGCAATGGAAGCAGGTGACTTGCTTGATTCGGTTAAACTATGATATACTCAAATCATCATGATACCAGGCTCAAAAAGCTAATGCAAGCTCGCTTGCAAGAGGATTTTTGAACTCTTGACCTGTCAAAAACATGACGAGGAGTGCAATGATATGAAAAAAGCGACAAATTTGATATCCTTTCTGATTTTAATGATGGTACTGGTCGGCTGTAGCAAAGAAACGGTCCATATCGACTTTCCTTTTGAAGTTGGAGATGTTGAAAATGTCGAAATGTACCACTATGCGGGAGCACCGGTATCAGCAGAAAAGAAAATAGTCGTTGCAAAAACTGATATAACAGACTTGTATCATATGTTTGAAAACTTATCATTGACAGACAAACAAGTCGAGGAAATCACAGGCGCAGATGTGACCAGTTTTCGATTTAACCTTTCGGATGGGACAAACTACGAACTGGTTTATGTCTGCAATGGAGTCAAGAATGGAAAGCTGAAATCTTCCACGGGCAATTTTGAATACTTCACAAGTTCAGATATCGGCTCATATTGGTCGAATATGGATCTTGAATCAGTTTCGGTGAAAGAAAGTGAATTGCCGAAGTGGCATAACTGATTCAGCCTCGAAGGACTCCCTGTCATAAGCGCTGGGGTGTTTTTATATATGATTCATCTCGTTTCCGTTTCTCATAAATCGCTTCCATCCATTCCAGCACATCCTCTTTGTTCTGCTGAAACGGTTCGCTGTGACTTAGGAAAAAATGCGGCGCACGCACGTTTTTCAGAACTCGGATTTCTGCCAGCAGGCGCTCGGCATTATAAACGGTCTGTCCGTTTTTCTGCGTCGCATATGCCGCATCCCCGAGAAAGCACCACGTCTCATCCACTTCCAATGCAAGCGATCCTTTGGCATGACTCGATGGAATCGGAAATAAATGTAACCACACGTCACCGTCCTGAAACCACGTATCTTCTTCTATCACAGTTCCTGTTTTTGTATAACGAAACGTATTTTTCCCCTGGTAAACCGCTTCGCACGAAATCTCCGACAGATTCCCGATATGGTCGGGATGAAAATGGGATAAAATCACCCGAATTTCTTTTCCTGTCTGTTCTGACTTTTTCTGCAGAATTTCTGAAACCGCAGGATGATTTCCCACGTCATATACCCAGAAAAATGCATCACCCTCGATGATCACAACATTTGCCGAAAGTGGATGTTCTGTCGGTGTAAGATAGGAAATGTGATCGTTGATTGTCTGGATGTGCGGAATCTGTATCGGCTCTTTTCTTTCTTCTTTCATCAAATCAACACCTCTTTTCCTTCGAACACAAAACACAATGACCGACAGATTTAAGAAATCTCTTTCGTTCTCTGCCGGTCATGATATTAATGAAAATTAGTAGCTATCTTATTTTAGAAGCTGAACACCGCCACACCATACGCCGGAAGTGCATATGCAATCCGATATGGCTGGCCATCGCATTCTCCCTCTTTGGCACGGTAGGCTACCTGGCGTTTTTCGGTCGGGCCGCCGTATTTCATATCGGAGCTGTCGAGTATCAGGCGGTACTGTTTTTTGCGCGGTACGCCACACATATAATCCGGACGCTCGACCGGTGTGAAATTGCAGACGAACAACAGGTTGTTTTTTCCTGTCGGTGACCAGCGGACGAAGCTGTAAATGCTGCGGTCGCCGTCGTTGGCATTGATCCACTGGAAGCCTTCGTAGCCGCAGTCGTTCGCGTAGAGTGCCGGGTACTTGCGGTACATTTTCAGCAGGTCACTGAAGAAGGTCTGCAGATGCTGATGCCCCTCATCTGCCAGCAGGAACCAGTCGATCTCGCGTTCCTCGCTCCACTCGCGGAGCTGTCCGAAATCCTGTCCCATGAACAGAAGTTTTTTGCCCGGGTGCCCGAACATGAAAGCATAGCCTACCATCAGGTTCTGGAATTTTTCCTCCAGATCGCCCGGCATTTTGTTGATCATCGAGCATTTCAAGTGGACAACCTCATCGTGCGAGAGCACCAGAATGTAGTTCTCGGAAAATGCATAGGTCATGCCGAAGGTCATCTTGTTATGGTTGTATTTGCGGAAGTATGGATCGAGCTTCATGTAATCGAGGAAGTCATGCATCCATCCCATGTTCCATTTGTAGGAGAAATGCAGGCCGCCGTCCTCTACGCTTCCCGTTACCTTCGGCCACGTTGTGGACTCCTCGGCAATCATGATGACACCTTTGTTTCGTCCGCGCACCAGGGTATTCAGGTGTTTGAAGAACTCGACGGCTTCGAGATTTTCATTTCCGCCGTTCTTGTTCGGCACCCACTGGCCCGGCTCTTTTCCGTAGTCGAGATACAGCATCGAAGCAACAGCATCGACACGGAGACCGTCTACGTGGTACTCTTCTACCCAATAAAGCGCATTTGCCAGCATAAAGTTTTTCACTTCATTTTTGCCGTAATCAAAGATCTTCGTTCCCCACTCCGGGTGCTCGCCCTTTCTCGGGTCGGCGTACTCATACAGCGGCTGGCCATCAAAATCAGCAAGGCCGTGCGCATCTTTCGGGAAGTGTGCCGGTACCCAGTCCAGAATAACACCGATTTTATTTTTATGCAGATAATCAACAAGATATTTAAACTCTTTCGGTGTTCCGTAGCGGGAGGTCGGTGCGTAATAGCCCGTTACCTGATAGCCCCAGGAACCGTCAAACGGATGCTCTGCAATTCCCATCAGCTCTACGTGGGTATAGCCCAGTTTTTTTTACGTAATCGGCAAGCGAATGTGCGAACTGAACGTAATTGTAAAATCCGTCCGGGTTGGATTCGGACCACGGATGTTTCATCCAGGAGCCCGGGTGCACTTCGTAGATGGAGAGCGCGGATTTCTGAACGTCAAATTTTTTGCGGTTCGTCAGCCATTCGCTGTCACCCCAGCGGTAGCCTTCGATTTCCGCTACTTTTGACGCGGTACCCGGCCGTTTTTCGGATGCAAATGCGTATGGATCTGCTTTGTACAGTTCTCTTCCGTCCGGTGTGCGGATGTAATATTTATACATCATTCCCTCGGTCACGCCCGGAATGAACACTTCATAAACGCCGTCCTCGCCGACTTTCCGCATCACATTGGCATGGGCATCCCAGCCGTTGAATTCGCCGATGACAGATACTTCCGCCGCATGCGGAGCCCATACGGTGAACCAGGCTCCTACTTTGCCGTCTTTTTTGTCCAGGTGCGCACCCATTTTCCGGAAAATATCGTAATGGGTTGCCTGTCCAAATAAGTACTGATCCAGTTCAGAAAATCTTGGCTGATAGCCCGCCGGTTTTTTTGGCGCTTTTCTGGTTTTTGCTGTTGTTTTTGCCGTTGTTTTCGCAGTTTCCTTCATAGAAAAAACTCCCCTTTATGCTTCTTTTTCAATCAGAACACAGCCGCACGGAGGTACTTCAACAAAAAGTTTTCCATTTTCCGGAGAAATGGCTTCTCCGGTTACCGCGTTTTTCCATGTTCCGTCGCAAGATGCAGGAATCCAGACTCCCGCACTCTGGTTTTCATCATTATTTACTGCTGTGATCAGAGCGTCTGTCTCATCCAGGCGTGCAAAGGCATACTGGCGGTTGGTCAGCATGAGTTCGCGGTATCTTCCCGTTCGTGCTGCAGGATGTTTTTTTCTGACGTCTGATAATGTTTTGATCCATGCCGGAAGTTTTTCTGCCGGCGGATTTTTCTCCAGTTCTTCCAGATTCAGCGCCGGACGCAGCGGATCGTCGTTTCCGCCTTCTTTTCTTCCCTCGATGCCGAATTCCGATCCGTAATAGATGGACGGGATGCCCGGCAGGAAGTACAGCAGCGCATAAATTGGAATCATGTTTTCTTTTACGTTCAGCTTGCTGGCCAGACGGTCTACGTCGTGGTTGTCAACGAAGCTGTACAGTTTCTTTCCTTTGTAAATGCCGCCGTTTTCGTCAAATTCGCGGCGGATCGTATGTGCAATTTCGAAGTAGTTATGATCGTTAT
>ENA-OQNJ01000062-OQNJ01000062.1-human-gut-metagenome-genome-assembly--contig:-NODE-62-length-25100-cov-3.217675_pt1 | contig 25100 bp, 12 predicted proteins | sample MGYA00242630_ERZ504882 | MGnify/ENA primary metagenome ERZ504882 (study PRJEB26092, sample SAMD00036408) | human gut metagenome | host: Homo sapiens | study: EMG produced TPA metagenomics assembly of... | reverse complement strand
CGGTTTGGTGAGATTGTTCGCCGCTTCGAGCACCATGCGCGAATTGCGCCGTGTCACCGTCAATGCGAACGGTTTTCTGGTGGCATCCATGCCGAAATCGTGTTGCAGCATGCGGAATGCGCCCGGGGCTTGCGCCTCGCCATGCGTAGATCGATTGGAAGGGGTCGCCGACCGCGTTGACCGCGCTGCGATGCGTGTCGTCAGCGTGGAACAGCGCGCTCAGCAGTGCCGCCTGCGTGGTGGACGTGGTCTTGGTATTCGTCGAGGAGCACATGCGAATAGCGTTTGCGGTAGGCCGCTCCGATGGACGGGAATCGGGAGACAAGCTGGAATGCCGCGATGGTGAAATCGCTGAATTCCGCCATATTGCAGGCGCGTTTTTCGGCATGATAGTCAAGCACAAGATCGAGCAGCAGGTCGCGTTGCTTGGCGACGAATGCGAGTTGCGCGCTGTTGAACACGCACATGTCGTGCCCGAGTTCGCGGTATTTCTCCAGTTTCTTTTCGTAGTCCGCGTCGGAATCCTTTTTCAGTCGTTTCGGCAGCTTTGGCGATTTCGGCTCTTCCGTTGGCACGGTTTCGCCGTCAAGCGCCTTGGCGATCTGTTCGACGAACGCCTCATCCCAGTCGCGCACGCGTTGCACGGCTTCGTCGAAGCTGGTGCAGTCGCCGCCGATCATGGCGCCGGAAATGGCGTTGGACAGGGCGAACACGTTGCCCGCTATGGTGTTGAACGATTTCAGATCGCCGTCGAACGCCATAAGATCATCCATATGCCTGTCAAGCACGGTGTGGATGAGCTGCATGGCACCTGCTTCGCTCAATGGCTGCGTGTTCTGGTCAAAGCCGACAAGCAGTCCATATTGGCGCACGATGGATTGGAAGAAAGCGTCGTACGTGGAGACTTCCGGTTTGAGGAACGTCATGTTCGCTGATTTCAGGCCGCGTTCGCGCTGGTCGCGAGTCACGGCCGCAGACACTCGAGACAATAGTTCCGAGGCCGCTTTGCGCGTGAAGGTCAGTCCGAGGATCTTTTCGGGGCTCACCCCCTGTTCGATCAGCGTGATGATGCGTCTGGTCATCGTATAGGTTTTGCCGGATCCAGCGCCGGCCACCACCACCACATCCGCATACGAGGGCGCTTGGACGACGGCAGCCTGCTCAGGACTGTCGGTGAACTTCATGGTTCCGCTCATGCCGTTCTCCTTTCGAATACGGTGTTCTGTTCGCCCGCACAGGCCGGGCAGATCGTAGTGTTTCTGCAGTATCTCACATGTTCCGTCGTCGGTCTTGCGGTGATTTCGTTCGCCCTGCTGGCCGCGGCCGCATAGAAGACCCTCGCGATCATGGTGAGGGACCATACCGCCATCGTGCCGCGTAAGCCAAGGAACTCATTCCAATGCTCGTCGCTCACTTCCAACGGAGGAAGCATGTCATCGAGTCCGTCGTGGAAATCCTTGTCGAGTTTTTTGACGTAATAGCGCGGTATGAATTCGCCGGTATTGAGACTTCCATTGGCGAACAGCGCCTGCTGCATATGCGATTCGGCGGCGGTGTCGCCATACGGCGCAGGGTATGCGTGCTTGGCTACATGGAATAGCGCGCTTTGCGTGATGTTCGGCGCGTTCGCCACCGCCTGTGCCCCGCGCATGCCGCTTTCCTCGGGGAATACGAGTCCCAGCTGATAGCAGACGAGCTGCAGATCGTTGAACAGGCCTTCGCCGGTCGGACTGACACCGGTTTTGTAGTCGATCAGACGCACCTGCTGCGTGCCATCCGCCATTTCACGCCGTTCCAAACGGTCGATCCTGCCGGTCAAACGCACGGTGAGATACTCGCTCATGCCGGTTTCCGGCCATCCTCCGACCAACGCTCCCATAATGGCGATCAATTCGTTCCGTGAAATCGCGTGAACGCCGTCCATCGCATTGTAGGCGTCGAGAATATCGTCGAAATCGAATTTTGCGGTAAATTTCAGCTCAGGTTCGGCTTTCGTAAGTTTTCCAACGCTGAATGCATCATTATTTTTAATCGGATAATCACCATGATTCGATTGCACGAAATACGTGGCGATGTTACGCAACGCCTCCTGCGCCTGCTCATCTTTCTTCAACGCCTGATACCGTTGCGCGGGATCGGCAATGGCGTTGAAATCACCGCATAGACGCTTGTATTCGGCATACATCCATTCGGTGATCGCATTGATATTGTCCACGTCGCTGATGGCGGTATGGTGTTCCGGCATATCAAGTCCGGCTTCGGTGGCCTTCTGCGCCACCGTGTGGATCAGCGAGCCGAAATTCGTGGCGACGCTGCCCATGCGCGGGCCGGAGAAACGGTTTTCAAGCATCCAGCACACCGGGCACGCCCACAGATTGTCCACCGCGGACGGAGACAGGGTCACCACGTCGGATTGCCGTGTCTTGCCATCTTGAATCGTTTCCCGTTCAGCGAGTGAAACAGGCTCCTCCACGAACGGCCAACAATCGGGATCAGCCGCCCTAATGCCTCGAGAGGCCAGCAATGCCAATGTTTCAGCGGCGTCACGGGCCTTCGGGCTGTTCGACGGTTCCATCGCAAGCACGCTTCGCGCGGCCGCGATCAAGCCACGGGGATCGGATTCAAGTCCCGCATAATCACCCTGACTGCCGATCGCCGCATATTCGCGCCGTTCCATATCGGCGTCTCTATCGCGGTCAAACCATTCCGGCACATATCCGTACAGAAAATCAGATGGCACGTGGTCGTCGTTCAGCACGGCGCTCATCACCGCGCACTCATCGGCACGGGTCAACGCCACCAGGAAGCTTTTCTGCTCGGATGCGAGCACGGCAGCCAATTGCGCATCCCGCTTGCCCGCCGAAGTGGTGACGGTATCGGACAGCTCGCCATGCAACATCACATCGGCGAGTTCCTCACCGCCGAACAATGTGTTGCGTGGCGTAAGATTCGGCCATTGCCCTTGCTGCAAGGACGGCAGAAACACCAGGTTCCAATGCCTTCCCGCCGCGCCTGCGGGCGTGGTCAGCGTCACTGCCTGGTCAATGGGCGCGGTGTGAGCCAACGAATCCGCCTCGATAGTCAGCGAGCGCACCTGTTCCATGAACGCTTCAATGGTGCGTGCGGCGAACTCGCCGCTTGATTCGCCGCCGGAAGCGTAGTTGAACAAGCGCATCGCCGCATCAAGTCGGTCGTTCGCGGCACGGCCGGCCGCCGAATGCTCCAAGGCTACGCGCTGCCAGATTTCCGCTTTTCCGCAGGCACGCCATGCGCAATCCAACACGTATTGCGGTTCATGCAAAACCAGCTTGTGTTCCGCCTCGCACGTTTTGTCAAGCACTTTCCACAATGATGCGAAAGCCTTGACCTGTGGATCCGAGCCCGTCACGGAGGCGATCGTGTCGATCACACGATCGGTGTTTCCTTCCAAAAGAAGCACGTATAGAGCGTCCATATCGAACACGGGATCATTCTGGTCTCCATCATGCCCACCATCATGTTGACCTTCGTCGGAAATCGCATGGCATTTCGCCATGTATTCATGCCAATCCGCCACCAAACGCAGCAGCGACGACTGCTGTTCGACGTCCGTCTTCGCCATGTTCGCAGAATCCTGCGCGCGAATCTCATCATCGCCCACAATCTCAGCGAGCGAAGCCAACGCATGCATCGCGGATTCCACGGACGCGAGACGGGCCGGGCGCCCTTCATGCTGCCTGTCGCCGCCGACCGTAATCAGCGGGGATGCCATGATCGACGCCACACGTGAACGAATATAAGATCCGGCCGCCTGCGGGTCCATGCCCGAAGCCGCGATTGTCCGCCTTTTCAATTCCGCCAATTCAATCAGCGCGAACAGGCCTTGCACGAACGGTTCGTCCTTCAACGGGCGTGTCACGCTCGAATAGCGCACGGGAACGCCGTCGGCACGCAGCCGTTCGCCGAACGCGCGTACGGTGGCATTGTCATGCGTGATCACAGCCATGTCGTTCCATTCGCGGGAACGTTGCAAATGCTCGGTTTTGATCTTCCACACCACGTCATCGAGCTCTTCGGACGAGGAACGGTACAGGGCCGTTTCCACACTGCCGTCGGCAGGCGTGACGCAAGCATCCGTATTGCCGGACGGCAATGCTTCGATAGGCATCGCCACCGGTATGTTCCGCATTTTGCCTGGGCGCTCCGGCAGGGGCACGTCAGTCGGCTCCGTGCTTGCGATCGACAGGCTTACGCGGGTCGCGACAAGCGTGCGATAGTCGTCATGCACGTTTTGCCTGTTCGACGCGTTTCGGATGGTTTGCGCGCCATCATTTTCGCATGCGGCATACAGGTTTTCGATGCGCTCCAATCGCGCTCCCATGCGCGACTGCGCCTCGTTGAACAGATATTCCGGATACGATCCGCGGAACGTCTGCACGGCTTCGTCGGGATTGCCCACCAACAGCAGGCGCGTCCCGCGATTATGCAAGGCCTCAAGCAGGGCGAAGCCAGCCAACGTCGCATCCTGGAAATCGTCGACGATCAGCATGTTTGGAATATCGGCATCCCGTATGTCAGACACGGCCTCGGTGGCGTCGATCATCAGTTGCGACGCATCAAGACGGTATTCGCCGGAATAGGCTGCACGAATCGCCGCATTGTATTCCTCCCGCAGCGCGAAGGCGAGACGCCATTGGGTGCGCAGGCGTTCGCGACGCGCGTCAAGCTCGCCATTCCTGCTGGCCGCGCGGGCGATGAGCATGTTTTCAAGCTCCGGTTTCGCACCGATCTCGTTCATGCGTGCAAGCATGTCTCGCAATTGGTTGGCGAATGCGTCGGTGGAATCGTCGGCCACCAGTCCGGACCATTCGGAAACAGCGAAATAGACACGCAGCAGATCGCAGGTGGCGCACTCGTCGCCATGCTGCCTATGTTCCACATGCGATGCAAGCACCTTGCGGATGATCACATCCTGTTCGGCGCCGTTCAACAGTTTCGGCAACGGTTTGCCCTGTGCGGATCTTGCGGCCGTCAGCAGGCGGAATGCGACGGCCGACAATGTGGTGACCGGTCGAGCCTGCGAAACCGCCGACAGTTCACGGATCGCGCGATCGCCCAACATGTCGGCGATCTGTCTGCCGGACACCGTCATCACGGCATTCGCATCACCATACCGCTTCATCGCGGCGATCAGCATGTCCAACGCAAACTCGGTTTTTCCACTGCGCGGCGCTCCCGCAACCAACGTGACGTGAGCAAGATCTTCCAAATCCATCATGCCTCCCAACACTACTAGTCTCGCCCTCCCTTACCTGACAAATCCGGCAATGGAGGAAACTCATGCTGGAAGGCTCGGTGGCCGCGAAAGGGCGGGATATGGGAACACCTCGGATGCCCGTCTTCGCATACGGATATTCGACCCCTTACTGGTAGGTTTCCGGGTTGGTCTTCGGATAGCATGGCCTTCAGAGAAGGCAGTGAAAAGCATACGCATTACGAGGAAAGAGAGCATATGGAAGCCATGGATAGCATTCCCCCTCAAATCCCTGGGTACACATTCGCCCAGAAGTTGGGGTCCGGTTCCGAAGCGAACGTGTACTTGTATCAGCAGCTTTCCCCCAGCCGTCAGGTGGCCATCAAAGTCAGCAAGGAAATGCTCGACCCGCGCGCGGCGGCAAGATTCCGTTCCGAAGCGAACTTCATGGGCAAAATCTCATCACACCCTTACATTCTTTCGGTGTATGAAAGCGGCGTCACCGCCACAGGCAACGGCTACACCGTGTTCGAATACGCTCCGGGAGGCAATTACAAGACCTTCCTGGAATCCAACCGTCTCAACGCAGACCAGATGCTCACCGTCGGCATCAATCTGGCAAGCGCCCTTTCCACTGCGCATCGCGAAGGCATCATCCACCGCGACATCAAGCCCAGCAATATTCTCATCAACACGCACGGCATGCCCATGCTTTCCGATTTCGGCATCGCGGGAACGATTTACGGACGCCCCGGAATCGGCTACACCATCGCGTGGGCTCCGCCGGAAGTGCTTGCGAAGAACGGCGGAGGCAACGAATCCTCCGACATTTATTCTCTGGGGGCGACGCTGTTTGCCATGCTGACGGGCCAGTCGCCGTACGAATACGGCTATTCCGAAGCTCTTGGCGCAACCCGAGGCAAAGAACGCGGCACTCTACTGAGGAACATCATTCTCACCAATCCGCCACCCAAGGTCAACAGTCCGGATGTTCCTCCACAAGTGGAGCGGATCCTGCGCAAGGCGTTGAATGAAACGCCGGAGGACCGATATTATTCCGCATATGATTTCGCGCGCGACATGCAGCGTGCACAGCAGGAATTGTATGGCCATGCCACGCCGACCACGGTTGAGGGGGAACCGCCGTTCCCACAGAACCTGTATGCACAGTCGCAGGCGAACATTCAGGTTTCGCCAACTGCCCCAAAGCAGCGCAGCATTTGGGCCAAGCCTCTTACGATCGTTGTTTCGGTGGTCGCCGCGATTGCAGCCGTCGAGCTGGCGTTCGCGTATGTGATCATGCCGAATATGGATTCCGTCTCAGACAACAGCAGCGTGCAGATCAAGAATCCGGAAACGTATGATCAGGAGAACGATTCGCCTGATTCGGCCATCACCACCGGCAGTGTGCCCAGTGTCGAGAATCTGACCGGGTCATATTCCGCCGATGGCGGCAGTGTGCAGTTCACTTGGGCGAATCCCGACCCGCAGAACGGGGATTCATACGCATGGTCGATGGTCGGCGATGCCGGTGTTAATCCGAATACCCAGGGAACCACCACCACCGACACGCATATCAGCATCGAACCCGCCGACGGCTCGCAGACCTGCATTCAGGTGAGCCTCATCCGAGCCGACCGTCAGATGTCGCAGAATCCTGCGATCGCGTGCGCAGCCAAACCATAAGCATCACAGCACTTCATAACAGGGTTGGCCAACGGCATTATTCAATCGCAGGCGATGTCCGGAACGAACACAACGACCATCGAAACGCTCAAGGAAGAACCGAAAATGGGCAAACGCAAGAACGCAGCCAATCAGTCGGCACAATCGCACAAACGACAATTGCGCTTCGGACCGATGATGCGCAAACTGCTGTTGCCGTCGAGAAGCAGACGGTGGATCACACCGATCGTCATGCTGTTTCTGCTGCTGGGCATCATCGCAGGCGCGTTCATCGTCAGTTCGGTGACACAACAGCATGTACAACTTGACGACGGCACCGTGTGGATCACTTCGCTGAAGGACCGCAAGGCCGCACGATTCAATGCGAAAAACAAGGATGTGGACGCTGGAGTCTCGTCCACAGACTCCCGTTTCGACGTGGCCCAACATAATGGCAGCACCGTGATTTCCGAAGGTACGAAAGCCAGCAACATCGCAGCTTCCACAATCAGCGAAACCGGCAACACCGCCATCAAAACGGATATCGAAACCATTGTCGGAGGCGATACCGCAGCGTTCATCAACGTCAAAACCGGCAATGTGTGGGTGGGATCCGCTTCCGATGTGAAATCCGTCAATCCCACCACCGACAAGCCGAAAATGAAACTGGGATCCGGTGGAAAAATCACGGTGACGCATAACGGAACCGTGTACGGATATCGTGCTTCCGATGGCGCGGTGATGAGCATCGACAAGTCGCAAGGCGCGTGCGAGCAAGTTGGCACGATAGAAGGCGCACTGCATGCCGAATCGTTCACCGTCATCGGCGAAACCCCGGTCGTGGCGGCGAAAGGCACCGTGTATTGGCCGCAGGGAAGCGCAGCCATCAATCTGCAGGGCAGCATGACCTTGCAGGCCCCTTCCACGGACGGCAAACAAAACGGATGGGTGGCCGTGGCGACACCACGCGGGCTCGCAACGGTGAACCTCAGCACCAAGAAAACCTCTGAAACACCGAATTCCGGCAAGGGCGAGCCCGCCCAGCCGGTATCCACAGGCGGATGCGTATTCACCGCGTGGGCGCAGAAAGCCAACAATTACGCCAAAGTATGCTCCGCCGACGGTTCGGACATGACATTCGACACCCTGACCAACATCAACGACACTTCGGAACTGATATTCCGCACCAACCATCGTCTGGTCATACTCAATGACGTGGTCAACGGCAACGTCTGGAATCCGCAGGAATCCACCAAAGTCATCAAAATCCAATGGAATAAGGTGGAAACCAAACAGTCGAAGCAACAGGAACAGAACAACGACAGTGCCAACAACCAGCATAATTTCAGCAAGACCTGCTCGTCGCAATCCGGGCAGATCAAAGCGGAAGACGATTCGTTCGGCGCGAGAACAGGATCGCAGCAGATCCTCGACGTGCTTCGCAACGACGAGCAGACCGACTGTTCCGTGCTGCGCATCACCTTGGTAAGTGCCCCGGACGGGGCCAACATCAGCGTCTCGCCCGTATACGACGGACGATATCTGCAGCTCGACGCATCCGCGGCAGCCGAAGGATCGGCATCGTTCAGCTATGAGATTTCCGACGGGCGCGGGCAGACGTCCAACGCCAAAGTGAACCTCACCTTGGTCGGAGGCGACGACAACGCGCCCCAGCAAACCGATACGCCACCGGAAATCGACGTGGAGCAAGGAGCCACCTACACCACTAACGCATTGGGCAGCTTCTCCGACCCCGACGGCGATCCGCTCACGCTCGTATCCGCAACCCCGCAGAACACCGACCAGGTGACCGTCTCCACGCGAGCCGACGGGCAACTCGTATTCAACACGGGATCCATGTCTTCCGGACGCGCCGGCATCGAAGTAACCGTTTCCGACGGCCAGCAGACCGGCACCGGCATGGTGTATTTCTCAGTGAAACCAGCCAACACGTTGGCCGCGGTAATCGATCCGGTAGTCAAGCAGATCACGCCAAACACGCGCACCACCGTTTCGCTCAAACAATACGTGCACGGCACCTCGGCCGAGCCCGCGCAGCTGACCGCCGTGGAAACCCCATCCGGCGCATCCACCACCATGAATGCCACCGACATGTCGTTCACATTCAGCGCACCCAACCCCGGCACCTACTATGTGCCCTACACCATCACGCAAGGATCCATTCCCGCGACCGGCCTGGCTCGCATTGAAGTGCAGACCGTGGCCGGAGACTCCGCCAAGCCCATCGCCGCCAACGACGTGGCGCTGCTCGGCGCCGACAACACCGCGATCGTGGAGCCTCTGGCCAACGACGTCGACCCGATGGGCGGCGTATTGTCCGTGACCAACGTGACCGCCGACATGGCAAGCGGCATCAAAACCGGCGTCGTGAGCAACAAGCGCGTCTACATCACCGCACGGCAGGTACCGACCAAACCCGTGCAAATCAAATACGGCGTAGCCAACTCGGCAGGCACGTCGACCGGCGTGATCGTACTGCAGCCGCCGGCATTGACCACCTCCAACTCCGTGCCGAAAGCCGACAACATCACCACGCAGGTACGCACCGACGGCATTGTCTCCATCAACGTGCTCGACCACGTTGCCTACGCCGACGGCACCACGGTAAGCCTGCAAAACGACCTGCAATACGACAAGAACACGTTCAAAGGACTCGTATTCGTATCAGGCAACACCGTACGATACCAAGCATCCGACCAAACCGGATCCTTCCCCGTAACGTACACGGTCAAAGACAATCTCGGCAACGCGGCATCCGCCACAATCACCATCAACGTGCATCAAAAAGACGCCGAAAACAAGGCGGCGCCAACACCATCCGACGTTGAGGCACAGGTTGCGGCAGGGCAGAAAGTCCAGATCCCGATCACCTTGACCGGCATCGACTCCGATGGCGACGACGTGCAGCTGCTTGGTCTTGGCAACAAGGCTCCGACGCTCGGACGCATCAGCGAAGTCGGAGCCACCTACCTGGTATACGAAGCATATGCCGACTCCGCAGGAACCGACACCTTCTCATACGCCGTCGAAGACTGGACCGGCCAACGATCCCAAGCGCAGATCCGCGTGGGCGTGTTCAAATCCGGCACCGACTCGGGCGTGTACGCACGCGACGACGAAATCACATTGCGTCCCAACACCGCGGCAACCGTACCCGTGGCGCAAAACGATATTTCCGGAGACAGCACCGACCTGACCGTCAGTGAAGACATCGAATCGCAAGACATCAGCAATGTGACCGTAGCGGATAATGTGCTCGCCTTCACCACACCGCAGCAGGTGGGCACCTATTACATGGTGTATACGGTCAAAGACAAAGCCGGATTGTCTGACACCGCAACATTAACGGTGAACGTCGATGGCAACGCCACCATCGAACCGCCGACCGCATACGACTATCGTGTGCCTTCTTCGGCGACGATCGACAAGAAATCGGTCGACGTGGACGTTTCGCAATGGATCGCGAACCCTTCCGGCAGCGCCGACGAACTGCACGTGGCCGTTGATGATTCGGCCACCGACCATGCGCATGTCAAGAGCGGAGACAAGTCCACGATCATTACCGTGGAATTGACGGACGAGGCGCGAGCCGTGCCATACACCGTGACCAACACGACGTATGACATCACATCCACGGCGTTCATCCAAGTGCCCGCATACGGCGTGTTTCCGCCGATCCTTCGACCGAAAGCGCCGGCTTTGAAGGTGAACGCACGCGAGACGATCACCATCAATATCGCCGATTACGTGCGTGTGGGCGCAGGCAAGACCGCGTATGTGGACGGCGCCGATTCGGTGAGCGCCACGAAGGCCGCGGACGGCGACCTGTATGTGAACGACCAGACGTTGAAGTTCACCGCGCCGAAGGATTACTCCGGTCCCGCGTCCATCACCTTCACCGCGGTGGATGGCAAGCGCGACAAGAACGACAAGGTGAAAATCATCAATTCGGCGGTATTGACGTTGCCGATCACCGTGATCGGACGTGACATGCCCGCGCCGACGTTCTCCTCGTCCACCATTGACGTGGTCGCCGGCGAAAGCGCCACCACCATCGATCTGACCGCGTTGACCCATTCGGCGTCCGACCTGTACGACGATGAGAAGCAGTACACGTATTCGGGTGGCACCGATTCCGACCAGGTGAGCGCCAAGGTGAGTTCGAACGGCAAGCTGACCGTGTCCGCCGACAAGACCGCTTCGCCGGGAACAACGGTGAGCGTGCCGATTTCGATTCAATATTCGAAGGGCACGGTGAGTGCGGGCGTCACGGTTCGTGTGACGGCATCCAACAGGCCTTTGGCGCGCATCAACGCGAAAACCGTGAAGGTCAAGGCGGGATCCAGTGAGGAAGTGAACCTGCTGTCCGATGCGTATAATCCGTTCCCCGATTCCGCATTGACCGTGACCGGATGCACGTCCGATGGCGCGTCGAAGCTGACCGTGGACTGCCCGTCCAACGGTGTGGTGTCGATCAGCGCCTCGTCCGATATCGGCGCGAGCACCAACAAGGTGATCGTCAACGTGCGCGATGCCACCAATACGAAGGAACGTGAGGTGACGGGCACCATCAACGTTTCGGTGATGGACAAGCCGGATGCGCCGCTGCTCTCCCCCATCGCCGGAGACCCGCAGGATGGCGCGGTGAATCTGAGTTGGACGGCCGGCTCTTCGAACGGCAGCCCGATCAGCGAATACAAGGTGACGTGGAGCGGCAACGGTTCCGGCGAGAAATCGTGCGGATCCGTGACCTCCTGCCAAATCACCGGCTTGAAGAACGGCAAGACGTACTCGTTCAAGGTGCAGGCCAAGAATGAGGTCGGCTGGTCGAAGGAGTCGAATGGCGTGGAAGGCACGCCTGACAAGCTTCCGGACGCACCGACCGATGTGAAGGCCGAAGCTAGCAAGAACACCATCACTGTCACATGGAAGGCTTTGGAGGGTAATTTCTCCGCCGTCGACAAGTATCAGGTGACGTTGAGCGGTCCGAATGTGGCGAATCCGGCCCAGGAAGTCACTGGCACCAGCATCACGTTCAAATTCGACGACAATGCGATCACCGACGGCGCATCCTATACCGCCACGGTCAAGGCGCATAACAAAGTGAACTGGAGCCAGCCCTCCACGGCATCCAATGCCGTTTCGCCTTGGGGTACGCCTGACAATCCGACTATTTCCGCCGATCAATCAGGCGACAAGATCGTGGTGAGAGGACGGATCAATGACGCACGTAACTCGAAATACCAGTCGATTACGGTAAGCATCGAGGGCGAAGACAAATCCGTGGAGACAAGCGCCAAGGATTATTCCGTCGAATTCGACATTAAGAACGAGTGGTACTACAGAAAACTTAAGCCGACGATTACCGTGGTTACGGAACGCAGTGGCTCATTGCGCAACGAAGCGTCCGTTTCGACTTTCACAGCAGTCGATCCTCCAACCAATGTGAAGCTGGAACTCAACAACAACACATGTGTGGCGACCTGGTCCAGAAAAGGTGGACGCGTCACAGGTTTCGTTGTAAAGGCCAAGGGTTATTACGATGATGATGTTCATGAGAGCAGAGCCGAATGGCCGCTTTCCGGTGATTGGAGCACCTGCGATACGGTAAGCGTGCAACAGTACTTCATCGACACCTCACATCTCAGCGACCCAGCAATCGCTACCGATAATACCGTCGGCAACAAAAAGCCAAGCGGAAATCACACTGCCATCCTCATTGACGTGGGATACACAGAACGCCAACATCATTCATGTCAATGGCGGAGTTGGGAGGCCCACGGGCGAAGTGTCAAAGGCCAGATCGTCATCACTCCGGCACGGGGAAAGCTCGCATACCTACGATTGGCCAGCTAACGGCACACTGGATGTTTCCGACATCACCAGTCCTTCCGGTACCAGATGCGATTGGGAGGTTCGCGTGATCACCACTGCCGGGGAACCAGAAATCAATGCGACCAAGAAAAGCTCTGATCCCGTGACCGGAGTCCGATACGAGGAGAAAACCCCCGATCCGGAACCGGGACCAACCCCTGATAATGGAGAGACGCAATCCTCGATAGACACCAATGCTTCAGCCATCTCATTACGAACAGGGTTGGCAGGAAAACAGGCGCGAGGCATCTCATTCACCGTCAAATAAGCAAATTCAACATCACAACCAATCATCAATACGATCAATAGAAGCAACCAAGGAGTACCTATGAGCAACGAAAACGACGACGCCACCCAGCTGGGTTCCATTGGGCGCCATATGAGCAAGCCGCAACAGCCCGGCAATCCGCAGGCACGCCCCGCATGCCAAGCTCCAAGCCTGCCGACGCATCCGCAGGAACAGGACGGAGACGAAGAGGGCACGGTACTCAGCACGCATAACGCAACTCCTTCCAGGCCGACGAGGCCTACGGTTCCAATGGCGCAGCCCATGCAGGCGCAACCGACGCAATCCGCTCCAACACAACAGCCGCTACCACAATCGCAATCGGCTCCCGTAATGGCAACGCGCCAATTCCCGCAGACTACGGCACCAAGCGTCAAGCCCGCGCAGCCGGCCATGGCTTCTTCCATGATGTCCGCGCCGCAGGCCGACATCACCGAATTCCATGAACTGTTCGCCCAACTGGTCGGCAACGTCTCCCAAGTCGTGGTCGGCAAGGAACAGCCGATCCGCCAATGCGCCACCGCCATGATCGTCGGTGGCCACATTCTGCTCGAAGACAATCCGGGGACCGGCAAAACGCAGCTGGCCCGCGGCCTCGCCAACTCCATCGACATGTCGTTCAAACGTATCCAGTTCACTCCGGATCTGCTGCCGTCCGACGTGGTCGGCGTAACCTACTACGACCAGAAGAACGGCGAATTCGAATACCGCGAAGGTCCGATTTTCGCATCCATCGTGCTCGCCGACGAAATCAACCGAGCCTCGCCAAAAACGCAGTCCGCACTGCTCGAGGTCATGGAAGAGCAGAAAGTCACCGTCGACGGCGAAACCCATGCGGTACCGCAGCCGTTCATGGTCATCGCCACTCAGAACCCCATCGAGCAACTCGGCACCTACAAACTGCCTGAGGCGCAGATGGACCGTTTCCTCATCAAAACAACCATCGGCTATCCGAGCCATGACGTAAGCGTGAACATCCTCAAGCAGGTCAACGTCACCGACCGTGCCTCCACCGTACATGCGGTGCTCACCGGCAACGACGTGCTGCGCATGCGCGCCATCAGCGAAACCGTGCGTCTCGACGACGCGATCATCGAATACATCGTGCGCTTGGTGGAAGCGACGCGCCACAACGAACGCATCCAAGTCGGATCGTCCATGCGAGGCGCGCTCGCACTGACCCGATGCGCCCGCGTGTGGGCCGCGTCCAGCAATCGCGGATACGTGGTGCCCGACGATGTGAAGCAACTGGCCGTCGCCGTGCTCGCACACCGCATCACGCTCACCGCGGAGGCCACATTCGCGGGATCCACCCCCGAACAGATGATCGAACAGATCCTCAATGAAGTGCCTTCACCGACCGTGGGCGCCACCGCCTGAAACACACGGCGCAGCCAGCCGCGTACGGCACGGCACACGCAAAGCGCACACCCCACACGAAACGTTCGTAAACCCCCGAAAGGTCAAGCATGCGACAATCCAAAACCATGCAGCGCAGGAGAACCATGCAACGATCCCTGCGACGCATCAAGCATCGCATCAAACGACTGGTCACCTCATACGTGTCGCCGCTCGGATGGGCCGTGACCGGACTCGCCATCGCCTCACTCATAGCGTTCACAATCCTCAGCTGGCATGAACTGCTGACCATGGCGATCGTGTTCGCATGCATGATGGTCGCCGCCATCATGCTGTCGCTCGGCAACACGTCGTTCACCGCCACCATAGACGTGTCCAGCAGGCGCGTCACCGTGTCAGACACGGTGAAAGTCGATGTGTGCGTCGACAATCCAGGGCGCACGCCAACCACATCAGCACGCGGCGACCTGCCCATCGGAGACAGCCACGAACGATTCGCCATCCCCATGCTCGCCGCCGGCCAATCACGCCAAACCACCGTGGAATTCACCGCCGTCTCCCGCGCGGTACTGCCGGTCGGTCCCCTGTCCATACGCAAAGGCGACCCATTCGGACTCGTACGACACGAAAAGAAACTTGTCGACCAAATCAACGTGTTCATCCACCCGAAAACCGTTATGCTGAACACACTCAACGCCGGAATTCCGCGAGATCTCGAAGGCCAGCCAAGCGGCGAAATCGTCGACGACAACCTCGATTTCTACGGACTGCGTGAATACGAGCCAGGCGACGACGTACGCAACGTGCACTGGCTCAGCTCCGCAAAAACAGGCGCACTGATGATCCGTCAATACGAGGCGACCCGACGCACCGACACCGCATTGACCATCAGCGTGAACCCCGACGACTATGTGAGCTCCGACGAATTCGAACTGGCGGTATCCGTCCATGCCTCCATCGGCGTGCAATGCCTGCTCCAAAACCGACCGGTGACCTCACACGCGGGAACCGAACACATCATGCCACGCAACTCCACGGAATTCCTTGACGGCTGCAGCGCCATCTCCCCCGATATCAGCGACAATCCGAATCTGGCGCAAACCACCCTCGCCCATGCCCCCGACTCATCGTTCTACTACATCACCGTCGGCAGGCTCAAAAACATCGACGAAATCAAACACATGGCGCTCGCACTCCCCCGATCCGCAACCTGCGTGGTACTGCAAACCGCCATCGGACAGCCACGCGCCATCAAACGATACGCCGATTTCACCCTGGCGACCGTAGGAAACCTAGACGATCTCCCAATGATCATGGGGGTACTGGAATGAGCACCACAGGACTTTCCACCCACAACACCAACACCGGCGACACCGGCCGCACCACCGGATTCGGCAACACCTTCACCGGAACCGGCACCGGCTCATGGGCCGACTCCACACACTCCGTCATCTGGATGTCACGAGACGGCAAATCACAGGCACTCCCCTACCTACGCCGGACACGCGCCTCGCAATACGCAAGCCTGCTCGTCGCAGCCCTACTCACCCTCGCCGCAGCCAGCAACCTCATCGACGTCTACGGATCGGCCGCATCCTGGGCGCTCGCCGCCCTTCCGTCCACCATCATCGGATCTCTCGTGGCGCTCGCAGGCACGGTTCCGGCACTTCGTCTCTGGTGGCAGATGCTGTTCATGGCCGTCGCCCAGCTGGTTGTCGGCCCTGTACTGTTCCTCAACGACACCACCATCGCCCATATTGTTCCGACCTTGCGCACGCTTACACAAGGCTGGATGAACATGCTCGGATCGTTCAAATTCATTCTGTCGGTCGGACCTCCCACCGGTACCGCCGATGGCTGTTTGCTGGCCGTATGGACCATCTGCCTGTGGTTCGCGCTACTGACCGGCATTTTCGCAGTGACTGAAGATGGCCGATTCACCATGATCGCCATTATTCCCGTTACCGCCAATCTTGCGATTTGCGCGCTGCTCGGCTCATCTTCCGGCTATTACCGCATGTTCGTAGGCACCATAATGGCGCTCATATTGGTGATTTGGATCAGCGCACGTTGGAAATTACTAGAATTGGGACGTTGGCTCAGTTCCGTCGTGATCGTGGTGCTTTCCGTCGCATTGGCGATTGGAGGATGCCTCGTCGTCGATCAGGACCGCACCATTCTGCGCGACCATTATGATCCGCCGCTTAGCCCGTACAATTACACCAGTCCGTTAAGCGGCATGCGCTCGTACATTACAAACAGTAAGGACGACGTGCTCCTCACCGTCGAAAACCTGCCCGCTGGATCAAGCGTGCGACTAGCGGTCATGGACCGTTTCGACGGCAACGTATGGAATCTGTCCGACTCCACCATGTCGTCGGACTCCTCCAATTACCGACGTGTCGGCACCTCCATCACCAACAACGCCGAAGGCAAGAAATTCACCGCCACATTCACCGTGGACAAAGGACTCAGCGACTACTGGCTGCCCATGGCCGGAGCCGCATCCAGCGTGACATTCGACAACAGCGAAAACTCCGACTCGTTCTACTACAACAGCGACACCATGTCGGCCATCTACCCCTCACGCACCTCCGAAGGTCTCACCTACACGGAAACCGGCATCATGCCAACGGTTCCCACCGACAAACAGATCGCCAAAACAGACGCGGCCGCCATCAGCCAGCCAAAAGCCGAAGATGTGCCCGACTGCGTAGACAAACTCGCCACAGCCATCGCCGGAGGCCAATCCAAAGGCGGCGAAGCGGCCCAGGCCTTAGCCGAAAAGCTCAAAGAATCCGGTTGGTTCTCACACGGATTAAGCGGCGACTACCCGTCAACCGCAGGCCACGGCAACTACCGCATCGACCAACTGCTCGCCGGAACGGCCATGGTCGGAGACAGTGAACAATACGCCTCCGCCATGGCATTGATGGCACGCAGCCTAGGTCTTCCCAGCCGTGTGGTACTCGGATTCCTGCCAAAAGACGACGAAGGTGAAATCAGCGAAAGCCGCACCGAAGAACAAGGAACAACCACCATCACGAAATTCACCGGCAACGACGTGACCGCATGGGTGGAAATCAAACTGGACGGCTACGGTTGGGTGGCATTCTATCCAACGCCAAAAGAAACCAAAGTCCCCGACGAAAACCAGAACCTCACCCCACCGAATCCGCAAACCCTGGTACGCCAGCCCCCGGTACCACTCACCGACCCGCTACGCGACGACACCCAAGCCAAAGGCAAGTCCTCAATCGGCGGAAGCATGGCCGACGAAACCTCAGCCAACCTGTTCTGGCAGCATTTCGGCAGAATCGCAAGAAAAGTAGCCATCTACGGAAGCCCTCTATGGGCGCTGCTCATCATATGCGGTCTCCTGCTCGCCATCAAAGCGATCGCACTGGCACGATCAAGAAAACACGGCAGCACGCAGCAGCGTGTGGCAGCCGGCTGGCAATCGGTCGCCGCGCTCGCACGGCAAAGCGGACTCGACATTCGAGGCACACGCAGCGAACAGGCGGTTTCGATCGCGAATCAGATGGATATTTCCCGCGAGACCTTGCTCGCTTTGGGCGCGCAAGCCGATTACGCGGCCTTCTCCGGTAATTTCGTCAACGAAGAGCATGTGCAGCAGTATTGGCGCGATATTGCGCAGGAACGCAAGTACATGCTCAAGTCATTGCCGACGTTACGCCGATGGCGTGCCAAACTTTCGCTTGCCGACGTTTTCCACTTCCGCAGCAACCGCAGCGGGCGGAACAACGGCAGCGATCGGAAGCACAATCGTAAGAAAGGACGGGACTCATGATCTTCCGTAGCATCGAGGCCGGCCTGAATAGCAATGTCGGGTGCAAAAGAAAAAAACAACCAAGACAACGCTCTCGCCAGCCGTGGCGTATATGTCGTATGCGATGGCATGGGCGGCGGCAAAGGCGGCGAGCGGGCCAGCGCACAAGTGGCGGCATGTTTCTCGCAGCTTGCCGAACAGCCGTCGCGCAACCGTACGTCCATCGAACATGCGTTGAGCCAATCGCAGCAACAGGTGCTCGAACTTGGCCAGGAGCTTGGCGGCATCGCCGGAACCACCATCACCGGCGTGGTGCTGCCGACTCGCGTTGAAGATAGCGTGCATGAACAAGCCATCGATGAGTACTGCTACGTCATCAATGTCGGAGATTCACGCACCTACCATATGCGCGCCGATGCGGAAGGCCATTGGATGGCGGAGTCGCTGACCCGGATCACACGTGACCATTCCGAACGGCAGAACGCCATCGACACCGGCGAAATGCTACCGGACGAGGCGAACCGATGCATACCGCGCAATATCATCACCCAATGCGTCGGCGCTCCTGACGGCATTCAGCCGGACTGGTATGCGGCGCGCTCCACGGGACGTTTCATCATCTGCTCGGATGGCCTGCACGCGCAGATCGATCGGGAACTGCTCGCCGATGTGGCGGCCGCATATGGCGATCCGCAAGTCGCCGCGGATATGCTGGTGCAGTCCGCGCTCGACGCGGGCGGCAACGACAACGTCACCGTGATTGTGCTTGATATATGCGGCAAATCATCGGATTATTCGGCAAATGACGATTGGAACGTCAGCAAAATCGACGATCACGAGGATATCGGCGATTTACAGGAAAGCACATTGCAAACGTTACGTGCCGTCCAATAATGCGCATGTTCCCGCAATGACAATCGTCAATAATCGGATTTGTCACGTTATATCAGCGTATTCAATACAATATTTACAGAACACGAGATAAGGAGATCATGATGGTCGATTTCGATGCCGCGGTGGCGGCCGTGCAGGATCCGAACGCAGATCCCGTGTTTCTGGCGAAAATCGCTTACGAAAATCCGGAATTCGGCGCGAATGTGGTTGCCAATCCGCGTGCGTACCCAGGCCTGAAGCGTTGGGTCGCCCAGTTCGGCGACGAACGCGCACGACAGCAGCTGGTCGCGATGGGGTGGCCGGTTCCACAGGACGGAATCATGCAGCAGGAGGCCGAGACGGCTTCTGAACAGACGCAATACCAGATGCCAAGCGAACAGGCGCAATACCAGCAGCCGCAGCAATCATCGGAAGTGCAATATCAGGCGCAGCACCAGCCGCCGGCAACCCAGCAATGCCAGCCTGAGCCGTTTGCGGCAACACCTGCATCGAATATGGCGAACGATGCTTCGACGGAATACGTCGACCCATATACCAACCCCGCAGACCTGTCTGAAGTGGCTGATTTTTCGCCGATTCAGCCGCAAGAGCCAGTCGCGTCGAATGCTGGTTTCACCGCGGAATTGGCCATGACCACGGAAGATCAGATGCTGATGGCTGAAATCGCAAGCAAAGCTCCGGAGCTGCACCCCTTCCTTGCGCGCAATCCGCATATCTACCCGGATCTGCTCAACTGGCTTGCCAGTCTCAATGATTCCGCCATCAACGCAGCCATCCGTCTGCGACGGTAACCCCTTGGTAAAACTTGGCAAAAGCCCGACGAAAGCCGCCAAACAAGGCCTAATAAGGCCTAATAAGGCCTAATAAAAGCCGCTTGCATTGGTAAGCTTTCGTACCATAATATGTTCGTTGCGCCGTCATCCTCATTTATGGATTGACGACGCAACATGTATCGCGGCGCGAAGGAAATCAGCGCTGTTCGAAAGTGAAGAACTGGTCTCCGATACGCACCGTGCAAGGCGCGTCAAGCTTCATCGGCTTGCGTTCGACCTTGATCTCCTCATTGCCTTGAATGATGTACGTGCCGTTGAGCGAACCGTAATCCTCGATCCACAATACGCCATCCTGATCGAAGCTGATCGCCGCATGATTGCGTGAGATGGTGCGCGTCGGATCCTCCAACTTCACGAATTTCGCGCCTTCCGGCACCTCAGCGGAAGGCTTGCGTCCCAGCAGCACACCCATATCGACGATCACTTCCTGGCCGGTCTGCTCGTTGTAAAGCACATACTCCAGCTTCGGCTGCTTCATGGTGAATGCCGAAGACAGCACCGTGCCATCCCAGTCGATGTCATCATCGTCATTGACCGGTTCGACGTCGGACGGTTCCAGCGCCGCGGCAGCCTGTTCCACCGGCTGTATGTTCGCCGCATACGATTCCGCGGATTCCTGCACATTTTCCAATGCTTGGAATGCTTGGGATTCCGGTGATTCGTATGTTGGCTGCGATGTTGGCTGCGACTGCGCAGCCTCCGCCATGGCGGGCTCAACGAGAGAAGACATTACTGTGGCATCATCGTCATACCAACCTGGTTCAGGTGGAGGCGGATATGGAAGAAAGCTCATACCTTCATTGTAATTTGCCATGCGATTTTGCGATGAAGATATCCGCTCTGCAATACGTACGGTTCCGCAATAGGCTGACTGTTGTCGTAGGGATCGCAGCAACTGCAGTTCCGCATTAAAAATAGTTCCGCATTAAAAAAATGGGGATCAGCTGTTTCCAGCCAATCCCCATTCATGTATTGAGATGATTTCAGACGTTATGCCATTCCATCATCGCTTTTCGGATCACAGGGTGTCGCCCAAATCCATCTGACCGCCATTGTCGTCCAGGAAGTCATCCGGATTGAAGTCGTCGCCGAGCTTCAGATCTCCGAAGTCGATGTTCGAGAAGTCGACTTCGGACAGATCGGCGTCGCCGAAGGCGGCATCGGACTCGTCGCCACCCAAACCGAAGTTCGGGTAGATGGTGTCGCGAATGGCCTTGTCAGGCTCGACCACGGCGTTACGGTAACGGGCAAGGCCGGTACCTGCCGGGATGAGCTTACCGATGATGACGTTCTCCTTGAGGCCCTTGAGGTCATCGACCTTCTGGCTCAGAGCGGCTTCGGTAAGCACGCGGGTGGTCTCCTGGAAGGAAGCCGCGGACAGCCAGGAATCGGTTGCCAGCGAGGCCTTGGTGATGCCCATCAGCTCCGGACGACCGGCAGCAGGCTTGCCACCTTCCTTCACGGCCTTCATATTGGCGGCCTTGAAGCGGGCCTGATCCACCAGTTCACCCGGAAGAAGGTCGGTATCGCCGGAATCGATCACCGTGATACGACGCAGCATCTGGTGCACGATGACCTCGATGTGCTTATCGTGGATATCCACGCCCTGGGAGCGGTACACGGTGTGCACTTCCTCCACAATGTTCACCTGGGCAGCACGCGGGCCGAGGATGCGCAGGATCTTCTTAGGATCGACGGAGCCTTCGATCAGCTGGGTGCCGGCTTCGACATGATCGCCGTCCTTGACCATCATCGGGGCGCGACGGGTCACCGGGTAGGCGATCGGCTCGACGGAATCGTCGTCCGGCTTCAGGATGACCTGACGGCCGCGCTCGGTGTCTTCCACCTTGACCACGCCTGCGAACTCCGCGATCGGAGCCTCGCCCTTCGGGGTACGAGCTTCGAAAAGCTCGGTAACACGAGGGAGACCCTGGGTGATATCGGATGCGGAAGCGACGCCGCCGGAGTGGAAGGAACGCAGCGTCAGCTGGGTACCAGGCTCGCCGATGGACTGTGCGGCCACGATGCCAACGGCCTCGCCGACATCCACCAGCTTGTTGGTGGCCAGCGACCAGCCATAGCACTTGGCGCACACACCGCGCTTGGAATCGCAGGTGAGCACGGAACGGGCCTTGACTTCTTCCACATCGTGAGCGACGAGATCGTTAAGCACGTCCATGGACAGTGCGTCGCCAGCCTTGTACAGCACGGTTTCGCCGTCGGCCGGATCGATCACGTCAGCTGCGAGCAGACGGGAATACGGACCACCGTCGGCAGCCTTGACAAGATGCAGGTTGCCCTCAGCGTCACGCTCGCCGACCTTCATCGTCAGACCGCGCTTGGTGCCGCAATCCTCTTCGCGCACAATCACGTCCTGGGAGACGTCCACCAGACGACGGGTCAGGTAACCAGACTCTGCAGTACGCAGTGCGGTATCGGCCAGGCCCTTACGCGCGCCGTGCTGGGAGATGAAGTATTCCAGCACGGACAGGCCGTCGCGGTAGTTGGACTTCACAGGTCGAGGAATGATCTCGCCCTTCGGGTTGGCCACGAGGCCTCGCATGCCTGCGATCTGGTTGATCTGCATCATGTTTCCTCGTGCACCGGACTGCACGATGATAGCCAGGTTGTTCTTGGAGTCGAAGTGTTCCTCGACAGCCTCGGAAACCTCGCTGGTGCACTTGGTCCACAGGTCGATGAGTTCTTGGCGGCGCTCCTCTTCGGTGAGCATACCGATTTCGTAATTCTCGTTGACCTTTTCAGCTTCGGCTTCGTACTTCTCGATGAACTCGTCGCGCTCGGACGGCTGGATAACGTCGGAGAACGCGAAGGACACACCGGACCACGGTGCGCGGGTGAAGCCCATATCCTTCAGAGCATCCAGCGTTGCAGCCACCTGTGCGGTGGAGTAACGGGTTGCGATGTCGTCGACGATCTTGCTCAGACGCTTCTTCGGAGCCTGATCGTTCACGAACGGGTAATCCACCGGCAGCGTGCTGTTGAACAGAATACGGCCATAGGAGGTTGCGAAAAGCACGGAACCATCATGGAAGCGCTCTTCCTTCACCACGGCCGGGCTGCCCGGTTCCGGATCGACGACTTCGATTTCGCTCGGCTCCCAGCCCTTCGGCAGCACAAAGTCTTCCGGAAGGCGGATAAGCACCTTGGCCTGCATGTCGATCTCATGCTTGTCGAGGGCCATTTCGGCCTCTTCCAGCGAGGAGAACACGCGGCCCTGGCCCTTGGCACCGTCGATGACGGTGGTCAGGTAGTACAGACCGAGGATCATATCCTGGCTCGGCATGGTCACGGTGTGGCCGTCAGCCGGCTTCAGAATATTGTCGGAAGCCATCATCAGGGAGCGTGCTTCAGCCTGGGCTTCAGCGGACAGCGGCAGGTGGACTGCCATCTGGTCGCCATCGAAGTCGGCGTTGAATGCGGCGCAGGCAAGCGGCGGCAGGTGGATGGCCTTGCCTTCCACCAGGATCGGCTCGAACGCCTGAATGCCCAGACGGTGCAGCGTAGGTGCACGGTTCAGAAGCACCGGATGCTCGGCGATGACCTCTTCGAGCACGCCCCACACTTCGGAATCGCCACGGTCCACAAGACGCTTGGCGCTCTTCATGTTCTGCGCATAGTTGAGATCCACAAGACGCTTGATGACGAACGGCTTGAACAGTTCGAGGGCCATCGGCTTCGGCAGACCGCACTGGTGCATGCGCAGGGACGGACCGACCACGATCACGGAACGGCCGGAATAGTCCACACGCTTACCCAGCAGGTTCTGGCGGAAACGACCCTGCTTGCCCTTGAGCATGTCGCTCAGAGACTTCAGCGGGCGGTTCGAAGCGCCGGTGACCGGACGGCCACGACGACCGTTGTCGAACAGGGAGTCGACGGCTTCCTGAAGCATGCGCGTTTTCGTTGTTGAGCATGATTTCAGGAGCGCCGAGCTCGATCAGTCGCTTCAGACGGTTGTTACGGTTGATCACACGACGGTAGAGGTCGTTGAGATCGGAGGTGGCGAAACGGCCACCGTCGAGCTGCACCATCGGGCGCAGATCCGGCGGAATGACCGGGATCACGTCGAGCACCATGGCTTCCGGCTTGTTGCCGGTGGTCAGGAAGGCGTTGACGACCTTCAGACGCTTCAGGGCGCGGGCCTTGCGCTGGCCGGTGCCGGTGTCGATTTCCTCACGCAGCTGCTTGGAAGCGGCCTCGAGATCGAAGTCCTGCAAGCGCTTCTTGATGGCTTCGGCGCCCATGCAGCCTTCGAAGTAGTCGCCGTAGCGGTCTTCCATTTCACGCCACAGGTCGACGTCGCCTTCCATGTCGCCCAGCTTCAGGTTCTTGAAGCGGTCGAACACGGCGCTCAGACGCTGGATCTGCTCGTCGAAACGAATGCGGATCGCGGCCATTTCACGCTCGGCGCTGTTGCGCAGCTTGGCGCGTGCGGAGCCCCTGGCTTCGCCTTCGGCCTCAAGTTCGGCCAGATCGGATTCGACCTTCTTGGCACGCTCTTCGATTTCCGCGTTACGACGCTTCTCCAGGTTGGCGATGTCGTTGTCGAACTCGTCCTGCAGACCCGGAAGATCCTCATGACGCTGTTCCTCATCGACGCTGGTGACCATGTAGGCGGCAAAATAGATGACCTTTTCCAGATCCTTCGGAGCGATGTCCAGCAGGTAGCCCAAACGGGACGGAACACCCTTGAAGAACCAGATGTGGGTCACCGGAGCGGCAAGCTCGATATGGCCCATGCGCTCACGACGAACACGGCTCTTGGTGACTTCCACACCGCAGCGTTCGCAGACGATGCCCTTGAAGCGCACGCGCTTGTACTTGCCGCAGGCGCATTCCCAGTCGCGGGTAGGTCCGAAGATCTGCTCGCCGAACAGGCCGTCTTTCTCCGGTTTCAGGGTACGGTAGTTGATGGTTTCAGGCTTCTTGACCTCGCCATGGCTCCAATTACGGATGTCATCGGCGGTGGCCAGGCCAATCCTCAGTTTGTCAAATGCGTTGACGTCCAGCACTCTATTGTCCTGTCTATCGATTCTTAATGCTTAATCACGTTTCGTCAGGCTGGTCGCGCCACGTTTTCATACGCGCGACCAGCCATGGGATCACTGGAATTCAGGTTCTTCC
>ENA-OQNJ01000061-OQNJ01000061.1-human-gut-metagenome-genome-assembly--contig:-NODE-61-length-25214-cov-3.440627_pt1 | contig 25214 bp, 23 predicted proteins | sample MGYA00242630_ERZ504882 | MGnify/ENA primary metagenome ERZ504882 (study PRJEB26092, sample SAMD00036408) | human gut metagenome | host: Homo sapiens | study: EMG produced TPA metagenomics assembly of... | reverse complement strand
TAACCGCCCTCCGGGTCCGGTCGAGCAATCGCCGGAACCAGAACGCCATACTGCTTGATACTGTCAGCGGTCTCCATCATGGCTTCGTCATCCTTGACTTTGAATGGGTGGTTCTTAAAGGGATGCAGTTCAGACAGCGGAATCTCCTGAATCTTTTCCAGCTTTGCATCCTGACGGACTTCTTCGGTGGAGAACAGATCATCTACCGAGGCCAGCTCTATTTTTTTCGCGCTGCTTTTCAAGTTTCAACACCTCCTTCGTCAGATTTCGATACCCCTCTGCCACTTTGCCGCCAGGGTCATAGGCGAAAATACTTTTTCCCTCTGCACTGATTTCCTTTGCCCGGACAGAATGGGGGATCTCTATGCCGAATACTTTGATCTTGCTGCCATAGGTTTCCCGCAGGAGCGCGGAAATCTCTTTGGCAAAGTTGGTTCGGCTGTCCACCATCGTCAGCAGGATACCGTCAATCTGGAGCTTGGGGTTGATTTGCCTCTTTACCTTGTTTACCGTGGAGAGCAGCTGTTCCAGTCCTTTGGCGGGCAGATACTCTGCCTGAACGGGAATTATGATCCTGTTCGCAGCCGCCAGTGCGTTGACTGTGAGCATACCCAGGGAGGGCTGGCAGTCGATGAGGATATGGGAGTATTGCCCCTTCAGCGTGTCCAGATATTGCCGCAAGATAGTCTCACGACTCATGGCGTTTACCAGAGATACCTCCATACCGGATAACTGGATGTCCGCAGGCATCAGGTCTACGCCCTCTGAGTGGTGCAGGATACCCTCGCCGGGACGGAGCGGCTCATCCATCAAGATTCGACCCATAGCGTCGGACAAGGTAAAGGGCAGCTTGTCCGGTTGCGGATTTCCCAGGCTGATTGTCAGGCTCCCTTGTGGGTCTCCGTCGATCAGAAGGACTTTCTTTCCGGCCTGCGCCAGCCCGATTCCCAAGTTGGCACAGGTCGTTGTCTTGCCAACGCCGCCTTTCTGATTGGCAATGGCGATGATCTGTGTGTTCAAATAAACCTCCTCCTTCTACAAAAAATATCCCTATTCCGAAAAATAGGGATGAAAAAAGCCGCTTACTCAAATAAATGAATAAACGGCTATGTAAGAAATATTCGATTGTAAGTAAAGTTTTATATCACTGCAAAATAACGAAGTGCATCTTTGATTGCTTCTACCTTTTCTGGTGTCGGATGCTTCCTCGGCTGTTTCAATTCCTCTACTGCGTTAGGAGCATCATACATCGGCAATCCCAAATTTCGCTTTACCTCTGCGATATATGCGGTATGTACCTTGAAGCCGTATTTCGCTTCTATGTACTCCTTAATCATTTTGTAGGTCACTTTTTCTTTGGGCTTGTACGCTTCGGCTCTTTTAGCAATACTATCTACCGGAATCTTGCCCTCGCCCTCTCCAAACTCCACATCAATGTGGATATAACTGTCGGCTTTTTTGTGGGACAAAAGAACTACCGTCTCCACATGGCACGTCATCGGGAATTGGTCAACCCCTCGGACTTTCTTTACTTCATACCCCAGCTCCCCAAGCACCTTCACATCTCGTGCCAGCGTTGCGGAATCGCAGGATACATACACGATGCGGTCCGGCTGCATGCTGGCCATGGTGTGGAGGAGGTTTTCTTCGCAGCCTTTTCTCGGCGGATCGACGACGATGACGTCCGCGTGGGCGTGTTCGCCCGGGTGGTCTTTGGCGTACTGTTCATAGTAGGCCGGAAGAATCTCTTCCGATTTTCCAACGAAAAATTCAGCGTTTTCGATCTCGTTGATTTTCGCATTGTTCTTCGCATCCGCGATTGCCTCCGGGACGATTTCGACGCCGTAGACTTTTTTGGCTTTCTGCGCGAGGAACAGGGAAATCGTTCCGATGCCGCAGTAGAGATCCCAGACCGTCTCATTTCCGGTGAGACCTGCGTATTCCAGGGCAAGACCGTACAGCTTTTCCGTCTGCGCCGGGTTGACCTGGTAGAAGGACAGCGGGGAGATCCGATATTTTACGGTTCCAATATAGTCGGTGATATACCCCTGTCCCCACAGGCAGCGGATTTCTTTTCCCATGATCACATTGGTCCGCTCACGGTTTGCGCTTAGGGTAATGCTTGTCATGCCTTCGAGTTCTGTCAGCGATTTGATGAGTTTCTCCTCGGCCGGCAGTTTCTTTCCGTTCACAACGAGACAGACCATAATCTCTTTCGTCATAAATCCAAACCGGATCAGCACATGGCGCACCAGGCCTTTGCCGGTCTCCTCGTTGTATGCCGGAACGCCGTTCTCCTCCATCCAGACAAGAATGCGGTTCAGAATCTCCTCGTTCTGCTCCACGCCCAGATAACAGTTCCGGTTTTCCATGATCTGATGCGTTCTTCCCGCATAAAATCCCGTAATCAGCTTTCCATTTCTATCCTGCCCGATCGGAAACTGGGCTTTGTTTCGATAGCGGAACGGATTTTCCATCCCCACGATCGGCTCCATCGGGATCTCCGTCATGCCGCCGATGCGCTGGAGATTTCCGGCGATTTTCTTCTCCTTAAAGCGAAGCTGCTCCGCATAGTCGAGCATCTGCAACTGGCATCCGCCGCACGGACGTGCAACCGGGCAGACCGGCTCGACGCGGTGTGCGGACGGCTCGATCAGGCGCATCAGGCGCGCGTAGCCGTAATTTTTCTTTGCTTTGATCACTTTTACCTCGGCAAGATCGCCGATGACGGTGTCCTTGACAAAGAGGGTATAGCCCTCGCATTTGCCTATACCCTCTCCGTCGTGTCCCATATCTTCAATTTTCACCGTCAGTACATCATTTTTCTGATAGCTCATGAAAAGTCTCCTGTTCTGCGGATGTTGGACTCAAAGAACCGGTTGTAGCCAATCCACTCATTGCCTGCCGGCGCTGCATCAAACAGCTCGGTCAGAGTCTCCATTTTGGCATCGGCATTATCAGCCAGGTTCAGCGCTACCGCTTCTACCATTGCCGGCTTTTTCGGGGAACCGTATTCCAGCTCACCGTGGTGTGCCAGAATGCAGTGTTTTAACTGATTTTCCAGCTCCATCGGAAAACCTTCTATTTTCTGTGCAGCATCGTGTACCATCTCCGCACCGATCATAATGTGGCCGAGAAGCTGTCCATCATCCGTGTAATCGTTCTGCGGGAATAAAGAGAGTTCTTTCGTCTTTCCGATGTCATGCAGAATCGCTGCCGTAATCAGCAGATCACGGTTTAAGATCCCGTACGATTTCGCCATAAAATCACAGAAACGGGTGACACTTAACGTATGCTCCAGCAGTCCGCCGACAAAGCCGTGGTGAACACTTTTTGCCGCAGAGCTCATGCGGAACCGTTTTACCGTCTCCTGGTCCTGGATAAAATAGTACGTCAGGATTGCGGAAAGATACTGGTTTTTCACCGTTCCAATCCAGGAAAGCAGTTCCTGATACATCGTGTCGATGTCGTAACGGCTGGTCGGCAGATAGTCTGCCGGGTTGTACTCGCCCTCTCCTGCCTTTCTTGCACGCTTGATCGAAACCTGAAGCGCGCCGTTGAATACGGTGATATCGCCGCTGATGTCGACGTAGTCAAGTGCTTCGAATTCGTCGATTCCCATCGAATTCGGATCCCAGATTTTCGCATCGATCGTACCGGTGCGGTCCTGTAAGATCACGTTTTCATACTGTTTTCCGTTTTTCGTAACGGCTGACTGTTTATGTTTGCAGAGATAGACACCGGACATGCGGTTTCCTTCCCGGAGTTCGTTAATATACTTCATAAAAATAAATCCTCTTTTTCTAAAATAAATGCGGACACAGCGTTCCGTTTTTGTTTTCCTTGTTTCTTTACATGCCTTACCAATTCTACCAGATTTTTATACAGAATGCACGTATTTTTTCACAGCGGTTCGGAAACCGTCCGAAAAGAAAAAGCTTTCGGAAACCACGCCGGTCAAGGCCGGCTTTTTGGCTTCCGAAAGCCTCTGTTTTCAGACTTCTCCAAGCGTCACATCAAACGTCATCTCCGCGTATCCTTCGGCGCCTTTCCGCATCGCCGTCACGGTAACCACTTCTCCTGCGCTGTGTTTTCCCAGCTGCTCATGGTACTGTTTGATCGTTTCCACCTTCTGTTCCCCGAGCTTTACAATCACATCATACTCTTTCATGCCCGCCATCATCGCCGGCGAATCGTCTGTGACGCTGCTGATCAGAACGCCTTTTGGAATCCCTGTTTTGTCGGAAAGCTCTTCTGTGACATCCTGCCCGCGGATGCCGATATAAGCGCGGCTCACATTGTTGGAGAGATTTTCAATCAGCTTTTTGATCTGCGAAATTGCAATGCCCGTCACCACGTTGTTTCCCTTGGCACTGTAGCTCTGCGCGATAATACCGACGATTTCGCCGTCCAGATTTACCAGAATACCGCTGCCGTCCGTACTGCCGAGGATGTCAGTTGTCAGCAGATTGTACTCATTGTCCAGCGCTGAGATCTTATTCGTAACCGAAGTCACCACGCCGTACGCAATCGAATCACTGTAGCCAACCGGGCTTCCGACGGCCACAACCGGATCACCCTGGCTTACGAGATACGAACTGCCAAGCGGCGCAATTTCAAGGCCGTCCCGTGTTTCCTCATCCAGCTTCGACTTGTCCACCTTCACAATCGTAAAACCGGTGCTCGGATCATGGCGCTGGTATGTGGCATCTACCATCGTCTCATCCCAGAACGTAACCTGAATCCGCTCCACATTTTCCACAATGCGGTATTCCGTCAGGATGAAAAGATCCTGTCCGTTGTCTGCAACGATCAGTCCGGAAATCTGCTGCTGGTTTTCATAGTTCTGGTTAAAATAGTCCATCTGATTGGTAATGCCGATGACGGTCACCAGCGCTCGTTTTGGTTTTTCCGTTACTTCCAGCATATCCTGGTAGAGCACTTCATAATTTCTGAGACTGTTGTCCTTTGCCTCCGCATCCGTTTCACCATCGACTGTGGAAGCCTCACTGCTCTCCTCCCCGTCTCCGTTCCCTCTGCCGCTTCGTTTCCATCCGTGCTCTCGGAAATCGTGCTTTCTGCGACACTTTCATCCAAAACACTGCCATCCGCTGTGGAACTGCTGATTTCCGAGCCGGAACCACTGCTGTCCACCGGCGCATTCTCCGAAGATGCTGTCATCGTCTCATCCATCTCCTGTCCGCTGTTCGGATCCTCGTCGCCCGGAATATCCACTTTGGCCGGCGGCTCCTCTTTTGTAATTGCACCGGCAATCTTTGGCTCTGTCACAGCAAAGACCGCGGCCGCAACCAGACCGCCAAGTGCTGCAAGAACCAGCCATCCGGCAATCAGCAATACGATCTTTTTCCAGTCAGGCGGCTGCTTTTTGATGCTCTCTTTCATGAATTTTGAAGGTTTTTGGTCATTTTCCATACATTTCTTTCTCCATACATTCGTATTCCATTCCGAACTGCTCTGCGCATACGCGCTCCCACAATTTTCACATATATAAGAAACTTTACCAGATAGATATGAACATTTTATGTAAGACTGTTACATTTTTTTCTCATTTCTCCAAGATCCCGCATTTTCTCGTTCTTGGGGTTTCTTTCTTTTCCTTTTTAAGGTATAATTGGGGGAGTGGAAAAACCTGTGACCCACATTCCACCTGCGCTCTGTGCTTTCCCGTACAGACGCCAGATCAGATCCGGGCGGTATGTGATAAAAAATACCGCATTATCTGTAAACGATGATGAATTATTAATACGAAAAGGTAAGTATCATGAATCAGAAAGCATTAAAAACGCTCGAATACGACAAAATTATCGAACAGCTGGCTTCGTATGCCAGTTCTCCGCTGGGCCGGAAGAAATGTCTGGAACTCGTTCCTTCCTCTTCCCTTTCCCAGATTACACGGATGCAGCACGAAACACACGACGCGCTCACCCGGCTCTTTAAAAAAGGCCACATTTCCTTTGGTGATGCCAAAGATATCCGCGGCGCATTAAAGCGTCTCGAAATCGGCAGCTCCATGAACATCACGGAGCTTCTGCAGACCGCCGCACTTCTGGAAAACACGGCACGCGTCAAAGCGTACGGCCGCCGCGAAAATGCGGACCAGACGCCGGACAGCCTCGAAGATCTCTTCGAAACACTGGAGCCTCTGACGCTGCTTTCCACGGAAATCCGCCGCTGTATTCTCTCCGAGGATGAAATCAGCGATGATGCAAGCCCGAATCTACGCCGCATCCGTCGTTCCATCAAATCGTGTGAGGAAAAAACTCCACAGCCAGTTAATCTCGCTCGTCAACGGTTCCTACCGCACGTATCTGCAGGATGCCGTCATCACGATGCGCGACGGCCGCTACTGTATCCCGATCAAATCCGAGTACAAAGGCCAGGTTCCTGGCATGGTACATGACCAGTCCTCGACCGGTTCCACCTTCTTTGTCGAGCCGATGGCCGTTGTCAAACTGAACAACGATATCCGTGAGCTGGAAATTGAAGAAGCAAAAGAAATCGAGGTCATCCTCTCTACGTTGAGTGCCCAGGCAGACCTGCACCGCGATGAGATCCGTTACGACCTCGAAAACATGGTAGAGCTTGACTTCATCTTCGCGCGCGCCGCTCTTGCAATGGAGCAGAACGCCAATGAGCCGATCTTCAACACCGAAGGTAAAATCCACCTGCGCAAGGCACGCCACCCGCTGATCAATGCGTAAAAAAGTCGTTCCGATTGATCTGTCGCTCGGCGAAGATTTCGACCTTCTGATCGTCACAGGACCGAATACCGGCGGTAAAACGGTTTCCTTAAAGACGGTCGGACTCTTAACACTGATGGGCCAGTCCGGACTTCACATTCCGGCACTCGACCGCTCCTCCCTTTCCGTTTTCGACGAGGTTTACGCCGATATCGGTGATGAGCAGAGCATCGAGCAGTCGTTGAGTACCTTCTCCTCCCACATGACGAATGTGGTTTCCTTCCTCGACAAGGCAGACCGCAATTCCCTCGTCCTGTTCGATGAGCTCGGCGCCGGTACCGACCCGACAGAGGGCGCGGCGCTTGCCATCGCGATCCTCTCTACGCTCCACGAGCGCGGCATCCGCACCATGGCAACGACACACTACAGTGAACTGAAAATCTATGCCTTATCCACACCGGGCGTGGAGAATGCCTGCTGTGAATTCGATGTCGAGACTTTAAGCCCGACATACCGCCTGCTCGTCGGCGTTCCTGGAAAGAGTAATGCGTTTGCGATTTCCAGCAAACTCGGCCTGCCGGACTACATCATCAACAAGGCAAAAGACGAAATCAGCGAGCAGGATGAATCGTTTGAAGACGTTCTGACCACTCTCGAGCAGAACCGGATCACGCTGGAACGCGAAAAAGAAGAGCTTGCCCGCACCCGCGCGGAAGTCGAATCCCTGAAGCAGAGCCTTGCCAAGAATCAGGAACAGATCGACGCAAGAAAAGAAAAGATGATCTCCAATGCAACCGAGGAGGCACAGAGAATTCTCCGCGAGGCGAAGGAATACGCCGACCAGACGATGCGCGATTTCCAGAAATTTGGAAAAGAGAATGTTTCCGTCCGCGAAATGGAGCAGAAACGTACCGCTCTGCGTGAAAAAATGAACAAGCTCGATAAGAAAAAGGCGAAGGAAGTGCCGAAGCGCACCGGAAATCTCCGCCCGCAGGATCTTCATCTCGGCGATGCCGTCAAAGTCTTAAGCATGAATCTCAAAGGTACTGTCAGCACCCGCCCGGATTCGAAGGGAAATCTCTTCGTCCAGATGGGTATCATGCGGACCAAAGTGCATATCTCCGACCTTGTGCTGATCGACGAGGCTGTCATCACCGGCCCGTCCATCTCCCGCACAAGCAGCGGAAAATCGAAGCTTTCCAAGGCTGCCACGATTTCTACCGAGATCAATCTGCTCGGAAAAACGGTGGATGAAGCGGTTGCCGAACTCGACAAATATCTCGATGACGCTTATCTCTCCCATCTGCCGAGTGTCCGCGTTGTCCACGGAAAAGGAACGGGCGCACTGCGGAAAGGCATTCACAATTATCTGCGCCGCCAGAAACACGTAGCGGACTTCCATTTAGCGGAATTTGGCGAGGGCGATGCCGGCGTTACGATTGTTACGTTTAAGAAATAAAAACTCAGGAAAATATGGGACGGAACGCATACTGTATGCGGTTCCGTCCTGTCCCCAGTGAAGGAGAATCTTTTATGGCTTCCAAACAGAAAATTCTGATCGTCGATGACGATAACAATATCGCAGAACTGATTTCTCTCTATCTGACCAAGGAATGCTATGACACAAAAATTGTAAACGATGGAGAGAGGCTGTCCGGGAGTTTCACTCCTTCCAGCCGAACCTGATTCTGCTCGACCTGATGCTGCCCGGCATGGACGGCTACCAGGTCTGCCGCGAAATCCGGCACGATTCCGATGTTCCGATCATCATGCTCTCGGCAAAGGGCGAGGTGTTCGACAAAGTCCTCGGCCTGGAACTCGGCGCGGATGACTACATCATCAAACCATTTGATTCCAAGGAGCTCGTTGCCCGTGTGAAAGCAGTGCTGCGGAGATTTCAGCCATCACGCACGATCCCGGTGTCCGCGACCGCAGGAAAATGTGTCGAGTACCCGGATCTTATCATCAACCAGACGAACTATTCCGTCATTTACCAGGGCCGCACCGTCGATATGCCGCCGAAGGAACTGGAGCTTCTCTACTTCCTTGCTTCCTCACCAAACCAGGTCTTTACGCGAGAACAGCTCCTCGACCATATCTGGGGCTATGAGTACATCGGCGATACCCGCACGGTAGACGTTCATATCAAACGTCTCCGCGAAAAAATCAAGGACCATGCCTCCTGGGCCATCACGACGGTCTGGGGCATCGGTTACAAGTTTGAGGTTAAAAAACTAATGCGACGCACGCTTTACCGGAAATTAATTCTCATTTATGTCATTCTCGCCATTGCCGGCTTTACGCTGATCTCAACGGTCGGCTCCCGCATGGTGGAGGACAGTCTGGTCTCCAGCGCGAGCACCAGTCTGTACCGGGAGGCCACGCAGATCGCTTCCAAACAGGGCGACCTTTATTACCACAGTGAGCGTTCCCTGACGGATCTTTACAATTCGCTCAGTGCACTGGCTTGCTATCACAATTCCCAGATCTGGCTCATCAGCGCAGACGGGGAAATTCTGCTGAACACGGCAGCTGCACTCGATGAGGAAAACCCGGAGATCATCGACGGTTTTGATCCAGTTGCGCTCGGCAGCGAGTATTACAGCACGGGAACGTTTTTCGGCTATTTCGAAGACAAGATGCTGAGCGTCATGGTTCCCGTCACCTCCGATTTCCGGATCAATGGCTATGTCGCCATCCACCTTCCGCTGCAGGACGTCTATCAGCAGAGGGAAAGTCTGCTGGCACGGATTGATTTTCTGTTCCTGCTCGTGTTCGGACTCTCGTTTGTGATTCTGATCGTTTTTCTCCCTCGTCGTGTACCGGCCGCTGAAAAAGATCATCAACGGTGCAAAGGAGTATGCCTCCGGCAACCTGACCCACAAAATTGATGTTAAATCTCACGATGAGATCGGGGTATCTCGCTTCCACGCTGAACTACATGTCCGGCGAGCTGAACAAGACCGGCGAATACCAGCGGAAATTTGTGGCGAACGTCTCTCACGACTTCCGCTCACCGCTGACCTCGATCAAAGGCTACGTGGAGGCAATCCTAGACGGAACGATTCCGCCGGAAATGCAGGAAAAATATCTGAAAATCGTTCTGTTTGAGACAGAACGGCTGCACAAGCTGACGCAGAGCCTGCTGACGCTGAACGACATCGACGATAAAGGGAATATGCTCGATCTGACCTCGTTTGACATCAACGCCGTCATCAAGGATACCGCCGCTTCGTTTGAGGGAACCTGCACAAAAAAGCGGATTTCCATTTCACTGATCCTCGCATCGCGCACCTTATACGTCTGCGCCGATATGGGAAAAATCCAGCAGGTGCTGTACAATCTCATTGATAATGCAATCAAATTCAGCAACAACGATTCCACCATCACAGTTGAGACAACGGAGAAGCACGGTAAAGTCTTCGTCTCCGTCAAGGACACCGGCTGCGGCATTCCAAAGGCAAGCATCACGAAAATCTGGGAGCGCTTCTACAAGCTCGACGCCTCCCGCGGCAAGGACCGCAAAGGAACGGGACTTGGGCTTTCAATCGTCAAAGAGATCATCACTGCGCATAACCAGAATATCAATGTCATCAGTACAGAGGGCGTTGGTACCGAATTTATCTTTACACTCGCCAAAGGCGAAGCACCAAAATAAGCCCCTCCGCCGAGGGGCTTTTTGCCAGACATATCAAACTAACTCTGGAGGTAATTTTCACTATGAACCCAAACACCATTGATTCCATCATCAAACAGCTCATTGCATCCCACACCACCATTTCCACCATGGAAAGCTGCACTTCCGGCCTGATCGCCTCCCTGATCACCGACACCGAAGGCGCCTCCGCCATTTTCCCCGGCGGCTACGTCACGTATCTGAACGAAACCAAAGTCCTCGTCGGCGTCGACCCTTCCGTCATCGAAATCCACGGCGTCTACTCCCCCGAATGCGCCGAAGCCATGGCCCGCACAGTACAAGAAAACCTGCACACCGCCATCGCCATCGGAATCACCGGCACAACCGGAAATCTCGACCCCAACAACGCTGACAGCGTACAGGGCGTCGTCTACTTCTGTGTTTTATACAAAGCCCAAGCCCACACCTTCACCTTCCAGACCAACGTCTCCGGCATGACCCGCCACGAAATCAAACAGCTTTACGCAGAGCAGGTCTTTGCCGAATTGGAAATGATCTTAACTTCTTCCTTATAAAAAGAATGCAGCTCCGTCTACGATCACCAGAGTCCCGTCCGTCTACCTCCACTCATGCGTCCGCAAATGCCCCGCGAGCTGCATATGGTCAAAGCTATTCTGCCGCAGTGCCTCGTACAGTACGATCGCCACGGAATTTGAAAGGTTCAGCGACCGAATATCATTAATCATCGGAATCCGCACCGCCGTCTCCTGATTATCGTACAGAATATCCTCCGGAATCCCCGCGCTTTCCTTTCCGAACATGATAAAGCAGTCCTCTTCATACTGCACATCCACATACGTCTGCGGCCCCTTCGTCGTCGCATAGTAAATCTTCGCCCCCGGATTTTTCTCCAGAAAATCCTCGTAACTCTCATACACTGTCACATCCAGCTTCGGCCAGTAATCCAGCCCCGCGCGCCTGACCGCCTTGTCCGAAATATCAAACCCCAGCGGCTTAATCAGATGCAGCCTCGTCCCCGTCGCCACACACGTCCGTCCGATATTACCTGTATTTGCTGGAATCTCCGGCTCATGAAGAACAATATTCAAATGTGCCATTTTACCAATCACTCCTGTCGTATATTTAAGCCTTATCTGCCAACCCGGTACATCTCATCCATCTGCGGCTTATCCAGATACCGGACCTCTTCCCCGTTCCGGAGAATCCTCTCCTTCCCGGATGTCGTCCGCCCAATCACCGCCGATGGAATCCCTTCGAGTGCCATTTTCTGCACCAGCCCCTCGCCGTCCGCCGCCGCAATCAGCAGCGCCCCCGTCGAAAGCATCTGATACGGATTCACCCCGAAAAATTCACAGATCTCCACCGTCTCCTGCTGGATCGGAATCCTCTTCAGCGCCACATCAAGCCCGATACCCGCGCCGTCCGCCATCTCCCAGAGCGCCCCGAAAATCCCGCCTCCGAGAGATCCTGCATCGCAGCCGCACCGTGCTCGATCGCAATCTCCGCCTCACGGCAGACAGAGTAATCCTCCGAAAAATCCGCCGCCCCATGGATAAATCCCGGAGAAAATCTCGTCAGAAGCTCATCCCTTCTTGTCTTTGCCAGATAAGACACCGCGCCAAGCGCAATCCCCTTCGTCACGACAAGATCCAAATCCGCTGTCACACACGACGGATCAAACAGCCCAGCACGCGTTGTCCCGCCTGCCGCCGTCACGGTAAGCACCGGATACAAAACCCCGTCCGTCACCTCCGTATGCCCGCCGATCACCGCAGTTCCATACCGCACACACGCACCGTCAACCGCCCGCATCAGCTCCTTTAAATTCTTTTCTTCCATCGCCTCCGGCAGCATCAGCGACACCAGCACTCCTTTTGCCGATGCCCCCGCCGCGGCCACACTGTTGCACACCCGGCAGACCGCGAGCACCGCGTCCTCCGGATCCTTCACCAGCATCGGCGCACACGAAAACACCTGCGTCTCCTTTTCTCCTGCAAGTGCCGATACCCCGCGTCCGACCGCCGGCCCTGCTGCGTCCTCTCTTTTCTGCCCCAGCATCTTAAACACCGAGCGCACCAGCACGCTCTGCTGTAATTTACCCTTTCGCATCCCTTGTCCTCCTCGAACTTCCTGTTTCAAACGAAAAAGCAGACGGAATCCGTACTCCTTTTCCCTCTGCTTTCCCATTTTTCACGGAAAATGTTACAGTTCACTGGTTCCCAGCGAACTGTAACCAGAAAACGCCTAGTCCTCATCGTCCTCCGTTTTCTCTGTATCGCTGCTGTCGTCCGTCTTTTCCGTACCATCCGAATCCGAATCATCGCTGCTGTCTCCCTTCTTCTCCGAAGAACTCGATGACGAACTGCTCTGGCTGTATTTCGCTGCAACTTCCTTTGCTTTTGCAAGATCATTTGCCGCAATCGCCGCCTGCATTTCCGCACGCGCCGCTGCATTGTCCGTCTTTGTTCCCACGGTATAGACATCCGATGTCATGCGGTAAGTGCTGGAATTCACCTGCTCCTTCGTCTCATTTCCATTGTCATTCACAATCTTCCACAGCCGCGCCGTCGAACCCTGATAGCCGTACGATGTCTGTTCAATTGTTCCAAACGATGCATTCGCATCTTCCGTCAGGCTCGGCGTCGGATCCTTCCGTGTTTTGCGTTCTCACTCTCATAGCGGACCGTGCGGTTCGGATCTCTCGTCTCATGGCCGTAGATGGCAAAATGCAGGGTGCTTCCGTCCGCGCTCGCCTCAATATAAATCGGCGCATCCGTATTGTTGATTGAATTTCAGGTCTTTCAATCCCTCTGCAATCGCCGCATCCATCGACGGATCCACATAGTGGACAATCATGGAATGGCTGTACCGCTCCGTCACCTCAAGCTCTGCTTTTAAGACAGCAACATAGAGCGTTGTGGAAACCTGGCAGATACCGCCGCCGTACGAATCGACGACCTTGCCCATCTCATACGATGCTGCCAGTGCATAACCATTTTCCGCATCAAACGGCACAACGACCGCCTCTACGGAAAATTCCTCGCCCGGCTGTACCAGCGTTCCGTTAATCTTCTCTGCGCCGACTGCGACATTCTGTTTTCTGCCGCTCGTACCGTTGCCATACTCCGTCGTACCCTCGCCGAGCAGATCTTTGACAAGTGCAAGCTGCTCCGGATTACCGCCTGCCGGTGTTTCTTCTGTTACCAGTTCTACGCCGCCGATGCCGCCCCGCCAGCTTGTCGTCAGGTAATTGACAACCTTCGCCATGGACTCATCCACGTTGACGCTGCATCCGGTCTGGCCCGGATTGACGATAAATTCGCCGTTTTCGCGGGTCAGCGTTGCATCTGTTGCCTCGCGGTTCAGCACAGCCGTGTTGTTTTCTACCGCCTGGCGCGCTGCCTCGCCATCGACTGTATATTTCAGGGAAAACGTCACCGTCTCTCCATTTTTGAGCCGGTTCTGTGTCAGGAACCGCTTCAGTACATTGCCTTCCTGCCCGATTGTGACGGCTTCTCTTGCCACCTCCGGGTTGGCACAGGAAAGTCCGAGATCCCCTGCTGTCACCTGTGCATTCTGCTCTCCGGCAGACAGGTTGATAACCGAGGGTTTTAACTGTTCAATTTTGTCGTTTACTGCCTGTGTGATCTGCTCTTCGGTCATACCGCCGACGGAAATGTCTTCTACATAGATTCCGTCCAGCGCTGTCCGGTCATCCGCTTTGACTGGTTCTGCCAAAAAGCAGAATGCGAATGCGATAAGCATCACCAGCAGGCCTCTCATTTTTCTGCTGTTTTTCATACTGTGCCTCTTCTTGATCCGTTTCCCATTTCACTCTGTCTTTTACAGAATCTCTTTACACCAGCCATAAAAGTGCTGGAAGAACCATACCAAGCACCATAACCACTGCAAGAATCAATGCCAGTATCTTTGCTGCATTTCTCTTCTTTGCCAGCGGATCTTTCTTCTTTTTCTGTGCCTCTGTCGGGGCTTTTCGATTGACTTTATTACTCATCGTTCCATCCTTTCTTTTTCTCTTCTATTTTTTCTCAGTTCTCTGTCGTTTTTCCATTCTTCCATGTGCCAGAATAATCTGATCGATCATGCGGGATGCACGGCTTTTTGTGAGTGCTCCCCACTCCGGTTCGAGATCCAGCTCATGGTACCGGATCAGATCCGCCAGATATTTTTTCTGTGCCTCCGTCGCCGGAACCTCACGTTTCATTTTGGCCTTCAGAGGCGCTGCGGCAAACCATTCCGGGTGATCTTCCGAAAATCCTTCTTCCAGTTTTCGGAACAGTGCCAGCGTTTCCAGCACATCGTCCATTGCACGGTGTGCGTGTTCCCGCGGGATCTGATAGTAGCCGCAGAGTGCTTCAAGGCTTCTGCTCTCCAGATCCGGGAGGGCTTTCCGTGCAATTTTCAACGTATCCCACGCTTCTTTTTCAAAGTCCAGACGGGCATTTATCGCTGCCTGCTTGATGAAGCTGTAATCGAACAGAATATTGTGCCCCAGAAGCGGCAGGCCGCCGCAGAAATCCAGAAAGCCGCGGACAGCAGTCTCCACATCGGGCGCATTCGCAATCATCTCATCCCGGATTCCGGTGAGTTCCGTGATCCGCTCCGGCACTTTTCTGCCCGGATTGACGAAAGTCTCATACGATGCCGTGACCTCTCCGCCCTGCACTTTTACTGCACCGATCTCCAGAATCTGGTCTTCCTTTACAGAAAGACCCGTTGTCTCAAGATCGAGCACTACAAAATCTTGTATTTTCATCTTTTATTACCTTTTCTAGTATCTCATGTTCTTTTGAAATGTCAAGCGTAAAAAAGCTCACTACAGTCGATCATCTCCGCATTTCCCGTCAGCGGATCGCGCTTCTGATAATCAAACAGGAGTACCGTACGCGCCTTTTCCCCGTTTCCGAGCACATCGTAATCAAAAACTTCCACATGCGTCATGCGCTGCAGCTGCTTCCAATCGTATGTCGTATACGATGGCAGAAGCGTTCTCGTTTCGGCTTCCTTCTGGTAAAAATCACGCGATTCGTTTTTCCATTCCGACGGATCCTTTGCAAAATGCGGCCGCGTCTTCATATTTTCCCGCGCATACAGATCGAGTACCATCATCTGGCGGAAGAATGCTTCGTCCTGCTGTTTTTCGTCCCGTAAAAACTCGAGCAGAATTTCATACCGCTGGATCCGGTTATGCGCCGCCTCACTGTAGCCCTTCGCCCGGTAGAAATCACCGAGTTCCTGGAAGAAGTCGAACGGGTTCTCATACAACCGCTCGATCATCGGCAGCGTGTGGACAAACTGACCGCTGTTGTAATAGACTTCTACCATCTCTTCCACGTCTTTCAGTTTCAGCACATCATCATACGGCAGCCATTTTGTATAAAGCACCTCATACGGCTCCCGTTCCTGATAATGGCAGTCATATTCTTTCGTATGCTCATACATAAAGGAGCCTCGAAGCACTTTTAAAAATCCGAGCTGCAGCTGCTGCGGCCGGAGCGCATAGACATCCGCAAAAGAACGGCGGAAACTTGCATAGTCCTCGTAGGGAAGTCCCGCAATCAGGTCCAGATGCTGGTGGATGTTTCTTCCTTTCGCAATCCGATTGACAATCTCTGTCACTTTTCCAAAATCCATCTTCCGGTGAATTGCTTCGATCGTCTGCGGATTCGTAGACTGCACGCCGATCTCGAGCTGTACGAGTCCCGGCCGCAGCGTATTCAAAAGTTCCAGCTCTTCTTCCGTAATCAGATCGGCAGCAATTTCAAAATGGAAATTTGTCACACCATTATCATGTTCTGCGATGAATTTCCAGATCGCCATTGCGTGATCTTTTTTGCAGTTGAAGGTACGATCTACAAATTTAACCTGCGGTACCTTCTGCTCCAAAAAGAAGGCAAGCTCCTTTTTTACGAGATCGAGATTTCGGAACCGGAGCCTTTTATCAATGGAAGAAAGGCAGTAGCTGCACGAGAACGGACAGCCACGGCTCGACTCATAATAAATGATGCGGTTCTCAAATTTTTTCAGGTTTGCATAGGGAAAATCCACCTCGGACAGATCCATAACCGGACGCCACGGGTTGCTTTTGACTGCACCGTCTGCATCACGGTATGTAATGCCATGGATCTCCTCCAGCGTTTTCCCCTCCATCCCATTCTCCTGGTTCTGATAATAAACTGCTATTTCCCGGAAAGTCACTTCTCCCTCGCCTTTCATAATTCCGGCAAGGAACGGATACTGCTCCAGCATCTCCTCTGCATGGTACGAAACCTCCGGCCCGCCAAGCCAGATCTTTGTTTTCGGACTGATTTTATGATATTCTGTAATCAGATCCTCTACGATTGATATATTCCAGATGTAGCAGGAAACGCAGACAACGTCTGCACGCGCCAGAAACAGGCTTCGCAGCATGGAATCCTTTGACTGATTGATCGTAAATTCGCGGATCTCCGGGAACACGCCGGCTTTCTCCGCGCTCGCCTGCAGTGTATAAACTGCGAGATTGGAATGAATATATTTTGCGTTGACCGCAGTCAGAATAATTTTCATAATCTTTCTAATACTTCTCCTTGGTTCCTCTTTGCATATCTTTTATACTACCACATTCTCGAACGAAAATACACCGCCATTCCTCCAAAAGCACAATTTTTTCGCGATTTTCGATAAAACAGTTGCAATTTTCGCGAATCCATGTTATATTAACAGAGGTTTCCAACAGGAAATCAAAATGCCCAGATAGCTCAGTTGGTAGAGCAGAGGACTGAAAATCCTCGTGTCGCTGGTTCGATTCCGGCTCTGGGCATTTTTTGCTGCACAAAAGCAGGATTCACATTTTTTTGCCACAGCAAAATCTGGCAGAATCTCCTGTCTCCCTATCGCAAAAAAACTCTGCACCGCATCCCCGGAAATTCCCGGATGGATACGGTACAGAGTTTTTTTCATCGCATAACTGCCCAAGAAAGCTTTTCGTTTTTACAGATTTTTGATTACCTCCCATGCTTCATCATCAAATTTTCTATCTCTGAAATAGTACTGTTTATCTTCTTCGGTAATCTTCCGAATGACTTTACACGGATTTCCTGCTGCAATCGACCAGTCCGGAATGTCCTTTGTTACAACACTTCCGCCGCCGATAACAACGTTATCTCCGATATGTACGCCTGGTAAAATAACGGTATTTCCGCCAATCCAGACATTATCTCCGATGGTAACTTCAATGCCGTATTCATACGCACTGTTTCTTGCCGCCGGATGCACCGGATGACCTGCAGTATAGATGGCAACGTTCGGCGCCATCTGGCAGTTGTCTCCGATTTTTACCTTTGCCACATCGAGAATGGTGCAGTTATAATTTGCAAAGAAATTTTTTCCAACCTCAATATGAAAGCCATAGTCACAGTAAAATGGCGGATTGACAAATGCACCCTCGGATTTTCCAAACAGTTCTTTTACAATGGCTGCGATTCCGTCAAAATCCGAACGGTCGATGGTGTTCAGTTTCTGCGTCAGTCTTCTCGCATTCATCTGCTGCTCCATGACCTCGGCATCGGAAATGTACGGTAACTGTCTGTCTCTTCTCTCTACGTTTTTCATTGTTCTGTATCCTCCCTGGTAATATTATTCACCCACTGATATTTTTTATAGTGTCTGTAAACGGCAGGAAGCTTAATCATTTCATCCAGATTCAGCAGGAAATAAACGACCATGACCGTTGTTCCGATCGTAATCGCCGCATAAAAGAGATTCAGGACAAAAGAAATCTGTGTGGCAAGCGAAACTGCAGACAGGGAATTCTGGTCCAGCGTACCGACCATTAACGCATCGGACGCACTTACCAGTGCATTCATCAGATTCTGTACAACCATCGGGATCAGTAGTGCAAGAAGTTTCCGGTAGAATTCTGGATCTTTTTTCTTGATTTCCCTCTGATTTTTCATTTCTTTTTCCTTTTTTCTGTTTTATTCCATACACGTATATGTTATAATCATATTATCTTAGGTTTTGCGTTTTTTCTACGACAATATTCCTTATTTTTATAATAATTGTACTTTTTCACGGAGGTTTTTATGATGAATGACCCAATTACAAAAGTCATGCAGGACGCATCCGAGATCGTCCGCTACGATGAAGTCGGCATTCCGCTTTATATCCGGGAAGGACTGCTTTCTTCCTATCCGGATCACCGGGCGCTCTGCCACTGGCATGAGGATATCGAATGGGTACAGATCCGCTCCGGTCAGATGAACTACTATATCAATGGAAAAAGAGTCCTTTTAAACGCCGGGGAGGCGATTATCGTCAATTCCCGCCAGATGCACTACGGATATTCTGAAAACGGCCAGGAATGTGACTTTATCTGTATCCTGTGCCATCCGAAAATCCTCACCGCGAACAGCGTTCTGTACCAGTCTTATATTACGCCGGTGCTTTCGAATCCGGCTCTGGAATATCTTCATCTGAAGCCGGAAAATCCGGAAGATACTGAAGCGCTGCAGACCCTCCCGAAAATTCTCCGGCTGAAGAAGGAACAGCCGACCGCCTACGAAATCGAGGCTGCTGCTCTGCTTTCCCTTTTGTGGTGCCGTCTTTTGCGCACGCATCCGATGATGCCGGACGGCAACACCGCCGTCTCACAGGATCCAGATCTTCTGATCCAGCGCGATATGGTTTCCTATATTTATAGCCACTACAGTGAATCCATCAATCTGGAAGAGATCGCCGCCGCCGGAAAAGTCTGCCGCAATAAATGCTGTCAGATTTTCCGCCGCTATCTTTGCCAGAGCCCGATTGATTTTCTGAATCATTACCGTCTGGAAGTGAGCTGTCATCTGCTAAACACAACCAAAATGTCCATCGCGGAAATCTGTACCGCATGCGGTTTCAATCATCAGAGCTATTATTCCAAAATCTTTCTGCGTACTTACCATTGTACGCCGAGAGATTTCCGGAAACGCGCAGAAGTCCTGCCAACATAACCGGATTTTTTTCTGTACACGTTTTTTTGTTAAAAAAACGGAAGAATTTTGCTAGACATTTTTCCGATCCCTGTTATAATAAAATTACAAAGGTGTTGCGCTAAACCTAACCAAAACACTATATTTTCCATTTATTTTACAAGGAGGATGACATGGTAAAAAAACTTTGTCTACGGAACCCCATTTGAAACCGAAGCTGTTGTAAAAGAGATCCCCTCTTCCGAAGGAAACCCGGATTATGGTACCTTCTCCACCGAGAACGGCTTCTCTTTCACTACAAAGCTTGCTGACGATGACATGGTATTCGGACTTGGCGAAGCCAATCGCGGCATCAACAAACGCGGCTTTCTTTACATCAGTGACTGCGCCGATGATCCAAATCACGTAGAGAGCAAAACCTCTCTGTATGCAGCACACAACTTCATCATCATCTCCGGCAAGACACACGTAGGATTCTTCTTCGATTATCCGGGCACCCTGCGTTTCGATATCGGCTACACGACTTCAGATACAATGACCGTTTCCTGCGAAAACGCAGATCTCTACGTTTACATGATCACCGGTGATTCCGATCTTGATATCGTAAAACAGTTCCGCGGCATCATCGGACGCAGCTACATTGCTCCGAAGTTTGCTTTCGGTTACGGTCAGAGCCGCTGGGGCTACAAAACAGAGGATGATTTCCGCACGGTAGTGAAAAAATACCGCGAAAACCATGTACCGCTCGATATGGTTTACATGGATATCGACTACATGCAGGATTACAAGGACTTCACCGTAAATGAAGAACGTTTCCCGGATTTCGAGGGCTTTGTACAGGATATGAAAAAAGAAAAGATCCATCTCGTTCCGATCATCGATGCCGGTGTGAAAGTCGAAGAGGGTTATGACATTTACGAAGAGGGCTGTGAAAAAGGCTACTTCTGCCGCCGTGAGGATGGATCCTACTTTGAAGCTACTGTATGGCCGGGCTGGACTCATTTCCCGGATGTCTTAAATGCCGATGCCAGAAAATGGTTTGGTGACAAATACGATGTTCTCGTTTCCAAGGGAATCGATGCCTTCTGGAATGACATGAACGAGCCATCCATCTTCTATTCCCAGGAAGGCCTTGCTGATTTCAAGGAGACTGCAAAGAAATATGTGGAAGGTGACCCGGAGGTTCCGCACTACATGGTAGGCGGAAAGCTTCAGGCACTGGCAAACAACCATGAGGACTATAAACGCTTTTATCACAATGTAAACGGCGAACAGATCCGCCACGACAAGGTACACAATCTGTTTGGCTACAACATGACCCGTTCTGCAGGTGAAGCTTTTGAACGAATTTCCCCGGATAAGCGAATCCTGATGTTCTCCCGTTCTTCCTACATCGGCATGCACCGTTACGGCGGAATCTGGACCGGAGACAACTGCTCATGGTGGTCACACATCCTGCTGAACCTGAAGATGATGCCGTCCCTCAATATGTGCGGTTTCCTTTATACCGGAGCCGACCTCGGTGGATTCGGTGCAAATACCACAAGAGACCTGCTGCTCCGCTGGCTGGCACTTGGTGTTTTCACTCCTCTGATGAGAAACCATGCTGCACTCGGAACACGTGAGCAGGAACCTTACCAGTTTGAGCATATCGAGGACTTCCGCAACGTCATCGGCGTCCGCTACCGCCTCGTTCCGTATCTGTACAGCGAGTACATGAAGGCTGCTTTAAACGACGATATGTACTTCAAACCGCTTGCCTTCGTTTATCCGGACGACAAACTGGCAAGAAATACAGAAGATCAGTTGATGATCGGTAATGAGATCATGATCGCACCGGTTTACACCCAGAATGCCATCGGCCGTTACGTATATCTGCCGGAAGAAATGATGTTTGTAAAATTCCTCGGCAATGGAAACATGTTCCAGGAGGTTCTTCCAAAAGGTATCCACTATGTAGAAGTTGCCCTGAATGAGGTTCCGCTCTTCATCCGCAAAGGCTGCGCAATCCCGGTTGCTGATTTTGCAGAATCCATACCGGATATCAAAGAGGAAAGCATCCGCATGGTCGGATACGAAGGCGCTTCCTACGAGCGTTATACCGATGACGGAGTTTCCCGTATCTGATACAGAAAACAGTTTTTGAATCATCTCCCCCTTTGCAGGAGCTTCCCGGAGCCATCAGGTTCCGGAAGCTCCTGCAGTTTTTTCACGCAAAAAGGCGGGAACCCTCTATGTTTCTCCGGGTTCCCGCCTTTTTTACTTTTCGCTTTATTCTGTTTTAGGCAGCCGCACCTCTACGACGGCTCCGTAATTTTCATCCATATTGGAGCACGTAATGCTCGCCCGTTCGCCGTACATCAGCGCCAGGCGGCGTTTTATATTGGAGATGCCGACATGGTGACGGCCGTGGTAGATGATAGGCGTGTCGTTTTCGATTGCATCCAGTGCCTCTTTCGAAAATCCGTTTCCGGTGTCGGAAATACAGATGTAGAGGTACTCACCGTCCTCGTACGTTTCATTTGCCAGATACAGGGAAATCTCGCTTTTCCGGTCCAGGGATACACCGTGTACCACGGAGTTTTCCACCAGTGTCTGCAGCAGAAGAGACGGAACCTTCCATTCTCCAATATCACCGTCCATCGTCGCTTCAAAGGAAAAGGCTTCTTCTCCGTACCGTAGCTTCTGGATGCGGATATATGCCTCAATGTGTTCCAGCTCTTCCTCCACATTCCGCTGTTTCTTGGAATCCTGAAAAATATAGCGCATATAATCTGACAGTACTGTTGTGATTTCCACAATTTCTCCCTCATGGTTCTTATCTGCAATGCCATGAATCAGACTCAGGCAGTTCGGAAAGAAATGCGGCTTGATCTGTTCCTGCGTGTATTCCAGCTCTGCTTTCTGTTCGGCAAGCTCTTTCTCGTAGATCGCAATTTTTAATCCCTGTATTTTCCGCAACAATTCCTTAAACTTACCACTCACAGACTCCAGCTCTAACAAATTGTTGTTGCCATCCTCATTCAGACTCTGCTCTTTTTCCAGATCCTCCAGTTTTTGTCCGAATTTTTCCAGCGGTACCAGAATCCGGTGGTAATATGCTGTAATTTCCAGTGCGCAGACAATCAGAAGAACCGCGATCAAGACAACGAATGCAATCTGCATAATCAGTACATTCTCAAGAATACCGCCTCCCGGCAGAACCATGAGATTGATCTTTCCGACCGTGCCAAGCTGGTAGGAATAGACCGTCGCATTTTTCTCTTTTTTCTCTCCCGCTTTGGAAAAATCGATAATCTCATTTTTATATTTTTCCGACGTATCTGCCTGCGTCATGACACGGCCTCTGGCATCCACCATAAACGGAATGACATCATACTCCTCTGTTTTGGCGCGGATGGTCCGGAAAATCAGATTCAGATTGATGACACAGCCGATAACTTTTTTGTTTTTCGCGTACCAGCCGACAATATAGTCGTCATCGCCAAATGTAATCACGGTCCATTGTGTGCTGATCGAATCCCTGGATGTCATAATCTGCAGATATGACATCAGCATCTGATTCAGTGTTGTCATTCCCTTACTCTCGGTAAACATAGTTCCGCTGTCCGTAATCAGAACATTGGCTTTCTGACCGTAGACAAAGAAGGTCTGTACTTCATGATAACGGATTTTCAGTACACGGTTTCGCTCTCGCAGCGTCTGCTCCATTTCATAATACTGAGCATCTGTCGATGTTATCTGATCCGGGATTTCTTTGATATTGCTGTCAGAATCCAGCAGATAGATCAGTTCACTGTTGATCTGCGACATATCACGGTTGATCTGATCAACATAGAGCTTTGCCGTATCGGCAATGTATTTATCTGCCAGCTTGCGGTTTTCCCAAATGCCCCAGAGCAGACAGACAACAAGCCCCATCAAAACCAGAAAAACCGGAGTTCCAAGCCGCAGTGACGTATCCTTCATACTGCGTATTCGAACGCTATGCAGCATCCTTCGTTTTCCTTTCTGCCAGAGATTCATAAGCACATCCACCCCTCTTTTTTTCTACAGAGCAACTGCCGGACGCCGCACCTTACCGCGCAGCTCCGGCAGTCATTTTACACTCACGGAATATATTTGCAGCTATGTTCTTTGTAACACAGCCCATTATATCACATTTTTTCGCTTTGTGCATGCAAAGTCCGTGTTTCACATGGTGAGAACAGGATTCTTTGTTGCCGTTCGCCTGCTACCGGTGAGCGGTAACATTCTCTTATTCAGAGAAAATGTTCAGCAGCTTTTCTGCATCCGCTCCTTCTTTTACGAATACCGGAATAGTATCCAGCGGTGCAGCAACCGTTACGTTCTGTCCTCCCTCATACTTTTCTCCGGTCCATGCGTTAAACCATGCTGTTCCATCCGGGAGATAAACCTCGCGCTCCGTTACGTGATCCTCCATCACAGGTGCAACATAGAGATCCGGTCCGAACAGATAAGCATCCTCCACATTCCAGCTTTCCTGATCTGTCGGGAAATCATAGAAAACAGGCCGCATCATCGGAGTTCCGTCCTCATGTGCTTTCTTCATCTGTGTCCGGATATAATCTCTCAGGCGCTCACGCAGGAAAATATATTTCTTTGAAATTTCATATGCCTTATCGCCAAAACTCCAGATCTCATTATCGCTGCCGGAGCCGATCTGCTCTGCACCGTAGCCCTCCTGTGGATTGCGGTTTCCATGCAGACGCATGACAGGACAGAAGCATCCGTACTCAAACCAGCGGATGTACAGACGATGGAAATCCGGGTCGTCGGTTCTGGCGCCGTGGAAACCGCCAATATCGGTGGTCCACCACGGAATACCGGCAATCGCCATGTTAAGCCCTGCCTGTACCTGGCGCCGGAAACACTCAAAGGTACTTACAATATCGCCTGACCATACGAGTGCACCATATTTCGCGCTGCCTGCCCAGGCAGAACGGATCAGGCTGATTGGCATGGTATCGCCTTCTGCCGTCATGCCGTCATAGAACGCTTTCAGATAATATTTCGGATAAATATTTCCGACCTCCTGTACGCTTCCGAGCTGATAGCGGTAGTTCTTGAAATCGTAAACGCTGTATTCCGGCTCTGCCACATCCAGCCAGAAGAGTTTTGCACCCTGATCGTAATAATTTTTCTTAAGTTTTTTCCCATACATACGTTCTTGCATCCGGGTTGGTTGCATCGAAAAAGACTTCATTTCCACCGCAGAGCATCGTCAGCGGTACACCGTGCTCTGTGCGAACCAGATAGCCCTTCTCTTTCATCTCGTCAAAGTTTTCGGAATAAATGTCAACGGTCGGCCATACCGACACAACAACCTGAATTCCCATCTCCTTTAATTCACGGCACATGCCCGGCACATCCGGCCAGTATTTCGGGTCAAATTTGAACTCGCCCTGCTTTGTCCAGTGGAAGAAATCGACGACAATCACATCAAGCGGTACACCGAGTTCTTTGTATTTTCTTGCTACAGACAGAAGCTGTTCCTGGTTCCAGTAGCGGAGCTTACACTGCCAGAAGCCCATGCCGTATTCCGGCATCATCGGAGGTTTTCCGGTCAGCGTCATATAATTCTCCTCGATCTCGGCAGGGGTGTCACCTGCAATCACAAGGTAATCAATTTCTTTCCCGGATTCCGTTACCCATTCCGTTCCATTGTTTGCAAACATCACCTGTCCGACGCCCGGATTGTTCCATAAGAAGCCGTAGCCGATACTGGAAAGATAGAACGGAACACTGACCTGTGAGTTTCTCTGTGCCAGCTCCAGCATACAGCCCTTCAGATCCAGCTCATGCTGCTGATACTGTCCCATTCCGTAAATCTTTTCATTTGGATTTGACTCAAAACGC
>ENA-OQNJ01000060-OQNJ01000060.1-human-gut-metagenome-genome-assembly--contig:-NODE-60-length-25436-cov-2.931329_pt1 | contig 25436 bp, 27 predicted proteins | sample MGYA00242630_ERZ504882 | MGnify/ENA primary metagenome ERZ504882 (study PRJEB26092, sample SAMD00036408) | human gut metagenome | host: Homo sapiens | study: EMG produced TPA metagenomics assembly of... | reverse complement strand
GTTAGGAAAAAGGCAAAGAAGAGGAATACTACATGGAGCTTCCGAATCCAGAAAGCTGTTGGGTGATGCGAAACAGCAGACGAATTCCGTGGAACTGACCTCAGAGCCGCTGCTCCCAAATTTAGAATAAAAAGAGTAGGTGCAGACGGAAACCCACCGTTAGAGGGGCAGGATATGCAGATGTTTCATCCGTATCCGCAGAGTGTACAGAGAAAATCTCTGTAAAACAGGAGTGGTACCGCGTAAGATAGCAAGTCTTTCGTCTCTTGTGTCAGAAGCCGACACAGAAGATGAGAGATTTTTTTATGCTTTCATCCCGAATTTATGTCGGCAGAATAAATTGTATTTCACTTTCTGGGAGGAAAAAATCATGATGAATGTAAAGAAGTATCAGAAACAGTATTATATGCCGCCGGTTCCGTGCATGGACTGGGCAGAAAAAGACAGCATTGACAAAGCACCGGTATGGTGCAGCGTTGACCTTCGTGACGGAAACCAGGCACTTGTAATTCCGATGAGCCTGGAGCAGAAGGTAGAATTCTTCAAACTCCTCGTCGAGGTTGGTTTCAAAGAGATCGAGGTCGGCTTCCCGGCAGCATCTGAGACCGAGTACGAATTCCTTCGCACCCTGATCGAGCATGATCTGATCCCGGATGACGTAACCGTTCAGGTTTTGACCCAGGCGAGAGAGCATATCATTCGCAAGACCTTCAAGGCATTAAAGGGCTGCAAGAATGCTATCGTTCACGTTTACAATTCCACTTCCTATGCACAGCGTCAGCAGGTCTTCAAAAAGTCGAAAGAAGACATCCTGAAAATCGCCGTTGAGGGAGCGAAGCTCTTAAAAGAGCTGACAGAAGAGGCCGGCGAGAAATACCGCTTCGAGTACAGCCCGGAGAGCTTTACCGGAACCGAGCCGGAATATGCGCTTGAGGTGTGCAACGCCGTTCTCGACGTATGGCAGCCGACTGCAGACCGCAAAGCCATCATCAACCTGCCGAGCACCGTGGAGCTTTCCATGCCGCACGTTTATGCAAGCCAGGTGGAATACATGAGCAAAAACCTGAAATACCGCGATAATGTCGTTCTTTCCCTTCATCCGCACAATGACCGCGGCTGCGGCGTTTCCGATGCAGAGATGGGTATCCTTGCCGGAGCAGACCGTATCGAGGGAACGCTGTTCGGAAACGGCGAGAGAACCGGAAACGTGGATATTATCACGGTCGGCATGAACATGTACATGCAGGGCGTCGATCCGGAGCTTGACTTCTCCGATATGCCGAAACTCTGCCATGCATTTGAATCCTTCACCGGTATGAGCATCAACCCGAGAAGCCCGTACTGCGGATCTCTCGTATTTGCAGCCTTCTCCGGTTCCCATCAGGATGCGATCGCAAAAGGCATGCACTGGATCGAGGAGAAAGCACCGGATACCTGGACCGTTCCGTATCTGCCGATCGATCCGACCGATATCGGAAGAAACTACGATGCAGACGTCATCCGCATCAACAGCCAGTCTGGAAAGGGCGGTGTCGGCTATATTCTGGAGACGAAATACGGCCTGAATCTGCCGGCGAAGATGCGCGAGGCTATGAGCTATACCGCAAAATCCGTTTCCGATCATCTGCATAAAGAGCTGCGTCCGGATGAAATCTTTGAACTCTTCAAGGACAGCTTCGAGAACGTAACCACACCGTATAACATCAACGGCGTTCACTTTAAACAGCTTGATGCGGGCAAAATTGAAGCACAGGTTACTTCCAACTATGAGGGCGGCGAGTATACAACCGTATTTGCAGAAGGAAACGGCCGTCTGAACGCAGTCAGCAACGCGCTGAAACAGCAGTACAATCTGCAGTATGATCTGGTCAGCTATACGGAGCATGCTTTAGAGCAGAGTTCCAAATCCCGTGCGATCGCCTATGTCGGCATCAAGAAGCCGGACGGAACACTTTCCTGGGGTGCAGGCGTAGACCCGGATATCATCCGTGCTTCCATCGATGCGCTGGTAACTGCAATCAACAACCGATAAGAAAAGAGAGAGAATATGCTGTTTAAAAACAAAATCGAATATACCAAAGAGCTGTTTGTGGAGGTTTACCGCACCGAAATGAAAAAGTGCTGCTCGTGCTGCGGATCATCACCGGTCTTGCTGTTGCGGCTGCCATTCTCTTCATGATCTACGGTGCAGTGACCCGCGGATCCGTTCTGCCGGGCGATTTCTTCAATCTGGGAATTTCTGTCCTGATGGCACTACTGTGTACGTTTCTGCCGAATCTGATGGCCCGTTCGCAGATGAAAAAATGCAAAAAGAAAGGCCTTCTCGGAGAACGTACCCTTCGTTTTACGGAGCATGTGCTCACAATGACATACGAAAAAGAGGGCAGAAGCACCGATATTCCGCTGGAGCAGCTGGCAAAGGTCACGGAGTTTGACAACTATATCCGTATCACCATCGGCGGCAGAAGTACTTTTCTTGACAAGAAACGCTTTGAGATCGGAGAAGCAGCAGCGTTTGTGACCTGGGCGGAAGACAAAATCGCAGAAAATGCGGAAAAAGAGGAAGAGGCGCTTGCCCTGGAAGAAGCAGCAGAATCCCCGGCCCTGGAAGAAGGCGAAGCAAAAACGGAGGAGTCCGACGAAAATTAAATCATACATTCTGACAAAAAATATTTTGGCAGAATGGTGGAAAATGGCTGTGCATTTTTGTGCACAGTCATTTTTTGTATATTTTTGTTGTTTTTTCATACTTCATCCATTATAATAAAAGGAAGCGTACAGGTAAAACTAATCTGAAACGTATCCGGCCGGGAGTCAGAGAGGCTCTGCCGGGAGTCAAAGTGAAGGAGAGAAAGAGCATGGAAGTATTATACAAAAGTACCAGAGGCAATGGAGAAACCGTAACTGCATCCCGGGCAATCTTAAAGGGTCTGTCCGACGACGGCGGATTATTTGTACCGACCTCCATTCCAGCACTGGATGTTCCCATGGAAAAACTTGCGGCTATGAGCTATCAGGAAGTGGCATACGAGGTAATGAGCCGTTTTCTTACCGACTTTACAGAAGATGAACTGAAAAACTGTATTGCAAACGCATACGATGCGAAATTTGACACAGAGGAAATTGCACCGCTGACAAAAGCAGACGGTGTTTACTATCTGGAGCTGTTCCACGGCGCAACGATCGCGTTCAAGGACATGGCACTTTCCATTCTGCCGCATCTGATGACGACCGCCGCAAAGAAAAACGGCGTGAAAAATGAGATCGTCATCTTAACTGCTACATCGGGAGATACCGGAAAAGCAGCAATGGCAGGCTTTGCAGATGTGCCGGGTACCAGAATTATTGTATTTTACCCGAAGAACGGCGTAAGCCCGATTCAGGAAAAACAGATGGTAACACAGAAGGGCAAGAACACCCACGTTGTAGCCATCCACGGAAACTTCGACGACGCACAGACCGGCGTGAAGAAAATGTTTAACGACAAAGAGCTTGGAAAAGAGCTGGCAGATAAAGGCTTCCAGTTCAGCTCTGCAAACTCGATCAACATCGGAAGACTCGTTCCGCAGGTCGTCTACTACGTATATGCTTACGCAAACCTGGTGAAAAACGGAGAGATTGCAGACGGAGAAAAGATCAATGTAACCGTTCCGACCGGAAACTTCGGAAATATTCTCGCTGCATTCTATGCAAAACAGATGGGACTGCCGATCGCAAAACTGATCTGCGCTTCCAATGAGAACAAAGTTCTGTTTGACTTCTTCGCACCGGCGTTTACGACAGAAACAGAGACTTTATTCTGACAACATCACCGTCCATGGATATCCTGATTTCGAGCAATCTGGAGCGTCTGATCTACCGCATCGCCGGAAACAGCGAAGCAGCAGACCGCGAGCTGATGCAGGATCTTGCAAAGGACGGAAAATATGAGATCACCGATGCGATGAAAAAAGAGCTGGCAGACTTCTACGGCAATTATGCATCCGAACAGGAGACAGCAGACGCGATTGCAAAACTGTACAGCGATACCGGATATGTGATTGATACCCATACCGCGGTTGCAGCGGCTGTATACGGAAAATACCGCGAGGAAACCTATGACGAAACCAAGACCGTCATCGCATCTACCGCAAGCCCGTATAAATTTACAAGCAGCGTTCTTGCAGCGATTGCACCGGAGTATGACACCCTTCCGGTACTGGAGCAGGTAGACAAGCTGTCTGCACTTGCCAATACCGAGATTCCGCGTGCGATCGAAGAAATCCGTACTGCACCGGTGCTTCATACGACAGAGTGTGATGTAGATCAGATGCCGGAGACTGTTCGGGCGTTTTTGAAATAAGATAAAGCAGGAACAGAATTTAAAAACAGGCAGAGCACACAGCAGGCTTTGCCTGTTTTTGCAGGGAGAGAAGAATAAATAATGAAAAATAAAGTAATCAGGGGAGTACTGGCGGCAGCTTGCGTGACAACCGCTGTCAGTGCTGCGAACGTATTTGGAGCAGGCACAGAGCAGAGTCTGGTAAATGAGGCTTCTGCTGTTACAAAGGAAGAAACAGAAGAAACATCGGAGGCGGAAACCACAGACGAAAATACGCCGGAGATGACAGAAACGGAGACGCCGGATTCGACAGCGGAAAATGCCGCCTCGGATCTTCCGGCGGCAGAAGTACAGAGCGGAAAGCCCGAAGAGACGGCGGTATCCGTGCAGGCTGGAAGCTATTACCCATGGGTGAATGAGAACGGGATCTGGTATTTTAAGGATCCGGATGGTACCATTGTCAAAGGAGCCTGGAGAGAGTACGACAAGAACCGTTACTACCTGAATAATGACGGAAAAATGGCGGTCGGCTGGAAAAAACTTGATGGATCCTGGTATTATTTCCAAAGCTGGGGCGGTGTTTACCGGGATGCCTTTTACACCGTGAAAAATGTACCGTATTATTCTGATGCGGACGGAAAAATGGCGACCGGATGGAAACTGATCGATGATGTGTATTATTATTTTGATGATCAGGGCGCGATGTACCGGAATCAGTTTTTTTGAGTATGACAAGAATACGTATTATGTTGATGCGGATGGAAAAATGGCATCCGGGTTCGAACAGATTGACGGGATCTGGTATTACTTCCGAAGCTGGGGCGGCATGGCACGAAATACCTTTCTGACGCATAAAAATAATATTTATCATGTTGATACGGATGGAAAGATGACGACCGGCTGGCTGCTGCAGGATGGAACCTGGTATTATTTCCGAAGCTGGGGCGGCATGTACCGCAGCACCTTTTTCAAAGCACCGACAGGAAGTGCACTTTACTATGCCGATGAGAACGGAAAGATGGCTGTCGGAAAAAAACAGATCGACGGTGACTGGTACTATTTCAAGGACTGGGGCGGCATGTATCAGAATGCATTCATCAAAAACGGAACGAGTGTATGCCATGCGGCTGCAGATGGAAAACTGACCGTCGGCTGGCTGCAGCAGGGCAGTACATATTACTATTTTGATGAAACCGGAGAGCAGTATTTTGACCGCGTTTTTTGAATATGACAACAATACATATCGTGTGAATGCAGATGGAAAGATGGTAACCGGCTGGCAGAAAATCAATGGTACGTATTATTATTTCCGGGGCTGGGGCGGCATGTACCGTGGTACCTTTTTCCAGCTTGGCGGTGAAACGTATTATGCCGATGCGGATGGAAAGATGGTGACGGGCTGGCTTTCGAAAGAGAACCAGTGGTATTACTTCCGGGAAAATGGTGCGATGTACCGCAATACCTTCTTTACGCATTTAAACAACAGTTACTATGCCGATGCCAACGGCGTGATGGTGACGGGAGAGCGGACTATCAACGGCGCTTCCTATTACTTTAAAGACTGGGGAGGCATGGCAAAGAACCAGTGGCTCAATGCACAGAAACGGATGGTAAGCGGTGATCCGCAGACGGGCTGGTATTACTTTGGAAGCGACGGAAAGATGGTAAAATCGTATTACGCTCTGCTGAAAAAGAACAGCAGCAACTGGTACTACAGCTTTGACGAAAACGGAGTGTGCATTCTCGGCTCGAGCCAGTATGTGCGTGCAAAGGACAGCGTAAGCGGAAAATATTATACGATGGAGCATCAGTATTACACGGATCCGTCTGTGAGCGACCGTGATTTCTTTGCGGCTATCTGCAGTGCGGAGGCGGGTGTCCAGAGAAAAACCGGTATGACGGCAGTTGCGATGGTCATCCGGAACCGGATGGCGGCACAGAATATTTCGCTCCGCACAGCGATTTATAAACAGCAGCAGTTTGAACCGGCGCGGAACGGAAGTCTGACAAACTATCTGACGGGAATTGCGGAGCAGAGCAGTTCGATCATCAATCAGCTGAAAAATAATGGAGCCTACGGTGCAGTGGATGAATCCCGGTCGATCATGGATGCATATCTGAAGAACGGCACAAAACGTGTGATCCCGGGCTTTGGCGATACGAGAGATGATTTTGATTATCTATATTTCATGACTCCGAAAGCATTTGAAAATCTGAATATGGATAAAGAAAAATGTGTGACATATACATACACCTATAAATGGACAACTTCCAGCGGAACAGCGCGGGAAGATTCCCATATTTTCTTTGTGAACTGGGTGAAAAAACAGAGCTGATCGGACGTCATATCGAAAGAAGGGGCGAACAAAAGATGACATTACAGGAAACAATCGAACAGATCCATCCGCTTTCGAAAGAGGCGATGGATCGTGCCAAGGCTCACTGGGACGGCATTGCAAAGCCGCTCCACAGCCTCGGAAAGCTGGAGGACGTGCTCATCCAGATTGCCGGAATCACCGGAAAAGAGGAGATTTCGATTGAAAAAAGAGCACTTCTGACGTTCTGTGCGGACAATGGCGTTGTGGAAGAAAACGTGACGCAGAGCGGTCAGGAAGTGACAGCGACAGTTGCGGAAAATTTTCTGCAGGAGAAGGCGACAGCAGCCATTCTCTGCCGCGGTGCGCATGCGGATCTGTTTCCGATTGATATCGGAATGGCGCGCGATACGAAGGTTCCGCGGTATAAAGTTGCGTATGGAACAAAAAATATGGCAAAAGGTCCGGCGATGACAAGGGAAGAGGCCGTTCGTGCGCTTGAAACAGGAATCGCCGTGGCGGAAGAAAAAATTGCGGCGGGCTATCAGCTGATGGCAACCGGTGAGATGGGCATTGGAAATACGACGACGAGCAGTGCAATGGCAGCCGTTTTCCTGAATCAGCCGGTTCCGGAACTGACGGACGGGGCGCCGGGCTTTCGAGTGAAGGTCTTGCGCGGAAAATTGCAGCGATTGAAAAAGCAATTGCCATCAATCAGCCGGATCCGTCCGATCCCATCGATGTGCTGGCAAAGGTCGGCGGTTTTGACATTGCCGGCATGGCGGGTGTCTTTCTTGCAGGGGCTGCACATGGCGTTCCGGTTGTGATGGACGGCTTTATTTCCTGTGTGGCAGCGCTTCTTGCTGCACGGATTGCACCGTTTGCAAAGGACTATATGATCGCTTCGCACGTATCGAAGGAGCCGGCGGCGCATCTGCTGCTTGCAGAGCTTGGAAAAGAAGCCTTCCTGCACTGCGATATGTGTCTGGGCGAGGGAACGGGCGCCATCATGCTTTTCCCGATTCTGGATCAGGCAAATGCCGTATACCGCGGCATGGCGACATTTGACGAGGCACAGATCGAAACGTATGTGCCGCTGACTTAAAAAAGGCAGGTGAAACGATGATACATCTGGTTACAGGCGGCAGCGGCAGCGGAAAATCGGCGTATGCGGAGCAGTGTATTCTGGATTTTGGCGGAACACGGAGGGTTTATATCGCAACGATGCAGCCGTTCGGTGCGGAAGGGCAGGCGCGTATTGCACGCCACCGGAAGATGCGCGCGGCAAAGAAGTTTTCGACGATTGAGTGTTATACGAATTTAAAAGAAGTGGAGCTGGAACCGGGAAGCGATGTGCTGCTCGAATGTATGTCGAATCTCACGGCAAATGAAATATTTGATCCATCCGGGGCGGGAAAAGCGCGGACGGAGGAGGAAATTCTTGCGGGCGTTTCCCGTCTGGCCAATCAGGCGCGGAATCTGGTTCTGGTGACGAATGAAATTTTTTCGGACGGATACCGATATGAGGAGGAGACGATGGAATACCAGCGGATCCTGGGAAACATTAATGTACGTCTGGCAGAGATGGCGGACTGTGTGACCGAGGTTGTGTATGGGATTCCCGTCAGAATAAAAAAAGAATAAGATGAAAACGATATGGAATAATTTTAAAGTGGCGTTTGCCATGTACTCGAAAATCCCGATGCCGCCGGCAGACTGGGAAAAAGAGAACATGAAATATGCGTTGTGTTTCTTTCCGTGGGTCGGACTGGCTGTCGGTGCAGTTTCGGCGGTGCTTTTCTGGCTGCTGCAGCAGATTGGCGCGGGAAGCATGCTGCGGGCTGCAGTGCTGACGGCAGTTCCGGTTCTGGTGACGGGCGGCATTCACCTCGACGGCTATCTGGATACGATGGATGCGTTAAGTTCCTGGAGAGAAAAACAGCGCCGATTGGAAATCTTAAAAGACCCGCACGCCGGAGCATTTGCGATTATTATGGGATGTCTGTATTTTGTACTGTACGCGGGCGCAGCCGGAGAACTTGTCTGGAAGATTTTTCCGGCGTATGCATTTGGCTTCGCAGTTTCGAGATCGTTCAGCGGTCTTTCGATCGCGTTTTTTCCAAATGCCAATCCGAAAGGAACAGCGGCAGCGTTTGGCATGAGCGCAGAGAAAAAAACGAACGGCGGCGGTGCTTGTTGTGACGATTTTTGCCGTGACGGCGCTCTCAGCTTCGTTCTGCGTCTGGGCGGCACTGGATGTACTGGTTGTATCGGCACTGGTATTCTGTTATTATAAATGGAAAAGCAGTAAGTATTTTGGAGGAATTACAGGAGATCTCGCAGGCTATTTCCTTTCGCTCTGTGAGCTGGCACAGCTTCTGTCTCTTGTGGTACTTTCTCTTGGAATGGAGAACTGGAAATGAAATTAGTAATTGGAGGGGCTTTTCAGGGAAAGCTTGACTTTGCAAAGAAGATGACCGGAAAAGAAACAGGATGGGCCGATGGGGCAGCAGTTTCGAAAGAGGAGCTGTCGGCATGTTCCGGCGTATATGATTTTCAGGAACTGGTCCGCAGATGGCTCCTTCTGGAAGAGGAGACCGGGACTGCACCGGAAGCAGAACTGGAAGAACTGCTGCAGAAAAATCCGGAAATCTGCATTGTTACGAATGAACTCGGTTACGGAGTGGTTCCGATCGAACCCTTCGACCGGAAATGGCGGGAAAAGACGGGGCGCATCTGTACGGAGCTGGCAGCAAAGGCTGATTCGGTAACCCGTGTGGTGTGCGGAATCGGAATCCTGCTGAAAGGTGAGGAAAAACATGATTAAAATTGCAATGATCCGCCATGGAAAAACCTATGGCAATACATTAGGACGGTATATCGGCGTGACGGATGAACCACTGTGTGAGGAAGGGAAAAAAGAGCTGGAACAGCGGACGATGGATACCGTTGAGCTTCTGTTCGTCAGCCCGCTGAAACGGTGTCTGGAAACGGCAGACATTCTGTATCCGTATGCCAAACAGGTCAAAATCCCGGAATTTGCAGAGTGCAATTTTGGTGAGTTTGAGAACAAAAATTATCAGGAATTAAAAGATAATCCGAAATACCAGGAGTGGATTGATTCCATGGCGACGCTTGCCTTTCCGGGCGGTGAGAGCCCGCAGCAGTTCAAGGACCGCTGCATCGCCGGCTTTGACAAGATGGTGGATACGTGTATCCGCCGCCATTACCGTAACGTGGCGATGGTGGTGCACGGAGGCACGATCATGAGTATCCTTGAGCAGTACGGCGTGCCACAGAAGAGTTACTATGACTGGCGAGTAGAAAACGGCTGTGGATATCATCTGTATCTCTCGGAGCAGAACTGGAAAATGGGCCGTAGAGAAGCTGTGGTGGAATCGGAGATAAGGCGGTAAACAAAAATGGTGACAGCAGAATGCCATGCCCATAGTTTTTATGGACGGTGTGGATTACAAAAAGGCGGCGGCAGCGCATGAAAACGGCCCGCGGGAGGATCTGATCCGGGAACATCTGGCGGCGTATCAGAAGGCAGGGATTTCCTATGTGCGTGACGGCGGAGATCCGTACGGGGCGGGTGTTCTTGCACGGAGCCTTGCGCCGGAGTACGGGATCACATACCGCACACCGGTTTTTGCGATTCACAGGGCGGGCCGTTATGGAAAAATTGTCGGACGCGCATTTTCAGACGGGAAAGAGTATTGCGCGCTTGTGCGTGAAGTACGCCGTGCGGGCGGAGATTTTATCAAGATCATGACGACGGGAATCCTGGATTTCGCGACAAAGGGGCATGTGACCAGTGAGCCGCTTTCCAGGGAAGAGGTTTTTGCAATGACAGCTGCGGCGCATGATGCGGGGCTTTCTGTGATGGCGCATGTGAACGGCGCACAGGCTGTGATGGATGCGGCAGAGGCAGGCGTGGACTCGGTTGAACACGGGAACTTTCAGAATGAAGAGAGCATCTGCTGTATGGCAGAGCATGCAACAATCTGGGTGCCGACAATTGTGACGGTTTCGAATCTTCTGGAGAACGGCAGATATCCGGCTGAAACGCTGGCGTGGATTTTTGAGACGCAGAAAAAAACGGTCTGCAGCTCGCATTTGAAAAGGACGTTGTGCTTGCGGCGGGAAGTGATGCCGGCGCATACGGCGTACTTCACGGAAAAGGAATCCGGGAAGAAGAGAGTGTAATGCGAAAAATCCTTGGGGCAGAAAATGGGCAGGAGCTGGAAAAGCGGCTTGCGTTTGGAGTAAAAAAAGATCCGGGAAAAGTTCTGAAAATTTTCTGCGTTTCAGGCTTTAGAAAAAATTTAGAATTAAACGGGCAGACAATGCTTGCGCTTTCGCCCGGACTATGGTAAGTTTAAATCACTTTTACAAGAACTTTAGAGAAAATGAAACAGGGATATTCTGAGACAGAGGGTAAATGCTATCCTCTGTTTTTTGCGTGCAAAAATGACAGTCTGGATATCCGCATCGACGGAAGGGAGCAAATGAAAGCAAAAGGAAAACTGGGGCTGCAGGGCTTTCTTTCCTTCCGTTTTTTCTGGCGGCGGGATGGTATCTGATGCAGTATTTCTGCGCCTATGTCGTACTGTCCGGTTCCATGGAACCGGAGATCCCGACGGGATCTGTTGTGGTTGTGGATGGACGGAAGAAGGAATGGAATCCGGGGGATGTGATTACCTACCGGAGAGGAAATATGGTGGTGACACACCGGATCGTGGAAAAGAGCGAGGAAGGATACTGTACTAAGGGGGATGCCAACGCGGAGGAAGATGCAGGCATCGTTTTGGTAAAAACAGGTGATCGGGAATGTGATCGTAGCTCTTCCCTGGCTTGGCTTTGGTATTATCTGGCTCCGGCAGAGAGGAACACTCTTTTTTCTGGCCGTGGGAGCGGTGATGCTTTTTACAATCCGGCAGCTTTGGCACGGTAGAAAAATCATGCAGGAAAACAAGTTATAAAAAGAATTAGCAAAATTATTTAGGAAAACAGGAGGAATTGATCTATGAAAAAACAGCGGAAAATCGTATTCTGGGCAGCATCACTGCTTCTGACAGGAGCCCTGGCAGCGGGCGGAACACTGGCGTATCTGACGGATAAGGATTCTGTGACGAACCAGTTTGTTGTGGGAAAAGTAGATATCGAAGGAAATGAACCATCGTACGCACCGGATCCGGACGGAAAGACCAATCATATTGTGCCGACCCAGGTGATTCCGAAGGACCCGCGTATCAAAAATAAAGGTAAAAATGATTCTTACGTCTATATGGATGTTTCCATACCAATCGCAAAAGTGATCGTTGCAGATACATCCGGAAACCGTTTAAACGGCGGAGCAGCCGGCGATACGGAACTGTTTTCGATGAATCAGCTTTCGAAAAAATGGGTGCTGATGTACAAGAAAAAACAGAACAATTCGATGGTATATACATATCTCTACAATGAAGTGCTTGCAGCTGGCAAAACGACGGATCCTTTATTTACGAGCGTGACAGCAGCTAATATCGTGGAAGGGCAGCTGGATGAAAAAGAGGTCGATATTCCGATCAATTATTATGCAATCCAGGCGCTGAATACCGGTAGAGGGAAGTACGGCTGCCGAGCGGGCAGCAAAGGCCTGGGAGAAGTATGTAAATCAGAATAATGGGCAGAAGGGGCAGGTAACGGCACCGCAGTCGGAGCCGGAACAGACAGAAGCACCTGGAATTTAAGCAGTTTTCTGGGGGACAAAAGATGAAGAAAAAGACGAAACGGCTGTTTTTCCTTGCGGGTGCGGCCGGGTGTACGATGGCGGCAGCCATTTGGCTGCTGCCGGGAACTTCGGCGTATTTTACAGATCACGAGAGTGTCTGGAATCGTATGGTGTTCGGACATAATACAAGTACTATCGATGAAGAATTTCCGACACCGACGCCCGTACCGCCAGGGAAAAGTGTGGTAAAGAGAGTAAAAATCAGAAATGAAGGTTCCGTTGCCTGCTATATTCGTGCGGCACTTATATTCAGTGAACCAATTGAAGCGATTGAGGGACTTGATACGGAAAACTGGGTAAAAGGAGAAGATGACTACTATTATTACAAAAAACCGGTTTCAGAAGGCGAAAGCACGACGGAATTGTTTACCGGAATCCGCGTTGCAAAAGAAATGGAACAGAAAGAACTTGAGGTTTCGGTCTATGAGGAATCGGTGCAGATCCAGAAGGGGAATATGGTATTTCACGGCTATCGGGAGGCATGGGATGCTTATGAGAGAGGTGGTCAGACATGAAAGGAAAACGCGTCAGGATCGGATGTGCGGCGGCGAGTCTTCTGATGGGAATCAGCGGAACGTATGCATATTACCGGAGCAGTGTTGAGACCATTAACAAAATAGCTGTCGGAGATGTAAATATTGGAATCTGGGAATATGAGGAAGACGGGGATGGAGAAAAGAAGTATGAGGGACCGGAAAACGGCATTGTACTGCCTTCCCAGGTGATTTCAAAAATTCCGCGGATCACCAATTATGCCGAACCATGCTATGTCCGCGTAAAGCCTGTGTTTGATGCGGAAGAAACGCAGGATTACCGTCTGGGGGAAGAGGATCTTGGGGGAATCGAGGACGTCTGGCTGAAAGCAGGAGAGTATTATTATTATCCCAAAGTTGCTGGGAAAGCAGGAATCTGTCGATTTTTTCCGTACAATCACCATTCCATCTGCGTGGACCAGTGAGGCGGAGGGACAGGTGCTGTCCGTTGAAATCCAGGCGGAGGCCGTACAGGCAGCGAATGTGACGCCGGATTTTACGGCAGAAGCTCCGTGGGGAGAAGAACTGGAAATTGAACAGTGTGTCCACGAGGCGGATAATACCGTTTCGGAGGTTTCGCAGCAGAGCTTCCTCACCGTTTCGTACGAAGGAGCAGCGCGGAATCTGATCTTGGCACCCGACAATTTCTTTCGGAACTTTCCAGTGCTGATGCCGGGAGATGAATGGGAAGATACGTTCACACTGGTGAACACGACAGCAAGCCGTGCAGAAGTTTTTTCTGCGGACGGAACTTCCGGAAGAACTCAGTGAAACAGAAAAAGAACTGCTTTCCAAGGTGAAACTGGAAATACGAGAGGGAAACAGCGTGATTTATGAAGGTGATTTAGAGAGTGAGGGACTATGGGCAGCAAAAAGTCTTGGAATATGCAGTCCAGATGAACGGAAAGAAATCTGTTTTTCAATCCGTGTGCCGTCAGAACTTGGAAATGAATGGGCACTTCGGAAAAGCGGGGTAAAATGGATTTTTTCTGTCGAAGGAGAAGATCTGCCGCAGGAAGAAGGCCCCTCTATCTGGCACAGCGCGCCAAAAACAGGTCTGCGCGATCCGTTAGCAGCGGTCCCCATTGGAATTGCCGTGACAGGAGCCTTCCTGTTTCTTGCCGCGGGCCGGTCTGAAAGGAGGGAAGAATGAAAAGAGCAAAGAAAAGCTTCTGGTTTCTCGCAGGAATTCTGCTGTTGTTGGGATTTTGTTTTCGGGAAGATGTTCTGGCTTCGAGTCTTACGAGTCTTCCTTCTCTTTCGAAAGCCGGAATCGGAGAAGTTGTATCATCGGACTCTGTTATTGACGGCCGATATGATTTTACCCCGCTGATCGGAAGTGAGACAAAAATCCGTTTTGGAAGTACAGATGGAAGTACCTGGGACAATCTGTTCTGCAAAAACGGAGAGAGCCATTCGAAATGCTGTTCCACATGGTGGCCGGCGGCCGATGTGAAGGGATGGAGTAATCTCCGTTCCTTCACGCCGCTGGAGTCGAAAAAAGGAAAAATGTATGCGGAATATACGAATGTTGGAGAGTGCCACGGGGAAAATGTAACGATGCGGATCTGGCTGGAAGACTGGCAGAACACGGTTGTACCATCAGGGTATGAGGACGTGGATGCGGTAGTCGTGGCGATTGACCACAATAAGCCGGTCATTGATATTAAAGGTCTGCTCTGGATCAAGGTACGGTTTGCTTATTACGACAGTAAAGGAAATCCGCTGAATGTGTAAACGGGTAGTTTTACACTTTCAGATCTGGACTTTAAGCAGGGCTTTTATCTGGACTGATGAGACAGAACATATCTATCTGACGAAGGAGGCAGATGCCAGAATCGTCTACGATGCCAGAACAGAAGCGATCTGGTCGGCAAGACGCGGCTCTGAGCCGGACGGTGGAACAACTCCGGAAAATTCGGAAGGCTGGGTTACAGTTACCTTTGAAGGAAATTCCCAGACGATGATTTTCTATGATGGAGGCACTAACGACGCGGTAACTGGTCCTGGCGGCGGAGTAAAAGCACCGAAAAAATGGCCGGATAATTTTGTAAACGATACTTCCAGTACGTACAACAACTGGCATGGAGCATCCCGGGAAACGGGAATAACTGTTGTGCCGTGGAATACTTCGGAATTTGGTTACACAGCGAACGTTCCCTGTCATCTGTCGAAAGTAGGAGATCTTGTAGTGAAAAAAATGGATGCAGAGACAAAAGAAGCTATTTCGGGTGCAGAATTTACCGTGTACCGCTGGAAAAACAACACCTGGAGTGAATTCAAAAAGATGAACTGGGTGAAAAAAACGGGTTCTTATCTGCTGGAGGGAATTCTGGATACAGACAGTGAAAATGGAAAATTCCGTGTTGTGGAGACAAAGAATCCAGCTGGTTATGCAGGAAGCTGGGAGCAGGAATTTTCCATTGACAAGGAAGGCATGCAGACGATCCATCTGGAGGCAGAAAACACAAGTAAAAACAGGCTCACTGAAGATTAAAAAAGACGGAAGAAAACTCAGGGAAAGCACTTTCTGGTGCAACATATCAGGTGATTGCGAGCGGAGCAATTACAACGGTAAACGGAACAGTGCTGTTTCCGGATCAGGCGGTAGCAGCTGTGCTGAAAACGGATGAAAATGGAGAGGCGTTCAAAGACGGGCTGGAGTACGGAACGTATCTTGTGCGGGAAACGGCGGCTCCAAATGGATATGTGCTGGATCCGACGGAAAAGAAAATAACGATCGGGGAACAAAACGCACAGATCACACTGACGTTTACAAACTGGAAGAACCGTTTTATTCTGCAGAAAGTAAGTCAGGGAGACGGAAAAGTGCTTCAGGGAGCAGCCTTTCATATCTGGACGAAAGATGGAAGTTTTGATGAGACAAAAAAGACGGATGCAAATGGAAAAATTGAGCTGACGGGACTTTTGGACGGTGTCTGGTACTATCAGGAGACAGCATCTCCGGAGGGCTATCTGCTGGACAGCACATGCCGGGAATTTGTGGTAGAAAACGGAAAAATTGACGGTAAATCGGAACTGTCGGTGACGGTCGAAAATGATGGAACACATCTGACAATTGAAAAAAATAGATGCAGAGAGCGGAAAACGAATTTCCGGCGCAAAGCTGGTATTAAAAGATATGGATGGAAACCGTGTGGACAGCTGGATTTCAGGAGGAAGCGGCCCGCATGAACTGGAAAAACTTAAAGCCGGGTTCTTATGTCATTGTGGAGGAGGCCGCGCCGGATGGATACCTTGCGGCAGAACCGGTTTCGTTTGTGCTGGAGGCAAAACAGGAAGTGCAGACCGTGACGATGAAGGATCTTGCATGTGAAACCTTGACGATTACAAAGAAGATTAAGGCGGATGAGATTACATGGGCGCATGGAAATCCAACGTTTCTGTTTTCCGTGAAGGGAAAGGATCTGTATGGAAAAGAACATACATACCAATGCTATCTTACGTTTACAAAAACACAGATGGAGAAAACGACAGATCAGGACGGCTACACGGAACAGTCGGTACAGATCCGGGGAATTCCGGCAGGAAACGATTACCGGGTACAGGAGAAGAAGGTGCTGCGGTATTCACTTATGCAGGTGACAGGTACGAAGAATGTTACCGTGAAAAAACTAGAAGAGCCGGCATATGGAAAAGATCCTGCGCGCGTCTTTTCGGTATCGGTAAATCTTTGCGGACATCCAAAAGAAAGTGAGGTTGTATTTGAAAATCAGAAATACCGCTGGGATGATTATGGACACAACAGTATTGTAAAAAACCGGATTCCGGTTGAATAACAAAACGGAAAAACATTCCACCATCGGTTCGGGTGGTGGAATGAAAACAAAATGGAGAGAGAAAAAATCAGCAGAAAAAGAAGAGGGATTGCAGTTCTGACATTGGCGGCGCTTTTTTTTCTGGTATCTGCCGCAGATTCAGGTAAGCCGGCAGATTCGAAAAGAACAGGAAGAAGCGGTGGAGATGTATGTCAGAGAAGAAAAAGAAGAGAACAAAGAGGAAAACGAAAAAAGCGAAGAAGTGCAGGAGCAGGAACCGGGCAGTACAGATCAAAATCTGTTTCGGACAATTGATTTTGCAGGACTTCGATCAAAAAATAGAGAAATCTGCGCGTGGCTCTGGATTCCGGGCTGCGCCTTAGATGTTCCGGTTGTGCACGGGCAGGATAACGCATATTATCTGACACACGATGCGTTTTGCAGGGAGCGGATTTACGGCAGTATTTTGCACCGTGTGATACAACGGAGGATTTTTCTGAACGTCACACGATTTTATATGGGCATAATATGCGGGATGGAACGATGTTCGGAGGATTGAAAAAGTATCGTGAGGCGTCGTGGGAACAGGAATTTCCGTATCTGTACCTGTATTTGCCGGGTGAAGCATGGCAGTGCCGTATTTGGAGTGTGGAGGAGACGGATGCCAAAAGTGATGTTTACCGGCTGGGAGCATGGAGCGATGCGGACTGGAATGCATGGGTACAGGAAAGAAAAGAAAACAGCATTATCTTTGGCAGCGGTGAGGAAAAGGAAGTTCAAAAGATACTTACCCTTTCCACCTGCATTGGTGACGGCAGCAGTTCACAGAGACTGGCTGTACATGCGGCGGTGGAGATGATTTTTGCAACAAAATCTGGAAGGGAAGAGGGTTCTGTGCTAGAATAAGACAGAATCAAAAGACTTATGATACAGAGCAGGAAAAAGGATGGCGATAAGACATGAAAGAACTGTACACGGCAGCAGGAATTTTTGTGGTTCTGATACTGCTGGGAGTTTGGATGGTACAGAATAACAGAAATGAACAGGAAAAGAAGCTGGTACAACTGCGGAAGAAATGGGGAAAAAAGCAGGAGAAACGGACGGCACGGGAAAAGAAAGAAAAACTGGAAGCGTGTCTGAGACGAAAAGCAGGGGAAAACTTCTGCGTGGACGCGATTACCTGGAATGACCTGGATCTCGATGCGGTTTTTGACACAGTCGACCACACAGTGTCGGTGTGCGGGGAAGAATATCTGTACACGGCGCTTCGGATGCCGGTCACAACAACAGAAATCAGGGAAGAGCGGGAACGGCTGATGAAGCTTTTTGCAGAGAACCAAAAAGCCAGAGAAGCAGTGCAGAAAGCACTTCTTTTGATGGGAAAAGAAAAGATGAATCCGCCGACAGAAGAAATAGCCGTACTGATGGAGGCGGAGCCGGGAGAGAAGGGGAAATATCTTCTGATGGCCGGTATTGCTGTGCTTGGAATTGGACTGCTGTTTGTACTGCCTCCGCTGGGTGTGGCTGTTCTGTTTGCTTCTATGGTCGGCAACGGACTGATGCATGGAAGGGAGAGCAAAAAGCTGGAGAGTGCATTAAAAGCGTTTGGCTGTATCCTGCGGCTGCAGCGGACAGCCAGGGAACTTGGAAAAGAAAAAATTTCCGGACTGGAAATGTATCAGAAGCGTCTGGAAGAACAGGAAAAACAAACTCCGTCCGATTACAAGAAAATGCAGAACACTTGTGAATACGAAAGAATCGCAGGGCGGTGCAGCAAACATGATTTTTGCATACTTTCATACGTTCTTTCTGCTGGATCTGATCGAGTATTCTTCGGTTGTTTCCGGAGTGAAATCGTATGAAAAAGCGATTCTGCAGATGGCAGAGGATCTTGGACTCCTGGACTTTGCACTGTCTGCAGCATCGTACCGGGAGAGCCTTTCGTATTACTGCCGGCCGGAATTCCTGGATGAGAAAAAGGCGGGCTGTCGGATCGATGTGGAGGAGCTTTATCATCCGCTTCTGACACATCCGGTGGCAAACAGTCTGTATGCGGAGGGCGGAATTCTGCTGACCGGCTCGAATGCGTCGGGAAAATCCACATTTATGAAAAACATGGCAGTGAATGCGATTCTGGCACAGGCACTGAACACGAGTCTTTCGAAGCGGTACCGCGGTGTTGTGTGCCGGATCATGACATCCATGGCACTCCGCGATAATCTGGCACAGGGAGAGAGTTACTTTGTTGTGGAAGTAAAATCTTTAAAACGGATTCTGGAGGCAAGCCGTGAAAAAACACCGCTTCTGTGCGTCATTGATGAGGTGCTGCGGGGAACAAACACGACGGAGCGGATTGCAGCGTCAGAGAGTGTGCTTGCTGCCCTGCGCCGTGCAAATGTGCTCTGTCTTGCAGCAACACATGATACTGAACTGACGTATCTGCTGGAAGATCTCTACACTAATTATCATTTTGAAGAGCAGATTACCGCGCAGAGTATTTCCTTCCCGTATCGCCTGGAACAGGGGCCGGCAAGAGGAAAGAATGCGATTGCGCTGCTTGGAAATATGGGAATTGATGAAAAAATTGTAAAACAGGCAGAAAGAAGAGCTGCGGAGTTTGAAACAACAGGAAGCTGGGAAAAGAATAAGTTTCTGAGATAGAAAAACAGCTGGGAAAAATTGATCTTTTTTGAAAAATATGCGAAAATGGTTCAGCATTTTTTCATTGTGTGTTATGATAAAATAGATCGCGTGATCCGGCAGAAAAACCGCCGGATCTGTTAAGGAGAAAAACATGAGCAGGACAGGCTTGGAAGATGCATATATTATGCGCGGCAGCAAGAAACTCCGCATGGGATATACGACGGGTTCCTGCGCTGCAGCGGCAGCGCGGGGAGCGGCGTTTATGCTGCTTTCCGGGAAAGAAATACAGGAAGTGAAAATCCATACGCCAAAGGGCATTGTTCTGAATCTGGAATTGCTGGATATCCGGAGAAGTGCCGAAAAAGTAAGCTGTGCCGTCCGAAAAGACGGCGGGGATGATCCGGATGTGACAGATAAAGCATTGATTTACGCGGAAGTGACGTTTGGAACAGAAGAGGGAATTGTAATCGATGGAGGATTCGGCGTCGGGCGTGTGACAAAGCCGGGGCTGGATCAGCCGGTCGGAAACGCGGCGATCAACCATGTACCGCGCCAGATGATCCGCGAGAATGTGGAGGAGATTCAGAAAAAACTCGATGATTTCCGCGCACTGCAGGTTATCATCTCCGTACCGGAAGGGGAAGAACTGGCAAAGCATACATTCAATCCGAGACTTGGCATCACCGGCGGCATTTCAATCCTTGGAACGAGCGGGATTGTAGTGCCGATGAGCGAGGAGGCGCTGATTTCCACGATCCGCGTCGAGATGGAAATGCGGAAAGCACAGGGTGACCGCGTCCTTCTGGTGACACCGGGAAATTACGGACAGGACTTCTTAAAAACGTATCCGTGGGTCCGTGCAGACCATTCCGTTAAGTGCAGTAATTACGTCGGAAAAACACTGGAATTTGCAGCTGAGCTCGGCTTTGACGCCATCCTTTTTGTGGCACATCTTGGAAAATTTGTCAAGGTGTCCGGCGGAATTATGAATACCCATTCCCACGAGGCAGACTGCCGTGCGGAGCTTCTTACGGCGCAGGCGGTGCGTGCAGGGGCGGATCTTGCACTGGCAAAAAAACTGCTGGAGACCGGAACGACGGAAGAAGCGGTGCAGATTTTAAAGGAAGCAGGATGCCTGAAAGAGACCATGGAAAAAGTGACAGAAAAAATTGCGTTTTTACATGAATTACCATATTGAGGGCAGAGTGCAGACGGAGGCGATTGTTTTTTCAAGCAATGAGGGCCTGCTCGGGGAAACCCCGGGAGCGGGAGAACTTCTGGAGCGCCTGCGGGAGCAGGAAGAAAAAGAAAACAGAAAAGAGTAAAAACAAAATGACAGGAATTTTATTTGGAACAGGAATCGGACCGGGAGACCCGGAGCTTATGACGTTAAAGGCCGTCCGTCTGATCCGGGAAAATGATACGATTGCAGTACCAGGAGAGAAACCGGAAGAGAGCATTGCCTACCAGATTGCTGTTCAGGCAGTGCCGGAACTGGCAGAAAAAGAGCTCGTTGCTATTCCAATGCCGATGACAAAGAATGCCAAAGAACTGGAGGAAAATCACCGGCGCGGTGCAGAAAAAATAGAGGAGCTGCTGGATGCAGGAAAAAACGTAGTATTTCTGACACTCGGAGATCCAACCGTGTATTCTACCTACCTTTATGTACACAGACGGGTACTGGAAGACGGTTACGATGCGAGAATTGTAAGCGGTGTTACATCGTTCTGCGCGGCAGCAGCATCTCTTTCCGAGGGACTGGTGGAAAATTCCGAAGAACTGCATGTGATTCCGGCGTCTTATCAGATTGAAGATGCACTGGAACTTTCAGGAACAAAGGTTCTGATGAAAGCGGGTAAAAAGATGCCGGCTGTGAAACAGTTCCTGAAGGAAAAGAACTGCCGGGCGGTGATGGTAGAAAACTGCGGCATGGATACGGAACAGAAGTATTTCAGCGCGGAAGAAATCCCAGACCAGGCAAGTTACTATTCACTGATTATTGTAAAAGAAAAGAGGAAAAAATAGATGGTACATTTTATTGGAGCGGGCCCTGGAGCCCCGGATCTGATTACGGTAAGAGGACAGAAGCTGCTTGGTGAGGCGGACATTATCATTTATGCAGGTTCTCTTGTCAATCCGGCACTGCTGGATCTGAAAAAAGAGGGCTGTGTGGTATATAACAGTGCAACCATGACGCTGGAGCAGGTGATTGATGTTATGAAAGAGGCCGAAAGCAAAGGCCAGACTGTGGCAAGACTCCACACGGGAGATCCGTGCCTGTACGGTGCAATCCGCGAACAGATTGATGCGCTCGATGCCCTTGGAATCGCTCACGATGACTGTCCGGGTGTCAGCTCTTTCTGCGGAGCGGCTGCTGCCCTTGAAATGGAATATACGCTGCCGGATATCTCCCAGAGTGTTGTCATCACCAGAATGGCCGGAAGAACACCGGTTCCGGAGCGGGAGAGCATTGCGTCTTTTGCGGCACATCAGGCAACGATGGTTGTATTCTTAAGCACGGGACTCTTAGAGGAACTTTCCCGTGAGCTGATTGCAGGCGGCTATACGGCAGATACTCCGGCAGCGATCGTTTACAAAGCAACCTGGCCGGAGGAGAAGACGTTCGTCTGCACCGTTGGAACACTTGCCGAGACGGCGAAAAAGAACCAGATCACCAAGACAGCGCTGATGATCATCGGAAATGCCGTTTCCCAGGGAAATTACCGCAGAAGTGATCTGTACAATCCGGCGTTTACCACCGAATTCCGAGAGGCAGAAAAATAAGATGAAAATAGCCATAGCAAGTTTTACAAGAAACGGATGCGTCTGGAATCAAAAACTCTGTGCGGCACTGAAAAAACACAGCTGTGAAGGATATGCACTGGAAAAGTACGGGAAAGAAGCGGGAATTCCTGCGATTGCACCGTCGCTTCCTGCATGGACAGAGCGCATGTTTCAGAAAATGGATGCGATTTTGTTTATCGGAGCGTGCGGGATTGCGGTGCGCAGTATTGCACCGTACGTGAAAAGTAAAAAGACAGATCCGGCGGTTCTGTGTATGGATGAACAGGGAAAGTTTGTGATTTCATTACTTTCCGGCCATATCGGCGGGGCAAACGAGCTGACGGAAGAAGTTGCAGCTGTAACGGGTGCGGTTCCGGTCATTACAACGGCAACGGATGTCAATCACAAGTTTGCGGTCGATGTCTTTGCTGTAAAAAATCATTGTGAAATTTGTGAGATGGAGCTGGCAAAAGAGACAGCGGCGCTTCTGGTGGACGGAAAAACGGTTGGATTCTGCAGCCGTTTTCCGGTGGAGGGAACAAAACCGGAGGAACTGATCCCGGAAGAGGCGGCAAAACCGTCGATGGGAATCTGCATTACCACATCGGAAGAGGATTCGCCATATGAGAGAACACTTCACCTGATCCCGAAGGTGATCACCGTCGGCATCGGCTGTAAGAAGAATACACCGGCCGGCCGGATTGAAGAAAAGGTTCTTGCGGCACTTGCGGCGGCCGGGATTTCTCCAAAAGCAGTTCGACAGGCGGCAAGTATTGATCTGAAAGCGCAGGAGCCGGGAATTCTGCAGCTGGTGGAAAAGTATGGCTGGCAGTACCGGACCTTTTCTGCAGAAGAACTGGAAACGGCGGAGGGGGAATTTACGCCGTCTCCGTTTGTGAAGAAGATTACAGGAATTGACAATGTCTGTGAGCGCAGCGCAGTTCTTGCCGGCGGCAGACTGATAAAGAAAAAAAAGGCAGCGGACGGTGTAACAGTTGCACTGGCTGCGGCGGACTGGAGGGCAGTATTTTGAGTACAATTTTTGTCGTGGGCATCGGCCCCGGAGCATATGAAAAAATGACGATCGAGGCGGCGGATGCGCTGCGGAACTGCGATGTGATCATCGGCTATACCGTCTATGTGGATCTGGTAAAAGAACATTTTGCAGGAAAAGAATTTCTGACGACGCCGATGCGGAAAGAGGTGGAGCGCTGCCGTCTGGCATTTGAAACTGCGGCAGAGGGAAAACAGGTTGCTATGATCTGCAGCGGAGATGCCGGCGTTTACGGTATGGCAGGTCTGATGTATGAGCTTTCGGAAGAATGGCCTGATATTGAAATTAAGGTAATTCCAGGCGTGACCGCCGCAACGGGAGGCGCTGCCGTTCTTGGTGCACCGTTGATCCACGACTTCGCCCTGATCAGCCTGAGCGATCTTCTGACACCGTGGGAGAAAATTGAAAAACGTCTTCTGCTGGCATCGGAAGCGGATTTTGTCATCTGTCTTTATAACCCGGGAAGCCATAAGAGAGCGGATTATCTGGTAAAAAGCGTGTGATCTGATGCTTCGTTACAAAGCGCCGGAAACCGTCTGCGGAATCGTAAGCCAGATCGGAAGAGACGGGGAGACGAGCCGGACCATGACGCTTGCAGAACTTCGCAATACAAAAGTGGATATGTTTACGACGGTATTTATCGGAAACAGTCAGACAAAGGAAATCCGGGATCACATGGTAACGCCGAGGGGATATCGCTATGAATAAAGTAATCGTCTTTGCCGGAACGACGGAAGGCCGGGAAATCTGCAGTTTTCTGAAGAAATATGAGATTGCATCCCTTGCCTGTACGGCGACAGAATACGGCAAGTGCCGGATCGAGGAGGGCGGTGCCCTGACGGTTCGAAGCGGAAGACTGACAGAAGAAGAGATGGAACAGCTTTTTGGCGAAGAACAGCCGGAAATGGTTATCGATGCAACCCATCCGTATGCCGATCTTGTGTCGGAAAATATCCGGTCTGCATGTGAAAAAGCAGGAAAAACGTATCTTCGGCTGCTGCGGCCGTCGCTTGCGGCAGATCCATCCTGCGTCATGGTCGATACGACAGAAGAAGCGGTATCGTATCTGGCGGGCACAGAGGGAAAGATTCTGGTGACAACAGGAAGCAAGGAACTCGCAAAATTTGCAGAGCTTCCGGATTATAAAAACCGTGTGTATGCCCGGGTGCTGCCGTTGCCAGGCGTAATTGCATCCTGCGCGGAACTTGGATTTGATGCCGCACATACCATAGGCATGCAGGGACCGTTTTCTATGGACATGAACGTTGCAATGCTGCAGTCGTTCCATGCCGAATGGATGGTAACGAAGGAATCCGGAAGAAACGGCGGCTTTGAAGAAAAAATTGAGGCAGCAAAAAAGGCCGGTGTCCGTGTCGTTCTGATCGGCCGTCCGAAAGAGGAAGAAGGACTCTCGGAGGACGAGGTCAAGCGGTATCTCGTTGAAAAATTTGATCTGTCCGTGAAACGGGACGTCGTGATCGCCGGAATCGGACCTGGTGCAGAAGCACAGATGACGCTGGCGCTCGTAGACGCGTGTGAGCAGGCGGATGTGCTGATCGGTGCGGGACGCATGACAAAAGCAGTAGAAAAATATCAGAAGCCAATGCTTGCAGAATACAGCCCGGAAAAGATTTACGAGTATCTGAAGGCGCACCCGGAATATGAAAAGATTGTTCTTCTGCAGTCGGGTGATGTCGGCTTTTACAGCGGAGCAAAGAAACTTCAGGCCGTCCTTGCGGAAGATGCGGATTTTTCTGTCCGTGTAGAGCCGGGAATTTCTTCGCTGGTTTATTTCTGTGCCAAAATCGGAGTGTCCTGGGAGGATGCAGCATTTGTGAGCCTGCACGGACAGCACTGCAACTTTCTGGAGACGGTCCGCCGAAACCGGAAAACTCTGGCGATCGCCGGCGGAAAGGGCAGTGTCAGGGAAATCTGCCAGACGTTAAGTTCGTACGGCTGGGAGCAGATTGTGCTGCATGTGGGAACGGATCTGTCGTATCCGGAAGAACAGATTGTGACAGGAACCCCATTCGAACTTGCTAAAATGGAGTTTGCTCCGCTTGCGGTTCTTCTGTTTGAAAACCCGAATCCGGAACCAGAGTTTACAGCCGGCATGGCAGATGAAGTATTTCTGCGTGACAAAGTACCGATGACCAAGCGGGAAGTGCGCAATGCGTCTCTTTCTCATCTGCAGCTTTCTTTGAATTCTGTTGTCTATGATATTGGATCGG
>ENA-OQNJ01000059-OQNJ01000059.1-human-gut-metagenome-genome-assembly--contig:-NODE-59-length-25539-cov-3.031560_pt1 | contig 25539 bp, 26 predicted proteins | sample MGYA00242630_ERZ504882 | MGnify/ENA primary metagenome ERZ504882 (study PRJEB26092, sample SAMD00036408) | human gut metagenome | host: Homo sapiens | study: EMG produced TPA metagenomics assembly of... | reverse complement strand
CCGACGTTCGGAATACCGACAACCATCGCGCGGACCGGACGGTTCAGGATGCCGCGTTTGCGGTCGCGCTCGATTTTCTCTTTGCAGGCCTCCTGTACGGCGCTGTTGATCGCTTTCATGCCGGCTCCGGAACGGGAATTGACCTTCACAACAGAATATCCCTTTCCCTTGAAATATTCCATCCAGGCATCGTTTCCGCGCTCATCGGCAAGGTCCGATTTGTTCAGCAGGATCAGCCGTGCTTTGTTCTTTCCAAGTTCATCTATATCCGGGTTGCGGCTCGCTGCAGGAACTCTCGCATCGACCAGCTCAATCATCAGGTCGATGAGCTTTAAGTCTTCCTGCATCTGTCTGCGGGCCTTCGTCATATGACCCGGGTACCACTGATAATTCATGTTTCTTCTCCTTCTATGCTGCGTTTACACGAAACCGATTTTCTTCCACGGCGAAATCGTAAACCAGAGCTTTCCGACAATGCAGTCCGAATCCACGAGTCCCATGCCGTTGTGGCGGCTGTCCTCGCTGTTGTTCCGGTTGTCGCCGAGTACAAAGTACTGTCCCTTCCCGACCGTGATCGGCTCGGAGGCAAGTCCCGCGTTTGTGATGGCCGGAAATTCATCTTTTTCATTATAGACTTCCCCGTTGATGAGGATCTGCCCGTCTTTGATCTGTACCGTCTCGCCCGGCAGCGCAATCACACGCTTGATGTGGATGCTCGCCTTCTTGTCCTCACTCGTCCGGAACGCGATGATATCCCCGCGTTTCGGAGAACTTAAGCGGTACCAGGCGGAGTCCATCAGCACACGCTCCCCCGGCACGAGAGTCGGCTCCATCGAGCCCTCCTGCACCACGACACTTCTGCAGAAAAACCAGGAAAATGCCGCCGCAAGAAGAATCGCTGCGATGATTTCCAGATTCCATACAAGCATGGAACGGATCTTTTTCTTGTAGAAATATTCTTTTACATATCTGGTATTCATACCCATAGTGTAATTCTCCGTAAGACAAAACCGGAGAAACACAATTGCTCATGTTCCTCCGGCCATCCTTTTAACGACTTATTATTTTACCAGCTCTTTCACTTTCGCTGCTTTACCAACACGGTCTCTTAAGTAGTTCAGTTTCGCACGTCTTACTTTACCACGTCTGATAACTTCTACTTTCTCAACGTTCGGAGAGTGTACCGGCCATGTTTTCTCAACGCCTACGCCGTTAGAGCTCTTACGAACAGTGAAGGTCTCTTTGCTTCCGCCGCCCTGTCTTTTCAGGACAACGCCTTCGAATACCTGGATACGCTCGCGGTTACCCTCTTTGATTTTACCGTAAACTTTAACGGTATCACCAACGCGGAACTCCGGTGCTTCTGCTTTTAACTGTGCATCTTCGATTTTCTTAATAATGTCGTTCATTTCTTTATCTCCTTTTTTTACCCTGGATGTTCTTAATGCCTTTTTGCAACAGCGGACCATCTCTTTACTCACAACAAGATACATTATACTATAATGCATCCGCAGATGCAAGTATTTTTTTCACTTTCCATTCGCCGCTGTACAGCAGACTGCGAAGCGCGAAAGAAAACCGCTGCAGGCCGTCCGCGGACGGTATGCCGGTAAGCCGTGCGACCAGACGGAAACCGTTTTTTTCCAGCTGCTCTTCGAGTTTTTCTTCCTCTTCCGAGAATCCGTCCGGGCACAAAAACACCAGCGGTGTTTCTTTTCCGGCAAAGCTGCGGATATACTCGCTCTTTGCTTTCATACCCTCCTCAAGCGTTCCCGGAAGCTGCAGAATCAGCAGATCATGGTCATCAAACAGATTTTTCTGTTTCCGGATCTTCTTTCGTCCGAGATCAAGGCTTACACCATAGCGTGTCATGCCTGCCAAAAGATCGTGCGCCCAGGCAGACGATTCCTCTTTTTCATTGCATGCGCAGGAAATCTGGAATGCATTTTCCAGAAGGTCCGGCCGCCGCTCGGCTGTCCGCACCAGAGAGGCCTCATGGCGCCATGCTTCGATCTTTTTGTGGTCACCGGAAAGAAGCACCTCCGGAACTTTTTTCTCGTGCCATGTCTCCGGTCTTGTGTAATGCGGATACTCAAGCAAGTTGTCCTGCAGTGACTCAAACTGCGAAGATTCCTCGTTGCTTAAGACACCCGGCACAAACCGCGATACCGCATCCACCAGCACCATTGCACCGAGTTCTCCGCCTGTTAAAACATAATCCCCGATCGAGATATAGTCCGTTACTACTTCCTGCAGTACGCGGTCATCGATGCCCTCATAGTGGCCGCAGAGCAGCACAAGATCGTCCTCAAGCGCCAGCTCTTCCACCATCGTCTGGTTCAGTACTTTTCCCTGCGGTGTCAGATAGACCGTGCGCGGCTTTTTCCCGATCTTTTCGGCTACCGACTGGTAGGCGCGGAACACCGGCTCCGCCTCCATGACCATGCCCGCACCGCCGCCGTACGGGTAATCGTCCACGCGGTTGAATTTATTTGCTGAAAATTCCCGGATATTCGTCGTCTCGAGGGAAATATAGCCGTTGTTGATGGCTCTTCCGAGGATGCTGGTGTGCAGCCCCTGCTCGATCATCTCCGGGAACAGCGTCAGAATATGATATTTCATCGTTCTTTACTCTCTTTATCAGTCAATCAGGCCCGGAAGAAGGTGAATCGTCATCTTCTGCTCATCCAGGTCCACATCCAGAATGCAGTCATGGATCGCCGGAATCAGAACCTCTCCGTGCTCTTTCGAATCTACAATATAGACGTCGTTCGCACCGGTCTCCATCACATCGCGGAGCGTGCCGAACAGTTCGCCGTCCTCGGTGTACATCTGCATTCCCTGCAGGTCTGCGATATAGTATTCGTCCTCTTCCAGCGGAATGGCATCCTCTCTCGTCACATAGAGGCTGCAGCCTTTATACCGTTCGATATCGTTGATGTTGTCAATTCCTTTGAATTTTACAATGGCAAGCTGTTTGAAAAAACGCACGCCAGTTACATGGAGTTCTTTTTTTTACTTTTCCTGTATCGAGAAAAACGCGGTCCAGAGAAAGAAAACGCTCCGGATCTGTCGTCGGGTATACCTTTACCTCACCGCGTACGCCGTGGGTTGTGGTAATTACGCCAATCTGCAAATATTCTTCCATTCAAAAACCCTTTCCAACCAGTTCTACTGTGTATTGCGACTTGAGAAACACGCTTTGCGAGTTTCTCAAGTTATCGCGGCAGTCGCCAAGGTCCCGTGCAAGCACGGACTTTGTCTCGTTGCCCGCGTAAAGAAAGGAACCGGCAACAACTGTCGGTTCCTTTTCCTATCTTTTACTTACTGTAAAATTTCTACGACAACTTTTCTGTCGCTCTTTGAGGAAGCTGCTTTTACAACCGTACGGATTGCTTTCGCAATGCGTCCCTGACGTCCGATGACTTTTCCCATATCTGACGGATCTACTTTGAGTTCCAGCAGAAGGTCATCACCGCTGACGGTTTCTGTCACAACTACCTCAGATGGATGATCAACCAGAGATTTTGCAATTACTTCGATAAGTTCTTTCATTACAAGATACCCCCGTATGAATTATTTCTCGATACCAGCCTGTTTTAAGAGTTTGGCAACGATTTCGGTCGGCTGTGCGCCGTTAGCCAGCCATTTTTTAGCAGCCTCCTCGTTGAAGCTGATTGCGCTCGGCTCGCGGTTCGGATCGTAAGTTCCGATCTCCTCGATGAAACGTCCGTCTCTTGGGGATCTGGAATCTGCTACAACGATTCTATTAAAAAGGAGCTTTCTTCTGTCCCATTCTTCTTAATCTCATTTTTACTGCCATTTTTCTTTACCTCCATTGTAAATTCATGTATTTATTTATATTTTTTCTTTTATGCTAAAAGGGAAGTTTGAATCCTCCTCTTTTACCACCCTTACCGACCATTCCGGTCATCTGTTTCATCATTTTTCTTGACTGTTCAAACTGTTTGATGAAACGGTTTACCTCCGCGATGTCAACACCGGCGCCTTTTGCAATTCTCTGCTTTCTCGACGGATTGATGAGATCCGGGGGTTTCTCTTTCCTTTGGCGTCATAGAAAGTACAATAGCTTCCTTTCTTGCCATGTCTTTTTCATCCACCATGCTCTCAAGATCCTGGCCCTTCATTTTCGCGCCGACGCCCGGAAGCATATTCAAGATGCTGGAGATGCCGCCCATATTGCGCATCTGCTCCATGGAATCCAGGTAATCGTTGAAGTCGAACTGTGCCTTCTTCATCTTCTGTTCCATGGCTTTTGCTTTCTCTTCGTCGATGTTTGCCTGTGCTTTTTCAATCAGGCTCATCACATCGCCCATGCCGAGAATGCGGGACGCCATACGGTCCGGATAAAACTGTTCCAGATCCGAAAGCTTTTCGCCCATGCCGACATAGAGAATCGGTTTGCCGGAAACTGCGCGGATCGAAAGTGCCGCACCGCCTCTGGTGTCACCATCTAATTTTGTAAGTACTACGCCGTCGATGCCGACTTTATTGTTGAACATCTCGGACACATTGACTGCGTCCTGTCCGGTCATAGCATCTACTACCAAAAGGGTCTGATCCACAGGAACAGCCGCTTTGATATCCTGTAACTCCTGCATCATCTCTTCGTCGATGTGCAGACGGCCTGCCGTATCCAGAATCAATACATTGAAGCCGTTTGTCTTTGCATGCACTAGCGCTGCCTTTGCGATATCCACCGGACGGTTTTTATCTCCCATGGCGAACACTTCCACGCCCTGCTTTTCTCCATTGACCTGCAGCTGTTTGATCGCTGCCGGGCGATAGACGTCACAGGCGGCAAGGAGAGGTTTTCTTCCCTTTGCTTTTAACTTTCCTGCAATTTTTGCGGTTGTGGTTGTTTTACCGGCTCCCTGAAGACCTGCCATCATGATGATGGTAACTTCGCTTGCCGGGCGCAGTGCAATCTCCGTTGTCTCGGAGCCCATCAGCTTAACCAGCTCGTCATTTACGATTTTAATGACCATCTGTCCCGGGTTCAGTCCGTTCATGACGTCCTGTCCGACTGCCTGCTCCTGTACGGATTTGATAAACTGTTTTACTACTTTGAAGCTGACATCCGCCTCGAGAAGTGCCATTTTAACTTCCTTCAGCGCAGTCTTTACATCCGCCTCGGTAAGACGGCCCTTGCTTCTGAGATTTTTGAAAACATTCTGGAGTTTCTCGGTTAAACTTTCAAATGCCATGCTCAAAGCTCCTCTAATATATCCGATGCAATTGCCGCAATCCGCTGCATCACATCTTCTTTCGGGGTATCACCGGATGGGTCTGTCAGCTTTCGGATCTCGTTCACATTTTCCCTGATCTGTACAAAGCGTTGTACCAGATGAAGCTTTTCTTCATACTCTTCCAGTGTCTTGTTGCAGCGTCTGACCAGATCGTGGACTCCCTGGCGGGAAATGCCCCGCGCTGCCGCAACCTCGCTCAGGGAAAAATCGTTGAGCACCACGTCTTCGTATACCTGACGCTGATGTTCAGTCAGAAGTTCGCCGTAAAAATCATACAGTAATGTCTGTTCCAATATTTTTTCCATTGCGATCACCTTGGTTATCATACACGAAATGATGCTGGGTGTCAAGTATTTTTTCTTGACAGTTTTAAAATTTTTCTGATCCGTTTCAAAAGCCGCAGAAAAGGCGCATTTTCCGCGTTTTTTCGCAGAAAACACGCCCCTTATAAAGACTTTTGTATACCTACTGCAGCTCCGCAATCCTCGTCACAGCCACATAAATCGACTGGATTTTGTACCACGTCGGATAATCCACAATGCCGGAAACCGGCAGGCCGAACAGCCGCTGGAACGCTTCGACGGCGTCCTGCGTCTCTTCATCGAAATAGCCATTTTCATAGACCGTCGGAATCGATGAATACACCTCCGCAATCACGTTCAGCTGCTCCTGCATCTGCAGTACCTTGTTCCCGGACGAGCCGATGGTGAGGTCATACCCCGGCCAGGAGGACGGGATGCCGGAAATCTCCTCCGCCGTGTTGATATACATATTGTCTCCATAATAATTGCGGAGAATCTGAATCGTTGAATACCCTTGGTCCGCCAGGTTTTTGGACCCCCACTGGCTCATCCAGTTCGGGCAGCTCACACGGTTTCCGTCACAGTACTGCGTCAGAATCGGCTGTTTCACATTCGGGCGCGACAGGTAATCAGCAAAAATCTCATCGACCACAAGGGAAATGCTGTCGAAAATATTCCTGCCGTAAATCCATTTGTGATCGTAGGCCGTCGACGAAGTGATCGTAAAATCGTATCCCTTGTTGCGGTACCATTCTGTATAGACACGGTTCAGCGTAAATGACATGATTGCGAGGATATTCGCCCGGATCGCCGCATCCGGCCATGTTGCATAGATTTCCGAGCACGCCACGTTTTTGATGTAGTCGCGGTACCGCACATAATAGTCGCGTGCCGTGCTGTCGGTCGGCGCTCCGTCGTGGACGATGATATACTCCGGGATCACGACACGGGACAGCACAATCTCACCGCTCTCCCTCGTCGGCTTGATCTCACTTTCCGGAATTTTCGCCGGATATTCGCCGAACAACGTATGGTCCGGGATCGTCACATCCGCAAACGCTGCGCCCTCTGCCAGTTTGAGGTCCACCTGCTGGACGGACTGTTCTCCTGAAAGAAGCTCGGAGCCCGTCACTTCAACCAGTTCATACCCTTCCGCCTCCACTTTCACCGTATATTCGGAATACGGCTGATTCACATTCGGTTCCAGACTGTACTCGAGCGGCGGCGTCGCCAGATCCAGCGTCTCCGTTCTGCCGTCCCCGTCGGTAATCAGCTCCTCGATCACATTCTGCGGATCTCCCGTATACGAAACCGTCACCCGCGCCCCGGAAACAGGCCGCGCCTGGATTCTTGTATTTACCCGGATTTCCAGCCGCCCGCGGTCAGTCATTTCCTGCTGCATACGCAAATTTTTCATAAAAAAGCCCCATATCCTGCACTCCTTTTATGGTATGCAGAATATGAGGCTTTGTTGCTTTTCATTTTTCGATTTACAGGATCCGCTGGACGTCGTGGATCATGACGTAGACCATCAACGCCATCAGAAGCACCAGGCCCGCGAAGTGAACCATACCCTCCAGGTCTCGCCGGATTGGTTTTCTGCGGATGGCTTCTATGATCAGAAAGACAAAGCCGTCCGTCCGTCGAGTGCCGGGAGCGGCAGCAGGTTCATGACGCCAAGGTTTGATGACAGCAGAATCACCATGTTCAGCATCGTCATCACCGTAACCAGAACGCCCTGCGATTTTACATCATCATAGGCGGTTCCGATCGCATCCACCACGCCGACCGGGCCGGAAAGATCGTTCACAGAATACTGTCCGGTGATCAGCATACTGACACTGTCAATGACGGTGCGCACCCAGTATTTGATCTCCAGCACGCTGTATTTCAGCACGCCGATCGGGGACTGTTTCTCCGGAGCTGATACGAAAACTGTACATTCGCATACGTATTTTCAACCGGTGTCACCGTAATCTCTTTCGTCTTTCCGCTGTGCTCATACTCCAGCGTCACAGCGCTTCCATCGAAAGGATGCTCTGTCTGGTAAGCAGTAAAATCTGCCACACAGGTGATCGGCGCTCCGTTGATCGATACGAGCAGGTCGCCCGCGACAACACCCGCAGCGGCAAGCGGCATATTCTGCTGCACATACGTGAATTCCATGCCGCGGTCACAGTCATCGTAGTTAAAGCCCATCATATACCGCGTTGTCACCGTCGGTTCATATGTGATCGTTTTCTTTTCCCCGTCGGCCTTTTTAACCTCCAGCGTAATCTCATCCGTCGGCACACCCCGTACCGTCATCACAGAGTTCAGCTCTTTTCCGATGGAAATATGTCTTCCTTCATAGGAAGTGATGATATCTCCCGCTTCCAGGCCTGCCTCTGCCTCCGGCGAACCGTCTGCCACTTCTGTGACGCGCGCCGGGGAACTTCCCGCGTAACTGATCACAAATATTGCGCAGAAAAATGCCAGAATCATGTTGAACACCGGTCCCGCCGCAACGACGGAAATTCTTGCCCACACGGATTTGCTGTTAAAGGTTCCTTCCCCCTCCTCTTCACCGTCCTCGCCGAGCATCTGGCACGCACCGCCGAAAGGCAGAAGTTTTAAGGAATAGACCGTTCCTCCTTTTTCTGTCTTTACCACCGTCGGGCCAAAGCCGATCGAAAATTCCGTCACGGTAATACCATTCGCTTTCGCCAAAAGAAAATGCCCCAGCTCATGGATAATGACGGTGATTCCGAAAATGAGTACGGCTATCAGGATTTTTACAATCATGCTGTCTTATTCTCCCATCTTATATCTGTTCGCAATCCATTCATACGTCTCCTGCTCCGCCGCGAGAATCTGCTCCAGCGTCGGATCGGCAATCGTTTTGTGTGCTTCCATTGCACCGGCGATCACGTCGTAAATCTCGAGGAAACGGATCTTCTTCGCGAGGAACAGTGCAATGGCGCGTTCATTTGCCGCATTGAAGACCGTCGGCATGGAGCCGCCCCTCCGGGACGCCTGCATTGCCATCGGAAGGCCGAGGAAGGTATCCATATCCGGGTTTTTCAAACGTGATCTGTGTCAGCGCCGCAAAGTCGAGGCGGTCGCCTGCAAGGAAGCGGCGCTCCGGGTAATACAGTGCGTACTGGATCGGCAGTTTCATATCCGGTGTGCCAAGCTGTGCCATGACAGCGCCGTCTTTAAATTCTACCATGGAATGGATAATGCTCTTTGGCTGTACCACAACCTGAATGTGGTCGAGATCAACACCGAACAGCCATTTTGCTTCCATGACTTCCAGTCCTTTGTTAACGAGTGTCGCGGAATCAATCGTGATCTTGTGCCCCATCGACCAGTTCGGATGACGGAGCGCCTGCTCTACCGTTACGTTTTCGAGCTCCGCTCTTGTTTTTCCGCGGAACGGACCGCCGGATGCAGTAATCAGAAGTTTTTCAATTTCTTTTCTGTTTTCCCCGTGCAGGCACTGGAAAATCGCCGAGTGCTCGCTGTCCACCGGAAGGATCTGTACACCGCATTCCTCTGCCAGCGGCATAATAATGTGTCCCGCCGTTACCAGTGTCTCTTTGTTTGCCAATGCAATGTCTTTTCCTGCCTTCATCGCCGCAACCGTCGGGCGGATGCCGATCATGCCGACGATCGCTGTCACAAGGATTTCGCTCTCCGGCATCGTGGCAAGCTCGATCATGCCGTCCATGCCGCTGCCGATTTTTACAGGAAGATCCTTCACTCTGTCACGGAGTTCTGCCGCTTTCGCCTCATCGCCGACTGCCGCAAACTTCGGATGAAATTCCCGGATCTGCTGCTCGAGCAGTGTAATATTACTTCCGGCGCTGATGCCGACCACCTCAAGATCGCCGTTGGCACGCACGACATCGAGGGTCTGGGTTCCGATCGAACCGGTTGAACCAAGAATTGCTATTTTCTTCATATTCCAGTTTCTCCCATCTGCTTCCCGTTTATGCTGTAGGGGAAGCTTTTTTAATGAATCAGAAGCACCGACAGGAAATAGATGATCGGTGCGGTAAAGATCACGCTGTCGAAGCGGTCGAGAATACCGCCGTGGCCCGGAATCAGCTTTCCGTAATCCTTGATGCCCTGATTTCGTTTGATTGCGGATGCCGCAAGATCTCCGACCATGGAGATCAGCGCGCCGACACCGCAGATGATGGCGTATTCCACCATGCCGCCCTTTGTCGCAGCCGCATAGATGATGCCGAGCAGAATCGCTCCGACGACACCGCCGACAGCTCCTTCTACGGATTTTTTCGGGCTTTAAAACCGGCGCCATTTTATGTTTTCCAAAGAGTACGCCGACACAGTATGCACACGTATCGCAGCCCCAGGAGCACAGGAAAATCAGCCATACATGGAATTTTCCGCCGTCCAGCATACGGGTCTGATATACATAGGAAAGCATTACGCCGACATAGACAATCGCAAAAAACGCCGGCATCACCTGATTGGCGTTGTATTTCGGATAAGTAAATACGTATACTGCCATCAGAAGCACGAGATCCAGGATCAGCGCGAGCATCTGGTACATCGGGTCATGAAGCAGCAGGGACATGTAGAAAATCACAACGCCCGCATAGCCCGTAATTTCCAACAGATTCCATTTATCTTGTCTTACCTTCATCACGCGGAACAGTTCACCTGCGCCGATCAGCGACAGGCACAGAACCGTCATATAGAGCACGGTTCCGCCGCTGCAGATCGTAAGCAGCGCCACAAGGACGAGCACGATGCCGCTTAACAGTCTTGTCTTAAACATCTTTTTATTCCTCCTTCACGCCGCCGTAGCGCCGGTCTCTGTTATTATATTGTTCGATGGCTTTTCTCAATTCCTCTTCGTGGAAATCCGGCCACGGAACCTCGGTAAAGTAAAATTCCGTGTAGGCCAGCTGCCACATCAGGTAGTTGGAAAGGCGCTGCTCGCCGCTTGTACGGATCAGAAGATCTGGATCCGGGATTCCGGCGGTGTCGAGGTAGCTCTCAAAACACTGCTCCGTCAGTTTTCCGTTCTCATCAAACGCATTCTCTGCGAGAGTTCCGTTTTTCACATCCTCGATCATGCGGGTCATGCCGCGCAGGATCTCATCGCGGGAACCGTAGTTCATTGCGATCTGGAAGTACATGTGATCGTAATCTTTGGAGCACTCCTCCAGTTCATGAATGCTGTCCTGAATATCCCGCGGGAATGCGCTCGGATCTCCGATGATTTTGACGCGCATCTGATTTTTATGTGCTTTTTTGATGCATCGTTTCAGATACTGGCGGAACAGCTTTAAGAGGCCCTCCACCTCGGCGCGGGAGCGTTTCCAGTTCTCGGTTGAGAACGCATAAACGGTCAGATATTTGACACCCATGTCTTTGATCACGTCACACATTTTTTCCAGATTGTCGCATCCGACGATATGGCCGTAGCCGCGCGGCATATTGCGTTTTTTTCGCCCATCTGCCGTTTCCGTCCAGGATGATGGCGATGTGATTCGGAACTTTTAATTCATTATCCATACTTTTTTCCTCCGTAAACGATAACAGGCTGCCTGCAAATGACAGGCAGCCCCTCGTTTTCTTTGTATTACACGGTCATAATTTCTTTGGATTTTACGTCCACCATCTGATCTACTTCTTTGATGTATTTGTCTGTTAATTTCTGGGTCTGCTCCTCGAGCTCTTTGATCTCGTCCTCGGAAACGTCTTCTTTTGCGAGTTTCTTGAACGCATCATTGGCATCGCGGCGGATGTTGCGGATGGCTACTTTTGCGCCCTCTGCTTTTTTCTTTACCTCTTTTACCAGCTCTTTACGACGGTCCTCGGTAAGCTCCGGGAATACCAGACGGATGACTCTTCCGTCATCGGACGGGTTGATGCCAAGGTCAGACATCATGATCGCTTTTTCGATCTCTTTTACCAGGGATGCTTCCCACGGCTGGATCTGGATCATACGTGCTTCCGGAACAGAGATGTTTGCCACCTGCTGCAGCGGAGTCGGTGTTCCATAGTAATCTACAGTAATGCGGTCCAGTACATGCGGGTTTGCACGGCCTGCGCGGATGGTTCCGAATTCGGAATCGAGGCTTGCAATGGATTTGCCCATTTAAGCCTTTTCAATCGAATTGACGGGAATCATCACGCCGTCCGGCAACGGCGTCCCCGCAGACCCCTGCTCGTTGCCCACGATATGCAGTCCGCCAATGCCCATGCCTTCGGCGGCAGCCTTGTTGCGCCAGCGGGAGATCTCCCACACACGGGTCTTGAGCAGATCCTTGATCGGAGCGTATCCGCCGACCGCATCGCCGTAAATCGTGGAATAACCGCAGGCAAGCTCCGACTTGTTGCCCGTGGCGACAGCCAGAAGCCCCTTGGAATTCGAATATGCCATGACAATCACACCGCGAATACGCGCCTGCAGGTTCTCAGCGGCCACACCTTCAAGATCGAGCTGCTTCTGGAAGGAGACGAACAGCGGTTCGATGGGCTGAATGTCGTAGTGCGCTCCAATATTCTTCGCCAGATCGGCGGCATCATCTTTCGAACCGTCAGACGAGTACATGCTCGGCATGGAAATGCCATACACGTTAGCTCCTCCCACGGCGTCCGCGGCCATGGCCGCCACCAATGCGGAGTCGATGCCGCCGGAAAGGCCAAGGCACACGCCGTGAAATGTCTGCATATATCTCAAGCCGAGCACACAAGCGGTATACACTTCCTCATCCGGATCAGGCTTGGCCGCGATAACACCGACCTGCTGATGTTCGGCGGCAGTATCCAAATCAAAGAAGCTCAAATCCTCCATGAACATCGGAGAACGTTCCAGCAGCGTACCGTCAGCGTCAACCACGAAACTGCCGCCATCGAACACCAGATCGTCCTGACCACCCACCTGATTGAGGTAGATCATCGGCGCGTTCACTTCAGCCGCACGGCGTACCGCAAGATCGAGTCGAGTATCAGTCTTACCCTCCTCATACGGAGAACCGTTCATGGTAAGCAGCAAATCAATATGCTGCTCGGCAAGTTCTGCCACAGGACCGCCATCCTGCCAGATATCCTCGCAAATAGCCACACCAATACGTGCGCCATTCACATCAAGCACCATGGACTTATCGCCAGGACTGAAAATGCGGAATTCGTCAAACACACCGTAGTTGGGCAGGAAGTGCTTGTCATAGCCGGCCCAAACCACGCCATCATGCAATACAACAAGTCGATTACGCGGCTTAGACGTTTCACGATCAGTGCCGACCGTGCCAACCACCACAAACAGGTCGCCAAGCCCATCGGCAGCCAGTTCGGTGGCAAGCCAGTTGGCTTTGTTCCACGCGGCTTTGCGGAAGGTGGCCCGCAGGGCGAGGTCTTCAATCGGATAGCCAGTAAGCGTCATTTCAGGAAAAACCACGACTTGCGCATTGTTGTTGGCTGCAAGGTGCGCATAACGCATGACCTTGTCTGCGTTGGAGTCAAGATCTCCCACACAAGTATCGATTTGAGCGAGTGCGAAGCGAATGTTTGTCATAGCTGCCTAACCTACCGTTGATTTGTTGAACGTTTTATTTTCTTACGATCGCGAATTGAAAGTGGACCGCACGCGTGTCACGAAAGTTCGTTGAGCACCGTCAGCGCCGCGTTGGCGTAGAATTCCACGCCGGCCTGCAGTGATTCATCTAGACCGACGAAATGCGGGCTATGCCAATCGGGGCAGCCTTTCTCGCCATTGGAACCGATGAAGGCGAACACCGGCATGGTGACGGGCATGAAATCGCAGAAATCCTCCCCCGCCATCGAAGGATGGATTGGCTCGAGCTGCGCGTAGTCGCGCACGTTGTCAGCGACGATTTTGGATAGTTCCATGTCGGAGACGAGCGGATTCTGAAAGTCATCCCAGTCGATGTCTGTGGTAATGCCGTAGCCCGCGGCGATGGATTGGACCTGCTGCTTGAAACGTTTCTCGACCAGTTCGCCGTCGGACTTATGGAAGTAGCGTACGGTTCCTTGGAAGCTGGCCTTGTCCGGCACGACATTCCACACGTGGCCACCGTGCAGTTCGGTGATGGACAGCACGAGCGGATGGAATGGTGAGACATTGCGGCTGACGATGGTCTGCAAGGCGAGAATCATTGTGGCGAGCGCCTCGATAGGACCAGTGCCCTTGTGTGGATATCCGGCATGTGAGCCGGTGGCATGCAGAGTGACGTGGAATTTCACGCAACCGGCCATCATCGGGTCGGGGCCTACGGCGATCTGTCCGGGCGCGTAATTCGGATTGTTGTGGGCGCCGATGGCGGCGGATACGTCGGCGAGCAACCCCGCATCGACCATAGCTTTCGCGCCGAGACCGAGCTCCTCGGCAGGCTGGAACAGCAGTTTGATGGAGCCTTTGATGCGCTTGCGGCGTTTTGCGAGCCAGAATGCGGCTCCGAGCATGTAAGACATGTGCAGGTCGTGGCCGCAACCGTGCATCACACCGTCGTTGACGGACGAGAACGGCAGGCCAGTATCCTCTTGGATGGGCAGACCGTCGATATCGGCGCGCAATGCGATGCGCGGGCCTGGTTGCTCGCCGCGGATCAGGCCGACCACGCCGGTTTCAAGCGGGTTGTTGAGCACTTCGATGTCGTGCGCGCGTAGCAGTTTCTCGATATAGGCACTTGTCTCGTATTCCTTGAAACTGCGCTCGGGATGTGCGTGCAGATAATGACGGATCTCAATGATCTCCGGCGTGATCTCAATATGTTCGCTCATGGTTGACGATTGTAGGCGCAACCGGACGTTTTTCCTATTTTCGTGTTCGTTTTTCGTGCCGACAATGGCGTTTTCCGCAGAGTTTCCCCGTAAGCTGGATGACGTTTTGAACGGATTCACGGGGAGATCGGCATGTCATCGGACATCAAGGCTGCGTTTTTCGATATCGACGGCACTTTGACGAGTTTCGTCACGCATGTGGTGCCGCGATCCACCATCGACGCATTGCATGCGTTGCAGAAAAAAGACGTGAAGGTGTTCATCTGCTCGGGGCGCGCACCCTCCTATATGGGTGTGGTGCTTGACACCATTCCCGTCGAATTTGATGGCATTGTTGGCCTTAACGGCCAGTTCTGCACAACACGCGACGGCCTCGATTACCGTCATCCAATCGACCTGCACGATGTGGAGATCATCACCGACTGGCTGCAATCGCATACCGATGTCGTCGCCAATTACGCGGAAAGCGACTACGGGTATTTCAATCGCATCAACGCCGCTTTGGAACGTACGTGGAACAGCCTTGGCAAAACCGCGCCGAAAATCGACATATGCAATCCGCGGCAACGTATAGAAAACCATCGCACATTCCAGATCAGCCCATATGTGGATAAGGCAACGGAAGCGGAAATCGCCGGCATGTGCGGCAACGTGCGCGGTGTGCGGTGGCATCCCGACTTCACCGACCTGATTCCTGCGGATGGCGGCAAGGCGGTCGGCATGCAGGTCGTGCTTGAGCATTTTGGTTGGTCGAAGGACAATGCGATCGCGTTCGGCGATGGCGGCAACGACGTGGATATGCTGCGTTTCGCCGGCATAGGCGTGGCTATGGGCAACGCCACTGACGAGCCGAAGACCGTGGCCGATTACGTCACCGACAGTGTCGACGATGCCGGAATCTCGAATGCGTTGCATCATTTTGAAATTCTGTAGAAAAGGTTTTTAAGAGTTTTCTTGCGATTTTTAAGACGGTTTTCGCGAATTTCTGCGTTTTTCATGCCCCTTATAAGTATTTTCAATAAGCGAACGCCGTGTTGCCGTCGATGGTTCCTCTATATTGGTCAATCGTTGGGTCCGCCGCGTGGCAAACAGGCGGCCCGTATAGCGAATTGAGAGAGGAATTCAACCATGCGTAACAAGAAGCTTCTCGGCGCGCTGCTCGCCGTCACCACGCTCGCGACCTTCGGCCTGGCCGGCTGCGGCGAGTCTGGCTCCAACGGCGCCGCCTCCAAGGAGGATGACAAGACCATCACCGTGGCGGCCTCCCCGACCCCGCACGCGGAAATCCTAAACAAGGCCGTCAAGCCGCTCGTCGAGAAAGATGGTTATAAGCTCGAAGTCAAGGAGTTCACCGATTACGTTCAGCCGAACACCGCCACCGAGGATGGTGAAGTGGACGCCAACTACTTCCAGCACAAGCCGTACCTCGACAACTTCAACAAGGAGAAGGGCACGCATCTGGTGTCCGTGGAAGGTATCCACTTCGAGCCATTCGGCCTATACCCTGGCAAGACCAAGGATTTGCAGAATCTGCAGGACGGTGCCACCGTGGCCGTGCCGAACGACGCCACCAACGAGGCCCGTGCTCTTCTGCTGCTGCAGGATGCCGGTCTGATCAAGCTGAAGAATCCGAAGGACATCAACGCCACTCCGAAGGACATCACCTCCAATCCGAAGAACCTGAAGTTCAAAGAGCTTGAGGCCGCCGTGGTTCCGACCGTCATCAAGGATATCGACATCGCGGCACTGAACGGAAACTACGCCATTCAAGCCGGCTTCGACCCCGACCAAGGACACACTGGTCACCGAAAAGCCGACGGCCTGGCCGCGAAAACCTACCAGAACATCCTCGTGGTGAAGGAAAGCAAACGAGAACACCGCCAAGACCAAGGAGCTCAAGAAGGCTTTGAAGTCCGACGAGGTGCGCGACTACATCAACAAGAACTACAAGGGCGCTGTGGTGCCTGTCTTCTAAGACCCGCTTCGGCTGCAAGAATTCAATGCCGCAGGTATACTACCCTGCGGCATTCTTGTTATGGAACATCAATAGGAACAGGACATTATGACGATTCAGATCGACCATCTGCACAAAAGCTATGGCAGTGGCGCCGAGGCGCATGAGGTGCTGCACGACATCAACCTGACCATCGATTCGGGTGAAGTCTTCGGCATCCTCGGCTCCTCCGGTGCGGGCAAGTCCACGTTGGTGCGCTGCATCAATCTGCTGGAACGTCCCACTTCCGGCAAAGTGCGCGTCGATGGTAAGGACATCACCGACGCGAAAGGCAAGGAGCTGGCGGACGTGCGTGCCGGAATCGGCATGATCTTCCAGAATTTCAGCCTGTTCCAGCAGCGCACCGTGCTGCGCAACGTCACGTTCCCACTGGAGCTCAACCATACGCCGAAAAACAAGCGCGAGGAGCGTGCCCGCTATCTGCTTGACCTGGTTGGATTGGCCGATCTGGCCGACCGCTATCCGAGCCAGCTGTCCGGCGGCCAGCAGCAGCGCGTGGCCATCGCACGCGCGTTGGCCAACAATCCATCCATCATGCTGTGCGACGAGGCCACCAGCGCACTCGACTCCACCACGACTGCGCAGATCCTTGACCTGCTGCGCCGCATCAACCGCAAGCTCAACGTGACGCTGGTCATCATCACGCATTCGTTGTCCGTAGCACGCAACATCTGCGACCGTGTGGCCATGATTGATGGCGGACGCATCGTGGAGATGGGCGATACGGAGGAATTGTTCTCCAATCCGCAAAGCGACATTCTGAAAACACTGATCACCGATGCGAAAGTGGAGAACCATCGCCATAAGCATGATTCCGCTTCGTCCGATGAGCAGACGGACGCGCCGACCAAGGAAGAGGTGAAGTGAAATGGGACAGATTATCTCGCAATTCATCGCCGATTATGGCGAACTGCTGGTCGAGGGAGTACGTGACACGATCATCATGACCGCGGTAGCGACGCTACTCGCGTATGTGATCGGCCTACCTGTGGGCGTACTGCTCATCACCTCGGCAAAGAAGGGCATCCGTCCGAACGCGACACTCAACACCGTGCTCGGCTGGATCGTGAACATCGTGCGTTCCGTACCATTCATCATTCTTCTGGTGGCCATCATCCCATTGACCCGACTGATCGTCGGCACTTCGCTCGGCGTGCCGGGAGCCATCGTGCCGCTGGTCATCACCGCGGCACCATTCGTGGCACGCGTGGTGGAGCAGTCGCTCGCCGAAGTGGACGGAAGTCTGGTGGAGGCCGCGCAAAGCTTCGGCGCCAGCAATCTGCAGATCGTGTTCAAAGTGCTGCTGTTCGAAAGCCTGCCGTCGCTGGTGCGCGGCGCAGCACTGACGTTCATCACCCTGTTCGGCTTCTCCGCCATGGCCGGCACCGTCGGTGCAGGCGGTTTGGGCGATATCGCCATCCGCTACGGCTACCAGCGTTACCAGTACGACGTAATGACCGTGGCCGTGATCCTGTGCGTCATCCTCGTGCAAATCGTGCAGACTATCGGCGACGTGATATCCAACCACATCGACCATCACGAGCGCTAAACCGACGCTTTCATGCTCCTATATACAAGAATCGGGTCCGAATAATTGTGTCCGGACCCGATTCTTGTATGCGAAGACACTGCTACGTGTTGCGCTTACTTGTTGAGTTCAACAACCCAAGCTATGATATAACCCCGAACCATCCAGAACATCGATAAACTACTTCAAAGACAAAAGAGGCGCGGCACGATTGCAGGGGCATTGATGACAGGAACATTACCAAAACAGCATAAAGCGGCGCGCATTATCGAGCATATCGTCCTTGTACTCGCACTGGTCTGGGCCGGCGGCTGTACCCTCATATGGACGCAAATAGACATGCCCCACAGCATCGTGAACACGACATCCTCTGACGGCACCTGCGAAGTGGCCATCGGCGAACTAGGCTCGCCCATGTTCTTCGGCCCAAGCACCATCACGATCAAAGTCTCCTGGGACACCGATTCCAACGTCATCGGAGCCGAGAACGTCACGGAAATCAAGACGGACCTTCACAACGACGGCAAATCATTGGACTCGGACAACTTCATCGTAACCTGGCACGGCAACATCCCGACCGTCACCACCCACGGCGAGGAACAATCGGACCAGAGCTACACGTTTAACTGGAAATAACCACCCCGAACATCACGTCTCTCCGAGAATAGTCCTCACGACCGAGCAGGCCTCACAGGGGCATAAGCATGAAAATCATGACTATAGCTACCATGCGCACCTCCGATGATAATCGTGGTCAGCTGTTTTTGGCCTTATTCCAAGGTTTTCAATTTTTGGGAAACCTGCCGATCAGTCTCGTCTTCCACGAGGTACCTACAGGCACCCAAAAATAATCCGGGAACGTTCCACCACCCTGCCGACGCTCAGCGTCTTCGCCGACCGGCACGGAAAAGTGCAATACCCCCTGTGGTTTCATGATGTTCCGCATGGGTGGTACCCAGAAGCATTCGCCCGGCAGCACGTCTCCATGGCGGACAATAGACAGAACGATACGCGGCCCATACAACCGTCCCAGCCGCCAATGGCATCCCAAATCCATCCCGAATCCCACAGGCCTATTGCAGACAGCCCAGAATGGCATGGCGAAGGTCGCCCGTGCGACCAATGCGGAGAAGCGACCGAACAATTCCAAGTAATCGTCCTTGTCAAGCAAATAGCCAAGATCACCGATGGCCTGGTACACGTTCTCGTTAGCGCGCCCATCGTACCGGGCACAATAGCAGCGCTCGTCATGCGCGCACAGGTTGCGGTAGAACACCAGTCTGTTGAAGATGCTGTCCAACCGCTTGATGGTGATGCACCGCAGCCCGTCGTGCGTGTCCGCATACAAACCGATGAAACTTTCGGCGACCGCCAATCGGACGCCGGGGACTGGACTTGGAAGAACCATACCGTCTGGCCGAAAGAAAGATCGTTGGCCAGCACCCACAACGGGACCTGGCCATTGTGGTCTTCCATGCAATGGCGGATATACGCCTTGCCGCCATAGTCGCCCCTGTTGCGCGGGTTGCCGTCCAACTCAAGTATCCTTGAAGACCTTGTCGATCAACGCCACGGCGCTCGGACGGCGCCTGGAATCATAATAGTCGGGATTGAGATACGGGTTGACCTCGTCGGGGTGCGGTTCAGTACAACATCCGCTTTCCCTTTTGGAGCATTAGGGTTTCCTCTACTGTTTTCATCGCGTTCACTGAACTTATTTATGAATCGACTCGGCTTCATCACTACCGTGCCGCTTTGTGATTGCAAACCAAGTTTTGTGGCAATCTGGTTATACACATGAACCTGTTGCTCATGATTTACCAAAATATATGCGTTTCCCACACGATAATATCCAAACGACCCTGTCCCCTGACCATCAAATTCGAAATCATCATCCTCATAATCAGCATCGTCAAAGTTTATTTCTGTTGAAATACGGTAAAACAGATGGCTGAGCAGCACAGTTTTACCAGTTCCCGCAGCACCTTGCACAAAAATAAGCTTCGACGTTTGTTGGTCTGTTTGCCCAAAATCATTATTCAAAACATCAGACAAAGCCTGTATGACAGATTCCTCAGCAGCGACCTGATCATCGCTAAGCTGATGGAACGAAGATGCTTTAAACAAAGCGGAATCACGAATGATCTCCTCTGAGGGGAATAACACCGGATCCCGTTATGAAGCCCAAACCAAATATTCGAAAAAAACCTATCAAACTCACTTTTGGTGTAATAATCACCCTGTGCGTTCGCACGACGATTATTCAGATTTTTCACCGCTTCAGAGCCAAGCAGATAATGCATCAACTTGTTTTCAACATCAAGCGTCATCGACTTGTTGAAATGCCCATCAGCAATAACATACTGCCACGCGGAAGAAGCATCCGACTGTAAACGGTCCGCAAAATCCTTCCAGTCCTCCCGAACATTTGAATCCGTCTTCAAATGCTGCGAGGTGCGATTTCGTATGCTATTCGTCTCCCCCACGTATACCGTATAGTCAGGAACGCTTTTATACCTGTTCTTATCTTCCGTATGAACCACATACACCGTTGGATAATGAAGACGCGTTCTCTCGGACATCGATACCCCCTTTTATCCCTATCTCGCTTATGTATGGCAGATACACCTCAGAAAAGCGTATTTAGGGGGTATGAGAACAGCTGTTATGACAACCTGACCTGCCATATATAAGCGAGATGTCTCAGGATAAAGCACGGAATCTGCCATACGTAAGCGGGATAACCAAGCTTAAGCGCTCGTACGACACATTTTTGTGCACAAGACATTCCTCCGCAAGCGTCATCCGACCGCCTGGTGGCACGTTTCATATGCACAGAGAAAACACAGCCCGCAAACGCCACACTCGAAGCATGACGCCAGTGGCTTTAAGGTAGAACCACGCCGATTCTGCTTGCTGATTAAGGTAGACGATACGGGCTTTCTCTGGCATTCGTTGTCGACGGAAGCCCACTTGGCAGATTGCATGTTCCTCCCTTTCGGGTATGGAGGGAGTGTTCGGGCACTGGAGTGAGCATAACGTAATCATGAGAGAGCAGACAAAATAACTACGGCAGCTTCGATCTTGCGCGTTCCGCCCCTCTCGGTCTTCCCTCGGCGCATCTCTACGAAGTGCTTGACGGTAATTTCTTCCAAGGTGAAATCAGCTAGTGGGGGCAAGTGTTTCTGTATCTGTGCATTCTTGGACCATCCGTGTTCATGATCAGTCTCGGGTCGAATCTGGTCTTCTCCGACGCCAACCCTCGCAAGATTGTAAAACGAGGCTGCACCACGCTCATCGCTTTTCTTCTGTTGAATATCGTGCGCGATGGGATTCCCGATGTAGTCGTTGCATTGACTGGCCACCCCAGTACTCTCGACACGTTTGGATACGATATTTTTGCGTCCGATATTCTGGGATTTGCGGGTTTCGTATTCCTGTTTTTTCGCACTTGTCAAACATTTTCACATTGTTTCATTGGCTACGCCGCTGATTTCGTTATGCATGTTGACGGTTAACGATCTGATTCCGCCATTGCACAATGTCCATTGGACTTTACGTGCAGAAGCGGCTTGTCGCACGCGCTTCTAAAGCCTGATTTCGCATGCGCACATCCGCAAAGTCACGCAAATACTAGTTAGCGCAACACTATTTGGTGGGATTTGTTCCCGATGTTTTCCGTATAGTACCTTAGGTCACCCCTTTTTGGTATTTTTTTCTGTTGGATATGCCACACAAGGGAATATCTTTTCGGAGTATATGAGATTAGGGAAAATATGGTCAACCACCATAAAATGATTAATGCTGCAATCGCAACGCTTGCGACTTGCGCCATGTTGCTGCCGGTAGCGGGCAGCGCCAATGCTAATGAATCCTCAAATACCGCCGTACTTGGTGCCGGCTATACGGCCACCAAGATTTCGCACCCCAATGCAGGGCTGGGCGAAGATGACGGTATCGTAAACGTTTTGAACGGCGAATCCACTGATGATCTCACGCAGGGTTCGGCCGAGCGTGGCCAGAACTATTCATGGTCTTCGGTCGGTTATGGCGATTGGATGTATGTGGGCACTTGCTATTCCGCAATGGGTTCCACACTGAAGTACATGGCCAACACCATGGGCACCAAGTATGCCAGCATCAAGGCCGCTTTGGATGTTGCGTTCAACGGCGAGCTGTTCCTCGACAATGGCGAGAACCACAGCTTGCTGCTCAAGATCAACGTCAAGACCGGTGAAGTGAAGATCATCGTCAATGCGATTGGCGGAGAGCATGCGGTCAACGGCTATCGTGCAGCCGTTGAATTCCATGACAAGCTGTACTTTGCTGCCGCCGCAAAGGGTCAGCCGTACCTGCTGGAAGTTGATCCGAACAGTGGTGATGCCACTGAAATCGTGTATCGTTCCGCTGCCATGACCACTGGTCTGAAGAAGGGCTACACTGCTGGTATCCGTGGTTTGACCGTGGTCAACAATCAGCTTATCGCCAGCATGATCACCGATAACGGTGCCACTATTGTGGCTTCTTCCAACCCGTCAGCAGGCCAGGATTCTTTCGCCACTATCGCTACCCAGACCGAGGGCCTGTACAACTATCCGGCATGCGCTGTAACTGATGGAGTGTTCGGTGGATGTGTGTGGGATATGGTCGGCTTCAAGGGCAATCTATATGTCACTATGGTGACTGGAACCGCGAAGAACAACAAGCAATCCTTCGCACTCGTGCGCGGCACGCAAGATAAGGAAACCGGCAAGTGGACCTTCAAGCCGCTGGTCGGCGATCCGGCAGACGGCGCCAAGTACGAGTGGGGTTTCGGAGCGAGTCGTTCCGGCGCAGCCAACATGGTGGTATACAAGGGCCACCTGTACATCGGCGGCTACAACGATCCGATGAACGCTTTGGAGAAGGCCATGCAGATGGATTTCTCCGACCTGTACAAGGATCTGGAGAGCCCGGTCAACCTGTGGCGTATGGACGTTGACGAAGACGGCAACGAAAACTTCGAAATGCTCGCCGGCGAAGCCAACAACAAGTACTTCGGCGATTCCAAAGGCACCATCGATGGCAATACCATGCTGTCCGGCTTGGGCGACAGCGACGAGCAGAGCCGTCACCTGAACCAGTATGTGTGGCGTATGCAGTCCTACAACGGCAAGCTGTACGTCGGCACCTTCGACATCAGTGATCTTGCATACCCGGCAACCCAGTTCGCCAACGGCGACATTCTGAAGCGTACTCCGGAAGAGTGGAAGAAGCAGATCGAATACCTCAAGATCTCTTCGACTCTCTGAAGAAGAATGACCAGAACGGCACTTCCGGCACTACCGACACGGACTCTCAGGAAGCCACCAAGCCTTCCGAGTCCGACTCTCAGGAAGCCACCAAGCCGGGCGACAATAACGACATCATGCCGCTGAGCGAGGGTAACGAAACATCCGAAAGCGATCAGGCCGCACAGGCAGTTGAAGAAGCCGGTAAGACCGACGAAGTGGCTGCTGACGTGGCCACCATGCAGCAGCTGCTGGAAGACATGGGCGCTGACCTCAGCTCCAAGCAGACTGACGTGGTCTCTCCTGACGGCATTGCCCCACAGTCTGCCAAAACCTACACGCTCGATGATCGTTACCAGTTCCTCGCATCCCTGCAGCACCTGCTCGACCTGTATAACAAGAACAAGCAGTATCTGCCGGATTCCATCACCAACGAGCTCGACAAGTGGCTTACCGAAGAGACTCTGGAAAACTTCACCGACTTCGTGGGCGTGCTCAGCTACCTGCATTACTCCAACGATGAGACTCGTGGCTTTGACCTGATCGTCTCCTCCGATGGCACGAACTTCCAGACCATCAGCCGTAACGGTTTCGGAGATAACAACAACCACGGTCTACGCGTGTTCGCCGTCACCGATTCCGGTCTGGCAATTGGCACCGCAAACCCGTACCATGGCACTCAGGTGTGGCTGCTGAATGATGGTGAAATCAAGAATGCTGAGCTGACGAATGGCGATGCATTCGACTACGACAAGTATGATAGCGATAAGAAGAGCGCCAACGCCAACGGTCTGACCGTTGGCATCAACCCCAATGGCAATACCGTGGAAGACGTGCAGTACGACTACCAGTCACTGACCGCCGGCACGGATTACACCGTGGCCGATGACGGTTCCATCGTGTTGAGCAGCGCATTCCTCAATGGTCGCGAAACCGGCAGCACCGGTTCTGTGGTGGTGTTCTACAACCAGGGTGCACGCGTGCGTTTCACTGTGACTATCAAGGACAGCACTCCGAACGCACCGAAGAAGGATGATGACAAGCAGAATACGAAGCCTGCCGCACACAAGAAGGCAAACACTGCCAACACCGGTTCCAACGTAATCGGCGTTGTTGTGGTGGTCGCTGTTCTGGTTGTTGCAGCAGGGGCATTGTTCGTGTTCAAGCGCAAGCGTTCCTGAATTGCCAGAGCCTGTTCTTAGGGCTCATTCCTAAGTTCGTCCGCAAATAACAATCCCGCATGATCCGGTTCGCCGGAATCATGCGGGTATTTTTTATTTTGCAGAGATCGCCTATCTCACGTCATGTCAAACTGCCATCACAAGCTGATTTCAATGTGCGATATGCAACCATGTGGAAGTTCCGATACGGGACCCATTGAAAATGGCACGCAATCCTACAAATAACAGATTCACCGCAAGCCACAGCAATGCCATACGCAGCGCGGAAGACGCCTGCATCGCATCGCATATCCAACCAATCGCAGCAAGACAGGGTACATATATTGCAGCTGTCGCCGTACACGTCAATGCAAGATAACGGTAATCCCCTGCCCCAATCAGAATGCCATCAACAGCCCACATCCAACCAGCCAACGGCAATGTCACGCCAACAACCACCATACCGACAGTGAGCAAATGCTGGATCTCAATCGACTGAGAAAACAGCGGGGACGCACACCATCCGGCAATCATCAAACCAATACCGATTACCGTTCCTCCGCATAATCCTGCCTTGCCAGCGATTCTCGTCAAACGCATGGCTTCATCCTCTTGACGGGCACCAATCTGCGCGGCAACCAACGTCTGACCGGCAATACCAATGGCATCAAGCATGTTCAACACGAAATTCCAACTGGAATTCACCACCTGATATGCAGCCAACACTTCCACACCCATATGCGTGGCCAGCACCACATTCGCCACCAGGCATGCACGCAACGCAAGCGTGCGCAAGAACAACACCGCACCATCGCCAGCACTGTTCAACACTCCTGACAAACGCGGCCGTAAACGGGCACCTTCCGCACGAGTCCACAACATCGCAGGAACAATAAGCAACACTGCCATGAACCATTGCGAAATCAGGGGCCCGACCCCCGGAAAGTAGACACCGTGGGGTGAACAAAAGTAGGTGTAAGCCTATCAGACCTTAAGCGGCTTGGGACTCGAACTCATCGGGAGTTTGGTACCCGCACCAAGTGTGCCGACGGCACGTGTTGTAGCGCACGCACCACCGGAAGACGTCTCTGCGGCAGATCAGTTGATTGGCGAAGGTCTTCGCATCTTTGAGGACCTCCCGCTTTAAAGCTGCGTTGAACGACTCGGCGAGCGAATTATCCGCGCTGGTTCCCACCGCGCCCATCGACTGGGCAACGCCCAAGCGCTTGCAT
>ENA-OQNJ01000057-OQNJ01000057.1-human-gut-metagenome-genome-assembly--contig:-NODE-57-length-25682-cov-2.852005_pt1 | contig 25682 bp, 24 predicted proteins | sample MGYA00242630_ERZ504882 | MGnify/ENA primary metagenome ERZ504882 (study PRJEB26092, sample SAMD00036408) | human gut metagenome | host: Homo sapiens | study: EMG produced TPA metagenomics assembly of... | reverse complement strand
TTTCTTAAGCACGGTGTGCTGACAAGAGAAGAAGAATGGTAAAGCAAAAAAAGACGAATGTGCAATAATGATAAAAAATTTGGATAATTCGTCTTTTTTTTATACAAAAATAAGAAACAAAAGAATGTCCCCCTTAATCTAAATATCAAAAGTTGAAAAAATAGGATATCAAAGTTAATATGAGTATACAAAATAACAAACGCGTAAAATAAACTAATGGGAGGGTTTACAAATGAAGAAAAAGTTATTAAGTGTCTTAATGGCAGCAGTAATGGTAGCCGGTGTTGGCGGCGTAGGTGCAGCACAGGTAAAGGCTGATGATGAGAAGATTCTTGGCGCGGGTATTTATTCAGCTTCTGATAACTTCAACTCTTATATTGGAAAAGCGATTACAAATGCATGCGATGGAATCTTTAAAACAACATCGAAGATGGACAGAATGACCAGTCCACACAGAACAATCAGGTTGAGTACAATGCTGGCTAAAGGCGCTTCTGTAGTTGCAGTTTCTGTATGTGATGTAACAGCAGCTCCGACACTGATCCAGAAATGTAAAGACGCAGGAAATGTTCCGATCATTTTCTTCAACAAAGAGATAACAGATTACGATGTAATTAATTCTTATGAAAATGCTTATCAGGTAACATCTACAGGTGGAGATTATGGTGCATCTATTCAGGCACAGATGGTAATCGACTACTGGAAAGAACATCCGGAAATGGATAAAAACGGTGATGGAAAATTACAGCTTGTATATCTGATGGGTGACCCGGGACATACAGCATCCCAGCCGAGATGTGATTATCTCAAGAGCACGATCGAAGATGCAGGAATTGAGATTGACCTTCTTGCAGAAGATACAGGAATGTGGGTAACAGCAACTGCAAAAGAAAAAATGGATGCATGGGTATCTAAATACGGTGACGAAATTGAATGCTGCGTAGCAGGAAACGATGCAATGGCACTTGGTGCTTTATCAGCAGTAGAAGCAGCCGGATTTAATACAGATGGAGAAGAAAGCAGCAAATACATTCCGATTTATGGAATTGATGCTCTTCCTGAAATTCTTTCCAAGATTGAAAGCGGTGAGATCACAGGTTCCGTATTACAGGATGCTAAGACTCAGGGACAGACAATTGTAAAAATGGCAGAGAACCTTACAAGTGGTAAAGACGCTGTGGATGGAATCGAAGGTGTAGAAATGGAAGAAGAAGCAAAAGCTGTACGAGTTCCATATCAGGCAATCACCAAAGATAATCTTGATTTAGCAAAGTCAACTTATGAATAAAAAATAACTGATTTTACAGGCAGGCATTCGTTTTAAACGGATGCCTGTAATAAAAAAGAGGGAAAGGAGTTTTAAAATGGGAACAGAATATATATTGGAATTAAAGCATATTTCAAAATCGTTTCCTGGTGTAAAAGCACTTGACGATGTAACGTTATGTGTACGTCCTGGAACAGTGCATTCTCTTATGGGAGAAAATGGTGCAGGTAAATCCACATTAATGAAATGTCTGTTCGGTATTTATTCATTTGATGAGGGCGAAATCATTCTGGATGGCAAAAACATTAAATTTTCCAGCCCATCAGAAGCATTACAGAATCATGTATCCATGGTGCATCAGGAACTGAACCAGGTATTAAATCAGACAGTTATGGAAAATATGTGGCTTGGAAGATTTCCAATGAAGCATGGTCTGGTAGATGACCAGAAAATGTATGAAGACACAAAAGCGATTTTCGATGATTTGGATATTCAGGTAAATCCGAAGGTTAAGATAGGAACCCTGAAAGTTTCACAAAAACAGATGATAGAGATTGCAAAAGCAGTTTCGTATAACTCAAAAGTAATTGTAATGGATGAACCGACTTCATCGCTTACAGAGAAAGAAGTAGAGCATCTTTTTAAAGATTATAGAAAAGCTTAAGAAAAAGAATACCAGTATTATTTATATATCACATAAAATGGAAGAAATTTTGCGTATTTCTGATGATGTAACAGTCATGAGAGATGGCAGGTGGATTGATACAAAACCTGCCAGTGAGTTGACCATTGATAAGATCATCAAAATGATGGTTGGACGAGAATTAAAAGACCGCTATCCGGAAAAGAAAGCCAAGATAGGTGATGTATTAATGGAAGTAAAAGACCTCGGTACATTAAATCCAGGATTTGAGGGCGTTAATTTTCAATTACATAAGGGAGAAATCCTTGGAATCGCCGGATTAGTAGGATCTAAGAGAACGGAAATCCTTGAAACATTATTTGGCATAAGAATGAAAGGCAAAGGTCAGATACTGGTAAAAGGAAAAGAAGTTCAGAACAGAAGTCCAAAAGAGGCAATGGCGAATGGATTTGCAATGCTGACAGAGGAACGAAGATCGGATGGTATTTTTGGAGGTTTGAGTGTTGGATTTAATATGACAATTTCCAATTTACCGAAATATCAGAAGACGGGACTTTTAAACGGAGAAAAAATGAAAGCAGATATTACCAAAATGATAAATGCCATGAAAGTAAAAACTCCGTCAATGAAGTCCAAGATCGCGAACCTTTCAGGAGGAAATCAGCAGAAAGTAATTCTGGGCAGATGGCTGCTGACAGATCCTGATATCCTGCTCTTGGATGAGCCTACCAGGGGTATTGACGTAGGTGCTAAATTTGAAATCTATCAGCTGATCAACCAGCTGGCTGAGCAAGGAAAAGGAATTATCGTAGTAAGCTCAGAAATGCCGGAACTGTTCGGAATTTCCGACAGGATTCTGGTTATGAGCAATGGACATCAATCAGCTATATTTGATTCAAAAGAAGTAGGACAGGTAGATGTTATGCAGGCAGCGGCCCGATTTATCTGATCTTTCAATACGAACTCAGGAGGGGATTCTGGTGAAAAATTCAAAGAACATTTCAATTAAAGAACTTATTGCTGAAAAAGCAATTTATCTGGTTTTTATTATCCTGTTAGTTGCAATTGTGGTAGTAGAACCAAGATTCTTATCATTCAATAACTTTAAAAATATTTTTGCGCAGTCATCAACTAAGATTATTATTGCATTAGCAGCCGGAATGGTACTGGTAGTGCAGGGCGTTGACCTTTCCACAGGACGTATGATCGGTCTGGCAGCAGTTATCTTCGCATCTTTAGTTCAGAATCCGGACTATGCATACAGAATGTATCCGAATTTAAAAGAGCTTCCGCTGATCGTTCCATTATTACTGGTACTGGCAATCTGTCTTGTACTTGGTGGAATATCCGGTGTGCTTGTTGCAGTATTTAAAGTACCGCCGTTTATCGCAACGCTTGGTATGCAGTTGATCTTATATGGTGCATCTTCTATTTATTTTGACCGTCCGCCATATGGTGCACAGCCAATTGGTGGTATTGATTCAAAAGTAACTCAGATTGCAATTGGTTCCATTGGAATCGGAGACTTCCAGATTCCGTATCTGATCATCATTGCCGCAGCAGTATGTGTAGTTATGTGGATCGTATGGAATAAACAAAATTTGGTAAATATATGTTTGCAGTAGGTGGTAACCCGGAAGCTGCAAAAGTATCCGGTGTAAATGTTATAAAGACACAGATTATGGTTTACGCAATTGCAGGTATGATGTATGCATTTGCAGCAGCCCTGGAAGTAGGACGTATCGGAAGTGCTTCCAATACAACCGGTAACGGATATGAAATGGATGCAGTTGCTGCCTGCGTAATCGGCGGTGTATCTCTTTCAGGTGGTGTTGGTAGTGTAGGCGGTATCGTAATTGGTGTTCTGATGTTCACAGTTATCAATTATGGCCTTGCATTCATCGGTGTAAACATGTACTGGCAGTATATCGTAAAAGGTCTGATCATTCTTCTTGCTGTTATTATTGACATGAGAAAATATGCAAAGAGAAAATAAAAATAAACATCAGACAAGTGCAATTATGAAAGGAGAAGTAAAGGATGAGGGATGTAGTAAAAAGAACAAAACTGACAGAAAATTGTTCAAAAAAACAATAAAGAAATATGTAGATGAAGTGATCCAGGAACTCACACTGGATGAGAAGATCGGTGTAATGTCAGGCCAGGTTACAGAGAAGAAATTACTGGATGATCTGTTCCTGATCGAACACTATAATGTAAAGCCATATCCGACAAAGGCAGTAGAACGTCTGGGAATTCCGAATATCCGTTTCGTAGACGGACCAAGAGGTGTTGTTGCCGGATCTGCCACCTGCTTTCCTGTTTCTATGGCAAGAGGTGCCAGCTTTGACCGTGATTTGGAAGAGAAGATTGGAGAAGTGATCGGTGCAGAGGTTCGTGCAGTGGGCGGAAACTATTACGGCGGTGTGTGCATCAATCTTCCAAGAAATCCACGCTGGGGCCGTGCGCAGGAGTGCTACGGAGAAGATACCTATCATCTGGGAGAAATGGGGGCAGCTCTGACGAGAGGTGTTCAGAGCCAGAATGTTATGGCGTGCATTAAACATTTCGCAATGAACAGTATTGAAAATGCGAGATTTAAAGCTGATGTGCATGCAGATAAGAGAACACTTTTTGAAGTATATCTTCCTCACTTCAAGAGATGTATTGAAGAAGGCGCGGCTTCTGTAATGGGAGCATACAATAAAGTTTATGGAGAACAGGCATCTGAGAGTAAATATCTGTTAAAAGATATCCTCAGAGATAAATGGGGATTCGAGGGATTTACTTTATCTGATTTCCTCTGGGCTGTAAAAGATGGTCCAAAGGCAGTAAAGAGTGGAATGAATGTTGAAATGCCATGTATCTGCCATTATGCAGAACAGATCCCTAAAGCAATTGAAGACGGAACTCTTGCTATGGAAGATGTAGATGAAGCAGTTGGTTACATTCTTCGTACTGTACTCTATTATGAGACAAGAAAAGATCCGCAGGAATATACAGAAGATATTCTTGCATGCCCGGAACATATAGCAGTAGCAAAGAGAGCAGCAGAAGAATCGATGGTACTTCTGAAGAATGAAAATCATGTACTTCCGCTTGATAAAGAGAAAACAGAGAAGATCGTAGTTCTTGGAGTACTGGGAGATACAGAAAATATCGGCGACCATGGTTCCAGTAAGGTTCATCCATATTATACAGTTACGCCATTTAAAGGCCTGATGAAAAAAATGCCGAAAGCACAGATCCTTTATAATGACGGAAGTGATCTGGAACGTGCAAAAGAACTTGCAGCAGATGCTGATGCAGTAGTGATCGTTGCTGGTTATATCCATAGCGATGAAGGAGAATATCTGGCTGATAGAAGTGATATTGCCGGAATGGGCGGAGACAGAGCAAGCATGAGACTTCATCAGAGAGATATCGATCTGATTCATGGTGTAAAGGGTGTGAATCCGAATACTGTCGTTTCCATTATCGGAAGCAGTGCGATCCTGATCGATGAGTGGGAAAAAGATGTTCCTGCAATTATCTTCTCCTTCTACAGTGGAATGGAAGGCGGGAATGTACTGGCAGATATTCTGTTCGGTGATGTTTGCCCAAGCGGTAAACTTCCATATACAGTAGCACTTTCCGAAGACAGCTATCCTGATTTTGATCCTGACTGCACATATGCAGAGTATGAATACTATCATGGCTACTGCAAGATGGATAAAGAAAACATTCCTGTTCTGTATCCGTTTGGCTATGGTTTATCCTATACAACATTTGACATCAGCGAGCCGACAGTTGAAGTATTTGATAAAACAGCAAAGATTTCTGTTAATGTAAAGAATACAGGAGATGTAAAAGGCGCAGAAGTTGTACAGCTTTATATCGGATGTGAGGGAAGTGCTGTAGATCGTCCGGTTAAAATCTTGAAAGATTTCGGGAGAGTAGAATTAATGCCGGGAGAAGAAAAGAAAGTTTCTCTTCAGGTAAGTTCGAAGGATATGGCTTATTATTCAGAAGAAAAAGATGATTTTGTAGAAGAGGATATTACATATATTGCATATACAGGTGATTGCAGCTGTAAAGAAGCATTAAAATCCGTGAAATTTGAATTTGGAAAATAACAGGGAGAAAATACTATGAGAATTGGTGCGGATTATTATCCAGAACATTGGGAAAAAGAGCGTTGGAAAACAGATGCAGAGATGATGGTCAAAGCAAATATCAAAGTAATCAGAATTGGTGAATTTGCATGGAGCCTTTATGAGCCTGAAGAAGGAAAATACGAATTTGACTGGATGGATGAGGCACTGGATTTTTTCGGAAAGTACGGAATCAAGGTAGTAATGTGTACACCTTCAGCTACCCCTCCCAAATGGATGATAGATAAGTATCCAGATATTCTTCAGAATGATATTCATGGAAATCCGAAGCTCTTCGGAACAAGAAAGCATTACTGCTTTAACAGTGAGACATACAGAGAAAAAACCAAAAAACTTAAATACCCTTATTGCAAAGAGATATGCAAAACATCCTGCAATTGAAGCATGGCAGGTAGATAATGAACTGGGATGGTCAAATACAACCAGATGTTATTGTAAGTCTTGCGAGAACCGTTTCCGTAGCTGGCTGAAAGAGAAATATGGTACGATTGATAATCTGAATAAAACGTATGGAACTACTTTCTGGAGTCAGACATACAGAAGTTTTGAGGAGCTGAATATTCCGAAGGCGGGTGCATGCTATGATACTTGTCACGATACACAAGGGCAGAACCCAGCATTGTTGCTAGACTACTATCGTTTCTGCAGTGATTCTGTAGTTGAATTTACAAAAGAATCTGTAGATACAATTAAGGAGTATTCTGATCTTCCGATAACTAGCAATCTTTTAGACGCTGCTATTAACTCGGGAACAGGAATTGATTATTTTAAATTATCTAAAGAATTTGATTTTGTAACATGGGATAATTATATTGAATTTCAGTGGGGGAAAGCAAAACCGGAAACAGTATCAAGAGACCATGCATTGCTTAGAAGCTATAAGAAGAAACCGTTCTGGGTTATGGAACAGCAGTCCGGTCCTTGCGGATGGAGTAAGTTGGGACCAACACCAACGCCTGGAAAACTCCGTCTTTGGACATATCAGTCAGTGGCAAATGGAGCCGATACAGTTGTTTATTTCCGCTGGAGAGCATGCCCGTTTGGAACAGAAGAACTCTGGCATGGCATTTTGAATCATGATGGAAAACCGAACAGAAGATATGCTGAAGTTTCTCGGGTAGGAGCTGAAATGGAAGAACTAAGTAAGAACTACCGAGCGCTGATGCCGAGAGCACGTGTTGCAATTATCAAATCTTTTGATAGTGAATGGAGTCAATCTATTCATCGTCAGGTAGAAGGATTGTATTATGATTCTTTATTGCTTGATTATTATGTCCATTTTGGAACATGGGAATTCCAGTAGATTTCGTGACAGCAGAAGAAGACTTAAATAGATATGATCTTGTTCTTGCACCAATGTTGATGATGGTATCGGATGAAGGAAAGAAAAATATTGAAACTTATGCTCAAGCAGGCGGAAAAGTTCTATTCTCATTTAGAAGTGGAATCAAAGATATGTATAATAACATGCTTACAGAAACTGTACCAGGCGTATTTGCAGACCTAGCCGGTGTAGAGATAGAAGATTATGATCCGCTTCTGGAGAAAACAACTGCTACGACAGGTGTGTTTGGAAATGGAATGGCTCACATGTGGTGTGATATAGTGAAACCAGTTACTGCAAAAGTAATTGGAAAATATACTTCTGATTTTTATGCAGGTGAGGCCTGCATGACTGTAAACCAGATAGGAAAAGGTGAGGTATATTACCTTGGCTGCGATCTGGATGAAAAAGCCATGAAAATGTTGGCTGTTTATCTGGGAAGAAAAGCAGGGATTGATATGGATTTATATAAAGTTGATGGTGTAGAAGTTGTAGATGCTACAGATGGAACAAATGATGCATTGTTTATTTTGTAACTATAATGACCATTCAGTTATAGTTTCAATGGAGCAGTCATATGAGAATATGATCACACATGAAACAGTGGAGAATGTTGTTGAATTAAAACCATATGATGTTGCAATTTTTAAAAGAAGCAAATTAAAAAAATAATGAAGGGGAGCTGCTGTGAAGCAGGCAGTTCTAGAGCAGGGTGAGCAATTCATTTAGAATTACTCGACCCTGTTTATGTTATAGTAAAAAAAGAAAAATAAAATACAGTAAAAAACAGTTAGAGTTTTTTAAAAGCGATGGTAATATAATCATTATAACAAATTGATTGGTATAACCAATATAAGAAGAGGTAATACTATAAGGAGGGATTTTACAGTTATGGGATATGTAAAATGGAGTTATGACACATTAAATACTTTTTGCCACGACGTATTTCGTAAATTTGGTTTTAATGAAGAAGAGACGAATATCATCAAGGATGTTTTGCTTACCGCAGATCTGTATGGGATTGAAAGCCATGGAATGCAGAGAATGGTAAGATATGATAAAGGAATTGAAAAGGGAACCATCCATCCGGATGCGAAACCTGAGGTCGTATTTGAGACACCTGTATCAGCAGTGATCGACGGACATGACGGTATGGGACAGCTGATTTCCCATTTTGCAATGGAGAAAGCTATTGAGAAGGCGAAGAAAACAGGTGTTGGATTTGTATCTGTAAGAAACTCCAATCATTTCGGTATTGCAGGATATTATGCGGAAATGGCTTCCAAACAGGGCTTACTTGGTATGGCATGTACCAACTCGGAAGCAATCATGGTACCTACCTTTGGACGAAAAGCAATGCTTGGTTCCAATCCCATTGCAGTGGCAATGCCGGCAGAACCTTATCCATTCCTTTTTGACTGCTCCACAACAGTAGTTACCAGAGGAAAACTGGAAATGTATAATAAGATGGGAAAACCACTTCCACAGGGCTGGGCTCTGGGAGCAAATGGTCAGGAAAGCACAGATGCCCCGGATGTACTTGCCAATATTGTTGCCAAGAAGGGCGGCGGAATCATGCCACTTGGTGGTAATAAAGAGGTAAACGGAAGTCATAAGGGTTACGGTTATGGAATGCTCTGCGAGATTTTCAGCTCCATCTTTTCCATGGGTGTTACTTCTGATAAATGCTGTACATTTAAAGACAAGACAGGTATCTGTCATGGATTTGCTGCCATTGATCCCGCAATCTTTGGAAATGCCGATGATATCAGGGCGCATTTTTCCGAATATCTGGAAACTCTTCGTCAGAGTCCAAAGGCAGAAGGCGCAGAGCAGATTTATACTCATGGTGAGAAGGAAGTATTTGCAGAAAAAGAGCGCAGAGAGAATGGCATTCCTGTAAATGACAACACAATGGTTGAGCTTGCCAACCTCTGCAATTATTTGAAGGTTGATTTTGGCTCTTACTTCAAGGGCTATGAACTGCCGAAGGACAGTAAGTTCTTTAGCGGTAATTATTAAATAAGCGCCCATCATGCTGATAACCATAACTATAGAATATATCATATAAAATTACGTTTTTTTGAGACGCCCGTTTATCAGCATGTGGAAATAAAAAGAAACTGCATAATCAGATACGACCGGTAGAATTTACAGATCGTATCTGATATGCAGTTTTTTAGTTTTCTTTAATTTTCTTCAGTATTCTTCGGACAGTTATGAGCATTCATGTCATCGTTGTCTGTCATAAGATATTTGCGGATCGCAAACAGAACTGCGATACTGAGTACGCCAAGAAGAGTTTCTGCTGGCCCGAGGTGTTCGACTACCATCTGACGTGCTGTGGCAAACATCAGAACCTCAACAACTGTCTGTGCGGAATGCTGGCAGAGCATTTTTACAAATTCCACGCCTACTACCAGAGACAAAGCCTGGGAAAGGAAAGTGCTGAAAAATTCTGTATCCATGGACATAACAGAAGTATCTGCAACTTCCATGATCAGCCGGAAGCCTGCCAGTGCGATCACCAGCAGAATTACCATAGAAAGAGCAATTTCCGCATAACGTGAAATATTGTAAATGATTGTGTTAAAGTGTTTACGAATGTTATGGTTAACCTGTCGTTTGGGGCTCATAACTGTGAGTCCTTTCTGTTTTGTTGTATATGGTGAATGTAAAGAAGCGTAACTGTTTATAGTGTTACGAAAAAGATTAATATAAATAATCTTTATTTACATAACCATATTTGCAGAGTTTCTGGGAGTAAATATACCAGTACTGTGCATCAGTTGTATCCACAAGCTGAACTGTATCGCCGGAATATAACTGTCCGATCTCGTTGGAAGAGTCGTAAGCCTTCGCAGAGCGCAGAGCCAGATAACCGGTAGCAACACTGACTGTTCTGGTGGCATATGTGGTTGTTCCGCCAATCAGATAATCTTTATTTACATATCCGTTTTTTCCTAACTTCTGAGAGTAAACGTACCAGTACTGGGAATCGCTGGTGTCGATAAGCTGAACTGTATCGCCGGAATACAGCTGTCCGATCTCATTGGAGGAATCATAAGCTTTTGCGGAACGCAGAGCCAGATAACCCTTGGCAACACTGACAGTCCTTGAATCTCCGGAAGAACTCTGTGCACTGGCAGCAGTATCGCCACTGTAATATAAGTAATCTTTATTTACATAGCCGGATAAGTTCAGTTTCGGAGAATAGACATACCAGTACTGAGGATCACTGCTGTCAGAAACTGTTACAGTATCACCGGAGTATAACTGTCCGATCTCGTTGGAAGAGTCATAAGCCTTTGTAGAACGCAAAGCCAGATAACCCTTGGCAACACTGACAGTATAAGAACCGGACGAACTTGTCGGCTGTGATGAGAGGAAATACAGGTAATCGTTATTTACGTATCCGGATCTGTTCAGTTTTGGAGAATAGACGTACCAGTAATCACTGGTGGTATATTCTGTAACTTCAACAGTATCACCGGAATACAGCTCGCCGATCTCGTTGGAGGAATCATAAGCCATGGCAGAGCGCAGAGCCAGATACCCTTTACTTACACCTACCTGATAAGTGTCAGATGCCATAACGATCTGTGAGCTGCAGGGTACAGATACAGCAGCAATCGTAGCTGCAAGAATCATGGGAATTGCTAATATTTTTTCGTTTTTTTCTATAGTGAATCCCTCCTTTGGGTTATTATGTACTTTGAGAGTACATTATTTAATTATAGTAATCGTAAATCGTTCTGCTTAAGGTAGCGATCGTATTCTGTGCGGAACCGGCACTTGAGAGATTCTGGGACATAAATACGATTACTACGTCATTTTTGGAATCATAGATGATTCCGGCATCATTTTCCACGTTGTCAAGTTCTCCGGTTTTATTTGCGGTTTTGACTCCTTCCGGAAGCTGTGCGGGAATTTTGTTACAGCGTGTCTGTGCCTTGAGCAGATTAAACATATCAGCGGCATGGGTGTAGCCGGATGTATCCTGTTTATAAATCTCCTGCAGGAGATGACCACAGTCTCCTACAGATGTGTAGTTATCATCATTCTCATTGCTGGCAAGGAGCATACGTCCCATGTGAGTCTGGTCATAGCCATGTGCCTGGCAGAAGCTGTTGACAGCCTGCATACCTGCTGCGGAATCACCGCCGCCAAGATAAGTTGTCAGGGTATTGGCTGCATCGTTATCGCTGACTGTGATCATGGAGTACAGATTGGAGTCTACAGAATCCCTGCCGTATTGTCCGGTTATCTGATCATAATTCTCGTAGACAGCTCCCATGATATAGAGCTTGATCAGGCTTGCAGCCTGCATTTTCTGATCATTAAGACTGCCCTCGGTTCCATTTACAAGATCGGATATGAAAACAGCCCAGGTTCCGTTTTCAGCGGGAAGCTGACTCTGAACCTGTTTTAAAATTGTCTCCAGTTTCTCATCTGTGACCGGTTCTGAAGATGTGCCTGCCCCGGAACCGTTAAAGACGCTTTCAGAACTCTCTGAAGATGAAGAAGGGGAAAGCATTCCCTGACCTTCTATGGATGTTCCTGCGGCCTCTGCATTTTCAGCAGCATGACTGCTGTATGCAGGAGTAACAAGAAGGCTGAGCGATAGCAGAGGTATTAATAATTTTTTTGAAAACATTGCGTTCACCACCTGTTAAATATTTACTGTAAAACATTCGGAATCTGTTGATCTGTTATATAAATCGTATTTCTTCATGTTTAGATAAATCAGGTTTAAAAGTCTTATTGTGCAGGCACAAATGATTTTTAAAATCTGATATCTGTATGTACAAAATTATACAGTGTTTAGAGTTGTGTTACAAGTGTATTTACGGTTGACTTAAAATTTATTTTGGAATTGTTATAAGTAAGTTCTTGTGGAAGTTGCAGAAAATTCGTGATATATCGTGTGAATTTATGGGATAGTATAAATCTGGTGTAATACATCTGTCTTGTGCATGGTGTATATTGAGATGCGTTCGTACAATTTGTAGGAATGAGGGCGTGAAAAATCCGCATATCTGATTATATATTTTGGATTGTATAAATGCTACAATAAAATCATCAGAAACGAGATAAAGAACGACAAATTAAACAAACCAATGTGGAAATGTGGGGGCATTTTCATATTGCATGAGGAGGTAGATTATATGTTAACACCGAAACAGAATATGCTGGAAGTTATAAAAGGCGGAAATCCTGACAGATTTGTTAATCAGTATGAAGCAGTACAGCTTCGTTTTTCATCCGTTTATGTTTGCAAACCCGCTGCTTCAGCCGGGTCAGGAAAATGTAGTGAATGCATGGGGAGTAACCAATACTTTCCCGAAAGGAGTTCCGGGTTCTTTTCCTGTACATACTCCTGACAAGATCGTGGTAAAGGATATTGAAGACTGGAAAGACTATGTACATGCACCTTCTTTGAAATTTACCCAGGATCAGTGGGATATGGTGAAGGCTCAGTATGATGCAGTTGACGGAGAACAGGCATTTAAAGCAGCTTTCGTTGCACCGGGATTATTTGAGCAGACTCATCATCTGTGTGAGATCAGTAATGCGTTGGTTTATTATATTACTAATCCGGATGAAATGCATGATCTGATCAAATATCTGACAGAGTGGGAACTGGAACTTGCTGAAGGTATCTGTTCCAACCTTCATCCTGATGCATTATTCCATCATGATGACTGGGGTGGACTGGACAGTACATTTATGAGTCCTGCAATGTTTGATGAATTTTTACTTGAGCCATATAAAGAAATTTACGGATATTATCACAGTCATGGCGTTGAGCTGGTTATCCATCATTCTGACAGTTACGCAGCAACACTGGTTCCTTCTATGATTGAGATGGGGATCGATGTATGGCAGGGATGTATGGAAACCAATAATCTTCCTGAACTGATCAGGAAATATGGCGGAAAGATCAGCTTCATGGGCGGTATCGAAAATCGTGCAGTTGATTTTGAGGGCTGGACAGATGAGAATTGTGATGCAGTGGTACGTCGTGTCTGCGAAGAATGTGGAAACAAATACTTTATTCCATGTATCGCTCAGGGTGGCCCTGGTTCTGTTTATCCGGGTGTTTATAAATCTCTCTGTGATTCCATTGACAAGCTGAATGAAGAGAAATTTGGCATTAAGGCATCTGAATCTACAAGGCTTCCATGGCAGATTATGTTCTGATCTCAGGTATTTGTCAGTGGCAAAACGGAATACAAATATCTGTCCGATATTTAGATGAAATTTCAGGTGTTGCAGAGGATGATGCTATGGAGGTGTTTGAAAATGATTATTATTGGTGAGAAAATTAATGGTTCTATCCCGATCGTTGCAGAAGCGATCGCAAAAAGAGACTCTGAATTTATTAAAGAAAGAGCAAAGCTTCAGGCGGAAAGCGGAGCTACTTATATTGACTGTTGCGCTTCTGTTCCGGAAGCGGAAGAAGTGGAAACATTGAAATGGATGATCGACTGTATCCAGGAGGTTACAGATCTTCCGATCTCAATTGACAGCCCGAGTCCGGATGTTCTGGCACAGGCTTATAAGTTCTGTAAGAAACCTGGAAGTTTTTAACTCTGTATCAGGAGAGGGACATAAGATTGATACGATTTTCCCGATCATGGCTGAGCCGGGAAATGAGGGATGGCAGGTAATTGCGCTGCTGAGTGACAATACAGGTATTCCGAAATGTGCAGCAGACCGTCTGAAAGTTTTTGACAAGATCATGGCGAAAGCGAAAGAGTACGGAATTGCTCCGGACAGGATTCACATTGATCCGCTGGTTGAGATGCTTTGTACTTCTGAGGATGGTATTGCAACGAATATTGAGACGATCACAAGTGTACGTGAGCAGTATCCGACCATTCATATTACGGCAGCAATCAGTAATATTTCCTTTAATCTGCCGGTTCGTAAGCTGATTAATTACGGGTTCCTGGTACTGGCAATGAATGCAGGACTGGACAGTGGAATTATGGATCCGACAAATAAGGATATGCTTGGACTGGTTTATGCAACAGAAGCATTACTTGGTCTGGATGATTATTGTATGGAATATATAGGGGCTTACAGAGAAGGCTTAATTGGTACAACAAAGAAGAAGTAAGTTGAATCTGCAGAAACTGTGTAAATGAATTAAGTGGTTGGAATCTGAAATTGAGAAATAACAGGAGGATTTGATTATGTCTAAGATAAATGAAGTTGCGGAATTAGTTGAAAAAGGGAAAGCGAAATTAGTAGGACCGGCTGTACAGGAAGCCATTGATGAGGGTGATGATCCGGTTGCGATTCTGAATGATGGTATGATCAGTGCGATGTCTGTAGTTGGTGAGAAATTCAAAAATGGTGAGATCTTTGTTCCGGAGATGCTGGTTGCAGCTCGTGCTATGAAGAAAGGTGTTGAGGTTCTGAAACCGCATCTGGCATCTGGTTCTACAGGTGCACTTGGTAAGGTTATCATTGCTACGGTTTCCGGTGACCTTCATGATATTGGTAAGAATCTGGTTGCCATGATGATCGAGAGTGCCGGATTTGAGGTGATCGATCTTGGAGTCGATGTTCCGGCGGCTAAGATTATTGAGTGCTATAAAGAGAATCCGGATGTTAAGATCATTGCTCTTTCTGCGTTGCTGACTACTACTATGCCGGCTCTGAAGGAGACTGTTGAGGCGTTGAATGCGGCGGATTTCAGAGGTAATATTAAGGTTATGGTTGGCGGAGCGCCGATTACAGAAGCTTTTGCTGAGGAAATTGGTGCTGACGGATATTCTGATGATGCGGCTAGTGCGGCGTCACTGGCTAAGAAGTTGGCAGCCTGATCTGATTGCTTGTGCGGGTTTAGTATAACATGAAAATATTATGAGGGGACTGCTCTGTGGAGTGGTCCTTTCGTGTATTTTGGGATTTTTTTGGAGTATGTTATAATGGGAAAAGGGACGCTCAGAAAAATATTTTATTTCATGTGCGGTTTCGGGGTCTAAGAATATCTAAGACCCCTGCAAATGCACATGAAATGAAATATTTTTTCTGAGCTGGCTGTTGGTTGTTGTGATGTTTGGATTGGATATGTGGGAGGTTTTTATGGCTTGGGTTAAGTTTGTGCGTGAAGGGATTGAGATAGAAGTGAATGCCGGGATGTCTGTGTTGGAAGCTGAGATTCGGGCGGGGTTGAGGCCGGATGCGCCTTGTGGCGGTCTGGGGAAATGTGGGAAGTGTCTGGTTAAGATTAATGGGGAAGTGGTCAAAGCGTGTCAGGTGCGGATTGGTGAAGGTGAGACTTGTGTAGTGGAGACATTGGACAGGGCTGGCAATGAGAAGATTTTGACGGATGGATTTAACAGAGAAGTTGTGTTTGAACCGGGACTACGGATGGCTCAGGTTGAGTTGGAGAAGGCGAAAACAGGGGAGAAGCGGTCGGACTGGCAGAGGCTGCTGGATACGCTGGCGGAGACAGATGGTGAGGTTGAGCCGGGGCAGATGGAGGTGGATCTGAAGCTGGCGGGTGAATTGTATGGGATGCGCAGGGATTCTGATGAATGGTATGTGATTTACAGTAGACGGCGGATTCTGGAAATGAGGAAGGAAGCTGGTCGGAGGTGTCTGGCAGCGTTTGATATTGGGACGACTACCATTGCGGGGTATTTGCTGGATGGTGCGGATGGGAGGACTCTGGCAGTTGAGAGCAGGATGAATCCGCAGGCGCAGTATGGTGCGGATGTGATCATGCGGGCGAATTATGCGCTGGAGCATGGAACAGAAGCGTTAAGTATGTGTGTTCGGAAAGCGGTTAATGAGATGTTGGGAAGTCTGGCAGAGGATGCAGGGATAAGGAGAGAGGATGTTTTTCAGGTGTGTGTTGTGGGAAATACCTGTATGCATCATCTGTTTCTGGGGATTTCTCCGGCTTCGCTGGCACATGCGCCCTATACTCCGGCTGTGAGTGAGAGGCTGGTGCTGAATGCGGGGGATTATGGTCTGGCTGTGCAGGAGCGTGCAGAGTTGATCATGCTTTCGGATATTGCAGGATATGTGGGAGCGGATACCTGTGGATGTCTGCTGGCTATCAGGCAGGATCAGCAGGAAGAGATTTCTCTGATGATCGATATTGGAACGAATGGTGAGATGGTTCTGGGAAACAGGGAGCGGATGGTGACCTGTTCTACTGCGGCCGGGCCTGCTTTTGAGGGTGCGAAGATTGAGTGTGGAATGCGTGGCGCGGCCGGGGCTGTGGATCATGTGAAGTATGAGGATGGGAAGTGGAACTATACAACTGTTGGGAATAAGCCGGCGGTTGGTTTGTGTGGTTCGGGATTGATCGATCTGGTGGCGGGTCTTCTGGATGCTGGAATGCTGGATGAGAATGGTGTGCTGAGAAGCGGACAGGAGAAGCAGGGTGTGTTTATTCTGGTACCGCCAGAGCGGGGCGGTAATGAGAGAGGGGTTTATCTGACACAGAAGGATCTCGGAGAGGTTCAGCTTGCGAAAGCTGCGATTGCAGCGGGAATTCAGATGCTTATGGAGCGGCTTGGGATTACAGAAGATGATATCTGTTCGGTATATATTGCAGGTGCTTTTGGCAACTATATGGATCCGGTCAGTGCCGGGAAGATTGGCTTGCTTCCGGCGACGCTTGTGAAGAAAGTGAAACCAGTGGGAAACGCTGCTGGTGAGGGTGCGAAGATCGCACTTGTGAATGAGAAGGAAATGCTGGAGATGGATGAGCTGGTGAGAAAGATTGAATTCGTTGAGCTGGCTGCTTCGGCTGATTTTCAGGATCATTTTATTGATGAACTGGGATTTGAGACAGGTGAATGATTTTATCTGCCTGATGAGGTTGCTATAGATTATACAAGAGAGTAAGGGGTTAGATTATGGATATAAAAAAATAGAGCAAATGGGAATGGAGCAGGGGTTTTCGCATGTGGTGTTGCTGGATTGTGATACGATTGAGCTGAAGCCGGAGGTTCGACAGATGTGTGCAGCAGATACCTGTCATAAGTATGATAAGTGCTGGAGCTGTCCTCCGGGATGTGGCTCTCTTGAGGAATGTGAAGCGAAAGTCCGGCAGTATAAGTATGGGATTATTGTTCAGACAGTTGGTGAATTGGAGGATGCTTTTGATGGCGAGGGAATGATGGAAACGGAAGCCAGACATAAGGAGTATTTTGTGGAATTTGAGAAGAAACTTCGGGAGATTTATCCGGATATGCTGGCGATTGGTGCGGGATGCTGTACGAAATGTAAGGTCTGTACTTATCCGAATGCTCCATGCAGGTTTCCGAAACAGGCTTTCTCATCGATGGAGGCTTACGGGATGTTGGTAACACAGGTCTGCCAGGCCAATGAGCTACAGTATTATTATGGGGATTGTACGATTGCTTATACGAGCTGTTACCTTCTGGAATAACATTACTGTTCACTCCGTTCTCAGTAACGTAGCCAAAATTCATTCCAGATTGCCTGCGGCAATGGAATTTTGGCTTGTATGTCTCGGGATTTTGGCATATTCATGCCAAAACACCTCGCGGGACAATGGTGTGTGAACAGTAACGGAATAACATTTTAGCCGAATCAGGTAAGTCAGTTTTCGTTGTAAATAACAGTGAGCTATGATAAAATACAGATATTGAAAGCGCAGAGCGTGTTTGAAAAACAAAAAATCCTTCGCCGCAGGGCGGGGGATTTTTGGCAGAAGGTATTAAGGGTGGCTTGAGGATATGACAGTACTGGAACAGTTAAGAAAAACAATTGAAGACGGACATCCGGGGGAGACAGAGAAGCTGGTGAGGGAGGCATTGAAGCAGCATATTCCTGCAGGGCGGATTGTGGAAGAGGCCATGACTCCGGCTATGCGAACAGTGGGGGAGAATTACAAATCCAATGGAGCGGATATTATTAAAATTCTGGCAGCAGCCCGAAGTGTGCGCAAGGGTTTTGAATTGTTGGAGGAACAGGACTCGCAGTTTGGCAGGAGGAATATCGGAACTGTAATCCTTGGAACGGTGGAAGGTGATCTGCATGATGTAGGTAAGAATCTGGTTGCGATCATGTTTCGTAGTGCCGGATTTAAGGTGATCGATCTGGGAGTGGATATTTCTGAGAAGCAGTTTCTGCGTGCAGTGAAGCAGAATCCTGATGTGTCGATCGTGTGTATCTCCTCGCTTCTGAGTACTTCAATCCCGGAGATGGAGCAGGTGGTGAAGTCTCTGAAACGAAGCAGCAGTAAGCATAAATTTAAGATTATGGTTGGTGGAGGTGCAGTAACGGAGCAGCTGGCGAAGAATATGGGAGCAGATGCCTATACAGAGAACTGTATTGAGGCTGTGGAAGTTGCGAAGACGTTTATTGTGTGAGAACCGGGCTGACAGGTGCGTATGAGAAAGACATAGTGTGAGTTAAATTGCTATAGAATTGACTGGTAAAATAGGTGCTTCAATTATGTGACAGGAGGATTGTAGACTTGCAGCTGTCATCAGTTTATTTATATGAAAAAATAAAAGAGAAATATGAAATTACGGAAAGGGGAACGTTTATCCGGTTCAGACGGATATCTGCGCCCCTTTTGTGTTATGTAAAAAAAAGAAACATTTCGACATGGGCATGTTTATGTGGTACAGAGATATGACAAAGAGTGGGAATCGGCAGTTTTGACTGCTGAAAATATACTCTGGGTATTTTGTGGGAGAGAGGAAATTGATGCTGCATCAGAAGAGCTTCAGCAGATTCCGTATATTCATATTGCACTTGATAGTCTAGAAGAAATAGCAGAATTTATGAATGATGTGCAGGAGATTTTTGATGCGGCTGATGAATGGGAACGGAAACTCCATAATTTGATGTTAGAACATGCCGGAATGGACAGGCTTTTGCAGGTGACATCGGAATTTCTGCAGAATCCGATGACTGTAACAGGACTGGATTTTACCTTTGTGGCGGAAGCGGGAAGCGAGTATCTGCCGCCGAGGGCGCGGCTGTATACAGATGACGGGTTGAATATGGAATATGTAAATGCACTTTTGCAGAATGAGACTTATCGAGATATGGCAGATACGCATGAATATGTGATGTTTCCGGCTTACATCAGTGGATGTCGTTCGATGAACAGAAATCTGTTTGTGGATGGGAAAGCAACTCACAGGCTGGTTTTGACTGAGTGCAGATCAGAGATTACACTGAGAGTTATCTGTGTACTGGATATTCTGGTGGAGAAACTGGAGTATCTGCTTGCGCATGAAGCGGAGGAAGAAGATCCGGACAGAGATATGGAGCAGATTTTTGTCAGGATTCTGTCCGACAGGACTGCGGATTATATGCAGGTGAGCAGAGAGCTGAGTGAGTTGGGATGGAGCGGAAATCATGAATATATGTGCCTGATCCTGCAGATTACCTATCTGAATCAGCAGAATCTTTCCACAAAGGCAATCTGCCGATATATTAAGAAGAAATTTGAGGATTCTGTGAGTTTTCTTTATCAGGATGAAATTGTGGCATTTTTTGACCTTACCAGACTTGGAAAAAGCCAGGAGGAAGTAGCCGGAAAACTGATTTATTTTATCAGGGATACTTATCTGAAAGCCGGATACAGCAGGGTGATGACAGGACATATGAATCTGAGACGGCAGTATGTGCAGGCGAAGACGGCTCTGGATGTAGGAAGCCGTAAGAAGCCTTATCTGTGGATCCATTATTTCGGTCAGGTGGCACTGACTTATATTCTGGAACAGGCAACAAGAAGATTGCCGGGAACAATGATCTGTCATGAAGGGCTGCTGGAATTGAAGAAGCATGATGAGGAGAATCAGACTCAGTATATGGAGACATTGAGAGTGTATCTGGAGCAGCATCTCAGTGCAACTCAGGCGGCAAGGGAATTGTTTATCCACCGCAGTACGTTTCTTTACAGGCTGGACAGGATTAAGGAAATCCTGCAGTCTGAGCTGGATGATCCGGAGGAGATTTTTTATCTGGAATTGTCATTCAGGCTGCTGGAGCAGGAGCAAGAGAAAGAATAGTACGGGAACAGAATAGTGCAGATATCTGGAAAGGTCAATTATTTGTGGAGGGAGATATTTTGATTAAAAAAATTCAGGTACGCTTGAGCGTACCTGAATAAATGTTAAAAGAGATATTATGTTATTTAGCTTCTTCTTCGGCAGCAGCCTCTTCTTCAGCTTCCAGAGCCGGGTCTACATGAACGGCGGCTACGGATACAACTGCAGCTTCAAGGTCTGTCTTTAAGTCTACATCTTTGTCCTGGGCGATGGCGAGGTCTTTGACTTTGATTACGTCGCCGACTTTCATGTCACCGACATCTACCATAACTTTGTCTACCAGTGCTGATGGGAGAGCTCTGAAGGAGATTTCTTCCAGATGCTGCTGTAATACACCGGCTTCCAGTTTGTCGTGGTTTACAAGTACGATCTCTGCTACGGAATGTACTTTCTCGTTGCTTACCAGTGCCTGGAAATCTATTTCATCCACCTGTCCTTTTAACGGATTGAACTGGATCTCTTTGATCAGTACGTCATATGACTGACCATCTACATCCAGCATAATCTGGCTTCCTTTGTTATTTGTCTTGAGAAGTTTCTCGACAGCAGATTTCTCGATTTTAACAGGAAGAGAACCTTCCATCTCTCTGCCAAATACGTTACCTGTAACGTAGCCTTCTCTTCTTAATCTTTTGGCCTTTGTGTCCATTGTTCTTTTTTCAGCTTTTAAAGTATTCATTTGACTTTTCCTCCATTTTACAGCTGAGGTGACACGCTTGACACTATCTTGGTTTAAGAGCAATCATATATGCTCCAGGTGGTGTTAAGTATTTTTAAGTATTCAGTTGTTTGTTCTTTATCTTTGTTACAGCTGTATTATAACATGCAAGAAATGAAATGCAAGGGGGAAAGTGTGAAGAATTTGTGAAATTTAACTGAATCAAGTAAGTCCCCTGCGGAGGTTGCGAATATACGCTTGGCGTAAACACAAACAAAGCCCCCGGAAGTGACCGCTTCCGGGGGCTTTTGCTATAATTGATCACTAATTACAGAGTATCATTTCTTCTAATATAACCAGGCTGTTCAGCAGGGGAAACGATTTCTTTTTTATGAATGAGTTTCGCCCATTTGTCGACTACTTCATTCTCTACGTGAACACCCTCACCTATAGTAACTTCAGCGAGAACAACACTGTTTCTTACAACAGCACCTTTTTTAATGACGCATCCACGACCGATTACGGAATTCTCAACAGTACCTTCAATCTGGCAGCCGTTGGAGATTACGGAATTCTTCACATCTGCAGTATTGAAATACTGAGTCGGGCAGGAATCATTGGTACGTGTATAGATTGGCCAGTTATCATGGAAAAGTTCCTGAGCTGACTTGTAATTAAGGAGAGCCATGTTTGCAGCATAGTAACTTGGGAAGTCTGTAATGCTTGCAAAGAATCCCTTGTGTGCAACGCCGCGGATGTCCAGAGTTTCGCATTTATCATTCAGGATGTCTGCCAGTGTATACATGGAAGAAAGATTCTTGGCTTCTTTGATCAGGCTGATGAAAAGCTCTGTTTTCATAACACAGGTATCCATATAAACATACTGATTCTTCTTATTACCATGATTCGGTTCGATGGATTCCACACCTTTCTGGCGGTTCAGTCCCAGAACATTACAGGTAAGATAAGCCTCTTTTGCGTTATCAACAGCGTGATAAAGCAGGGTAACATCTGCACCGGACTCAATGTGTGTATGTAAAAACTGGTCAAAATCAATTGAATAAACCATATAGCTCGGGGCAATGACAACATATGGATGATTCATTCTGCTGAGGGATTCCATGTTGTCCAGATAGCAGGAGATATCAGTATTGTAAATATCATTGTCATTATTGTGCTCTGAGAAGAGAAGCTGAAGTTTGCCGCTCTTGGAGTTGATATTGTAATGACGTCCTGTTCCAAGATGTTCTACAACAGAACGGGGTTTATTATTGATATAGACCTGAATACGTTCAATGTTGCTGTTGGTCATATTGGAGATAGGGAAGTCAATGACTCTGTATCTGCCAAGGAAAGAAAACGCACCGATTGGGCGATAATCCTGCATACCATCTACATAAATATTTCTCCCGGAAGAGTTTACGATTCCAAATGCCTTATACATATTATTCTGCCCCCTTTACGCGTTTCGCTACAAGCTCAATGTGCTCACTGTCTGCGGCACCGACAACTGCACCTTTACCGATGCGGACACCGTCAGCTACAAGTGCTCGCTGAACAACGGCACCTTCTTCTACAACAACACCCGGCATCAGTACACTGTCGATAATTCTGGCACCTGCACCAATCTTAACACCTGTAAAGAGAACGGAATGCTTAACTTCACCCTGAACAACACAGCCCTGTGTGATATATGCATCTTTAACATCTGCTTCTGCGCTGATGTACTGTGGAAGTGCGGTAACATCTTCTGTATAAATCTTCCATGACGGATCACCCAGATCCAGTTCATTCTTGGAACTTAACAGATCCATGTTTGCTTCCCAGAGAGAGTCGATGGTACCAACATCTTTCCAGTATCCTTCAAATTTATATGCATAAAGAGTTCTGTTATCGTTAAGCATAGTAGGGATGATATCCTTACCGAAGTCATGGCTGGAATCCGGATTCTTGATATCAGCCATCAGCATCTTGCGGAGGAGTTTCCAGGTGAAAATATAGATACCCATGGATGCAAGGTTGCTCTTCGGATGCTCAGGTTTCTCTTCGAATTCTACGATACGTCCGGATTCATCAGTATTCATGATACCAAAACGGCTTGCCTCTTTCATCGGAACTCCGATAACTGCGATGGTTGCATCTGCTTTTGCTTCTTTGTGGGCTGCAAGCATCTTGTCATAGTTCATTTTATAAATATGGTCACCGGAAAGAACAAGAACGTATTCAGGATCAAATTTATCAATGAAATCAATATTCTGGGAGATTGCATCTGCAGTTCCGCGATATACATTCAGATTCTCATCTGCTTTCTCACGTGGAGGAAGAACGTAAACACCGCTGTTTTTAGCATCAAGACCCCAGCGTCCGCCGGCTGCCACATAACTGTTCAGCTGGATAGATTCATACTGTGTAAGTACACCTACAACATCAACGCCACTGTTGGCACAGTTGCTTAAAGGAAAGTCTACGATACGATATTTACCGCCGTATGAAACGGCCGGCTTTGCCACTTTATTGGTAAGATCATGCAGACGGCTGCCACGACCGCCGGCCAGGATCATGGCCAACATACTATTTTGTTTCATAATAGTGAACCCTCGCTTTCATTTGTTAGGTAATATTATACATTTTTTCCTGACACTTTTCCATAGGTTTCTGAAAAAAAACTATGTAAAATTTTTGCTACAAACTAAGTAAAATCGACAAAAAATTATACATTATATACAAATATCGAGACAAATCGCATGACAGGGGATTAAAGACATTTAGTAAAATTATGCTTATAATGTACCAAAATTCATTCCAGATTGCCTGCGGCAATAGAATTTTGGCTTGTATGTGAACAGTAACGACAGTAACCCATGAACTGGAAAAAATACATAAAACTGAGTTCCGTAATCTTGTTCTGATTAGGAAAATGTGCTATAATCACCTTATCGTATGACATCGCCCGGCAATATCGGGACGAAAATATTATTGCTCGCTGACAGCAGACGGGAACAGAGTGAGCGATGATAAATAAACTTCAGGACAGCAGGAGGAAAAAACGCATTATGAGTGAAAAGAAATATGTAGCTTATGTGGGCTCTTATACACATGGCTCTTCCAGACAGGGAATCCATGTTTATGATGTTGATGTTGAGAATGGCACTCTTACAGAACGCAGCAGTGTTGAAGTAAGTAATGCATCCCACATGGCTGTTTCAAAGAATGGTAAGTATCTTTATTCTATCGAGGATGAGGGTGTTGCAGTATTTAAACGTGATAAAAATGGTGATCTGTCACGTATCAACAGTGTAAATATTGATGGAATGAGAGGCTGTTTCCTTTCTACAGATGTTGACGGTAAGTATCTTTATGTTGCCGGATATCATGACGGTAAGGTGACTGTTGTACATACTCATAAGGACGGCAGACTTGGAAGCCTGATGGATGGCGTATTCCATACAGGACTCGGAAGTGTTGCAGAGCGTAACTTCCGTCCCCATGTGAACTGTGTTCGTCCGACTCCGGATAATAAATATCTCTGTGCAGTAGATAACGGAATTGATCAGGTGAAGATTTACCGTGTCAACAAATTGCGCAATAAGCTGGAACTGGTAGACATCCTGAGATGTCCGAGAGAGAGCGGCCCGCGTATCATTCGTTTTAGCGATGATGGTAAGTTTGCTTATATTCTCTTTGAACTCAGTAATGAGATCAGGGCTTACAAATATGATGGAAGCGGTAAGGTTCCGGCGTTTGAACTGATCCAGACGATTGAGACAAGTGCGAAGAAGGATGTTCATGATACACATAATGCAGCGTCTGGTCTTTCTCTTGCAAATGATGGCAAGCATCTTTTCTGTACAACAGCAGGTGAGGATACAGGTTTCCATGTTTGAGCGTGATGAGGAGACTGGTATGCTGACAAGGAAGTTTACACTTCCGATCAGTGGTGAATATCCGAAAGATCTGGTACTTTTACCGGATGATAAGCATCTGGTGCTGGCTAATCATGCAAGTAATACACTGACTACTTTTACAGTGGATTATGAGAAGAATATTATTGTGATGAACGGCAAGCCGATTAAGATTACAGAGCCAAACTGTATCAGAATCTGGCCGGTTCCGGAAGAATAACAGATTCGTTACATAGAATCAGCAATATAGGCAGATAATAAAATACCTTCATTTGAAACTGAGATCAGCTCAGAATTCAAGTGAAGGTATTTTTGCGTGGATTAATTGGAATTATTTCCGATAAAAATCCCGAACCTTATCCATCTGGGAACTCATATTGACAAAGAGCGCATCCGCCAGTGTGATTGCTGCCATAGATTCTACCACAACCACTGCTCTTGGGACAATGACCGGATCATGTCGGCCATGGATTTCCAGAGAAAGAGGTTCTTTATCTTTGGTTACGGTCTGCTGCGGCTGGCTGATGGATGGGGTTGGCTTGATATGGGCACGAAGTATGATTTCACTGCCGTCACTGATTCCTCCCATGATTCCGCCTGCGTGGTTGGAGATTTTGATGATTTCACCGTCTTTGACTGTGAATCCATCATTGTCAGTGGAACC
>ENA-OQNJ01000052-OQNJ01000052.1-human-gut-metagenome-genome-assembly--contig:-NODE-52-length-26035-cov-2.352980_pt1 | contig 26035 bp, 27 predicted proteins | sample MGYA00242630_ERZ504882 | MGnify/ENA primary metagenome ERZ504882 (study PRJEB26092, sample SAMD00036408) | human gut metagenome | host: Homo sapiens | study: EMG produced TPA metagenomics assembly of... | reverse complement strand
GTTGCTCGAAGTATGAGTAAACTGATTATCTAAAAAGCAGTACAGTCCGGAACCGCGGGATATCTATTTCACGGTTCCGAACCTTATTAGCCTGTTGCGAATCATTTCGATTCCTTTCATCTCGGTATTGGTCTCTCGTCATGAGATGGTGCTTGCGTTGGTCGTGCTTGCGCTTTCGGCGGTATCTGACGGTTTGGACGGTCTTATTGCAAGGTCGTTCAACCAGGTGAGCAAGATCGGGCAGATTCTCGACCCCATTGCCGATCGTCTGCTGATTTTCTGTAGCATCCTCGCGTTGGGTGTCGCCGACATCATTCCATGGTGGATGTTGATCGTCGTTGGATTACGCGATTTGATCATGGCGATTCTCGTGTTGATATTGGCCCAGCATGATTATGGTCCGCTGCCCGTGCATTTCGTGGGCAAAGCAGGCACCGCCATGCTGATGATTGCTATTGTCGCTTTGATTTTTGCGGATATCTGGTCCAATTCCGCTACGGATACATTGCATTTATGCGGTCTCGCCACCGGCACATGGGGCGTAGGATTGTACTGGCTTGCCGGCTATATTTACATACGTCAGGGAATCCAACTGCTGAAAAACGATAAGGATTAGCGCACATGATGCATGATGCTTCGGAACGTGTGTCGTTTCCGGTGTCTCCGGAGAATACGCCCACGAAGCGTCGCGCCGTTTTTTCGGCGTCTTTCGCTGGGCTGACCTCGCATCATGTGCAGCCCGAGACTGCTGCATCCACCTCCCGAAGAAGGCGGAGTCTAGACGATGATTCGCTGCGGCTCATCGACGACCTGACCAACCGTCCGATGGATGTGATGTATACGGATTCGAGACTGGCCACCAAAACACCGTCGATGTTTGCGGTCTGGTTTACCCGTGTGTTGGTGTTTCTCATCTGCATTGCCGTGGGTACGGCAGGCAGCGTATTCGTTCGTCAGTTGAGTACCGACCCCCGTAAGGAAGTGCGCAAGCAGCTGTCAAGTCAGTTGGCTGAGCAAACAAAAAACGTCGAGACCCTCACCAAAGACGTCAATGCGCTGCGTGCCCAAGTTGAAGAGGAATCGAAATCCGTGTCGAGCTGGTCATTGAACCAGACCATACAGGATGACGAAATGGTCAATGGCGTACTTCCCGTGCGAGGAGAAGGCATCACGCTCACCATCGCCAACCCGTTGTCTGTGGGCGGTGACAACGCGGATTCGTCACTGCCAAGAGAAAACGGCAGTCAGGTTCGCGTCGTCACGGATTCGGATCTGCAGGTGCTTGTCTCGCTACTCTGGCAGTCCGGAGCGGAAGCGATCGCCATCAACGGATACCGTCTCGGCGTGCAGACTTCCATACGAACGGCTGGAACGACGATCCTCATCGGAGTCAATTCCGTGCAAAGTCCGTATCGCATCGAGGCGATCGGCAATTCCAGCGTTCTTGCCAATGCGGTGAGCAAGAAAACACAACAATGTTTGTACGATGATTTCAAAGAAGCGGGCATCTATCCGCAAGTGGGCAAAAACAAATCGATTACACTGGAAGCGGCGGTAACTGGCGAAGTGACATATGCAAGGAAGGTCAAGTAATGGCAGCGGTCTTGGGACTTATCATTGGCGTGGTCATTGGCGTGTTCGTCCGACCGGACATTCCCATTGCCCTTCAGCCGTATCTGCCGATTATGGTTCTGGCCGCGCTCGATGCGCTGCTTGGTGCCGCGCGAGCCTATTTCCAGCGCAGCTTTTCCGATAAGGTCTTTGTGATCTCCTTCTTTTCGAACGTCATTACCGCAACATTGCTGGTTTTCCTGGGAAACCAGCTTGGCGTTGGTTCCCAGCTGCAGACCGCTGTCATCGTCGTGCTCGGCATTCGAATCTTCACCAATGTGTCATCCATCCGACGTTTCATCTTCAAGGGATGACGGCGTATGAGCAGACGCAACGATGCCAACAAGGATGTACTCTCCAAGATCCACGAGCAGATCGTCAAAGACCAAAACAACGACAGCACCCAAACCGGATCGTTTCCTGTGGTCAGGCGCAAACCGAAGAGGGTTTCGCTGAATGCGAAGGCCACTCGCGCGCGCCTGTATTCAAGCGTGCTCGTAACCGTGCTTTGCGCGTTGCTGGGCTTCAGCTACGCTATCCAGCTGAACAACACGACCTCCACATATGAGACGATGAGCGAGGACGAGCTGACCAAGCTTATTAGCGAAACGAGTACGCAGGTGCAAAAGCTCGAACAGCGTAAAAGCGAACTATCCAATCAGCTTGACTCTCTGAAGGATACCGCCGACAAGAACGAGAAGGCAGCGGAAATCGCCAGGCAGAACGCTGAATCGAATGGCATTCTTTCCGGGCGTTTACCAGTATCCGGCGAAGGCGTGGTCATCCGTATTTCCAAAGGATCAAAGCGAGATATTGACGCGTCGATTTTATTCACCCTACTTGAGGAACTACGCAATAGCGGCGCGGAAGTCATTGAAATCAACGATATTCGCGTGATTACCAGTACATACATCAGCGATACGGCGGACGGTCTCGATTGCGACGGTACGAATATCAAGGCGCCGTTCATCATCAGGGCGATTGGAGACAGCGACAATCTGCAGAACGCGGTCAATCTCGCTGGAGGCGTCGGTTCACGTTTGAAAGTGAAATACGGAGCCACCGTGTCGATCGTGCCATCCGATAAGGTGGAGATCACGTCGACACGAAGCGCGCCACAATACACGTACGCGCATGTCGTCGAATAGCATCAAATACGATCCGTTAAAATATAATCGCGCTGTAGCATGCTGTTCACTCTTTCAGCGTGCCGATGTCTGCACTCAACCCTATCTTGTTCATCGTTGACATACAGTCCAGGCCTGCACATTAGTACCGCGGACCCCGATAGCAAAGGACAACTCATGGCTGAACAGACCATCTCCATTACACTCAACGGCGAAGCGAAGGAGGTGGCAGCAGATCAGACTGGCGTCCAGCTCTTCGCGGAAGACAAGAATATCATCGCAGTGCGTCTTAACGGCGAACCCCGCGACCTGTATACCGAACTGCACGACGGCGACGTCGTGGAACCGATTGCATTGGACAGCGAAGATGGCCTGGCCATCATGCGTCACTCCGCAACCCACGTTATGGCACAGGCCGTGCAGGAGATCCGTCCTGATGCCAAGCTCGGCGTCGGCCCGGTCATCAAAGACGGTTTCTATTACGATTTCGATGTCGAGACTCCGTTCACTCCTGACGATCTTAAAGAGATCGAAAAGCGCATGCAGCGCATTATCAAGTCCTCCCAGTCCTTCCGCCGCCGCGTGGTGACCGAAGAGGAGGCTTTGGCGGAAGAGGCTGATCAGCCGTACAAGCTGGAGCTAATCAAAGACAAGGAAGCCCACCTCGATCCGGAGGCCGCCACTGAAATCAGCGGCAAGGAACTGAGCTTCTACGATAATGTCGACCGCGACGGCAATGTGGTTTGGAAGGACCTGTGCCGCGGACCGCACCTGCCGAACACCCGCTATATCAAGGCGTTCAAGATCGAGCGTTCCGCAGCTGCATATTGGCGTGGCAGCGAAGCAATCCGATGCTGCAGCGCATTTATGGCGCGGCTTTCGCCACCAAAGAAGATCTCAAGGCCTATCAGACTCGTCTTGAGGAGGCCGCCAAGCGTGACCATCGCAAGCTTGGCGCGGAAATGGATCTGTTCTCCTTCCCGGATGAGATCGGTCCGGGTCTGGCTGTGTTCCATCCGAAGGGCGCTGCCGTGATTAACGCGATGGAGGATTACTCCCGCGAAATGCATCGCAAGCACCACTACAGCTTCGTGCAGACTCCGCACATCACCAAGGGCGGTCTGTACGAGACTTCCGGCCATCTGCATTGGTACAAGGATGGCATGTATCCCGCAATGCGTCTGGATGAGGAAAAGGACGAGAACGGCAACGTCATCAAGCAGGGCTTCGACTACTACCTGAAGCCGATGAACTGTCCGATGCACAACCTGATCTTCAAGTCTCGCCAGCGTTCCTACCGCGAGCTGCCATTGCGCCTGTTCGAATTCGGTACGGTGTATCGCTACGAGAAGTCCGGCGAGGTGCATGGTCTGACCCGCGTGCGCGGCTTGACTCAGGATGACTCCCACATCTACTGCACTCGCGAGCAGATGAAGGACGAGTTGAAAAACCTGCTGACCTTCGTGCTTGGCCTGTTGAAGGACTTCGGTCTGGACGACTTCTATCTGGAGCTGTCCACCAAGGATCCGCACAAGTACGTCGGTTCTGACGAGATCTGGGAGGAAGCCACCAATACGCTGGCCGAAGTCGCCAAGGAATCCGGCCTTGAGCTGATTGACGATCCGTGCGGCGCAGCCTTCTACGGTCCGAAGATTTCCGTGCAGGCTCGTGATGCCATCGGCCGTACCTGGCAGGTGTCCACCATCCAGCTTGATTTCAACCTTCCGGAACGTTTCGGCTTGGAATATATCGCTGCGGACGGCACCCACCAGCGTCCGGTGATGATCCACCGTGCGCTGTTCGGCTCCATCGAACGCTTCTTCGCCGTGCTTCTTGAGCATTACGCCGGCGCTTTCCCGGCATGGCTCGCTCCGGTTCAGGTGCTTGGCGTGCCGGTTGCCGATGAATTCGCTCCGCACCTGCAGCAGTTCATCGCCAGTCTCGAAGAGGAAACGGTTCGTTGTGAAATCGACATGTCCGACGATCGTTTCGGCAAGAAGATCCGCAACGCGTCCAAGTCCAAGGTTCCGTTCATCCTCATCGTTGGCGAGGAAGACATGAACAACAATGCGGTGAGCTTCCGCTTCCGTGATGGCAGCCAGCTGAACGGCGTGCCGGTCGATGAAGCCAAGACGCAGATCATGACCGTGCTCAAGAAGCGCGTGCAGGTCAACAACGTCGACGACTTCAAGGCCGCCATCGCAGACTGAGCCGATTCGCTTGCATTCAGTCTTATAAGGTCATGGATCATATAAGGGCGCACGAGCATCATATTGACGCTTGCGCGCCCTTTTTGTTTTCCGAGAAACAGGAATCCGCATGTTAGAACATCTTCGTGCACCATTCAAAAAAACTCATAGAACCGCTTGCCAAAGCGTTGATATCCATTGGTTTGACCGCAAATGCGGTGACGGTCATAGGCACCATCGGAACCATTGTGGTTGCCTTCGTCGCCGGCATCACAGGATGGCTTTTCGCGGGAGCCGTAGTACTTACATTGCTGGTGCTGGCCGATTCCCTGGACGGTTCGATCGCGAAGCTGACCACGGGAGGCACCCAGTTCGGCGCTTTTTTGGATTCCACGTTGGATCGTATCGCCGATTGGGCGTTGCTTGCCGGAGTGATAGTCTTCTTCATCTTGCACGCCGATTGGTGGTATGACATCAGCCAGTCAAGCCCGGATTACATCAGTTGGGTTGGTGTTGGCGCGGCCATGGTGTCGATGATGACGTCGTTCGTGACGTCGTATGCGCGCGCCCGTGCCGAATCCGTACGGTTTCGAAGTGTAAAAACGGCATTGCAACGCGTGCCGACAGATTGGTCATCATTCTGGTGGGCATGGCGATTACCGGGCTCACGCACCAAGGGTTATGGCTGGCCATCGCCATGGTATTGCTTGCGGTTTTGGGACTCATTACCGTATTCCAACGCATTCTTGAGGCTCGTTACCAGATGGCCGTCGGTCATAAGACGTATCAGTTGTGAACCGGCTGCATGAAACGGCCGTTGACGCGCCTGACATACGTATGTCGGGCGCTTTGTCTTAGAACCGCTTTAGAATCGTTTCGTTTGAAACATCCGCAACCTGCCTAGGAGCATTATGTCAGGTCATTCCAAGTGGGCGACCACCAAGCACAAGAAGGCCGCCATCGACGCGAAGCGTGGCAAGCTGTTCGCCAAGCTGATCAAGAACATCGAGATTGCAGCACGTATGGGTGGTGGCGATCCTGACGGCAACCCGTCCCTGTACGACGCCATCTACAAGGCCAAGAAGGCTTCCATGCCTGCCGATAACATCAAGCGCGCTGTCAAGCGTGGTTCTGGTGAAGAGGCCGGCGGTGCCAACTACGAAGATATCGTCTATGAGGGCTATGCTCCCGCAGGCGTCGGTCTGATCATCGAGTGCCTTACCGACAACCGCAATCGTGCGGCCGCTGAAGTGCGTTCCACCCTGACCAAGGGCAATGGTTCCTTGGCTACCTCCGGTTCCGTGAGCTTCAACTTCGAGCGCAAGGGCCAGATCATCGTTCCTGCCGAAGGCGTTGATTTCGACGATCTGTTCGAAAAGGCCGCTGAAGCTGGTGCCGAGGATGTGACCGAAGATGGCGATGTGTTCACCGTTGTCACCGATCCTTCCGAAATGATCGATGTTCGTAAGGCTCTGCAGGATGCTGGTTTCGATTACGATTCCGCTGATCTGGTCATGATGCCGAAGAACGAGGTTGAATTGACTCTTGAGGATGCTCAGAAGGTGTCCAAGCTCATCGACAACCTCGACGATTTGGACGATGTACAGAACATCTACTCCAACTGGACCGCTTCCGATGAGGTCATGGCTCAGCTTGACGAGGAGTAATCGAGCGTGATTATTCTTGGCGTCGACCCCGGGCTGACTCGCTGCGGGGTCGGCGTGATCGAAGCCGGCGCATACCGCCGGCTTTCTTTTATTCATGTGGACGTGGTACGTTCCGATCCGAAAATGTCGCAGGACTTACGTCTGTTAGCCATCTATAACGGTTTGGTGGAAAAGATCGAACGGTTCGCACCGGATACGGTGTCCATCGAGCGTGTGTTTGCACAGGAGAATCGCAACACCGTACTGGGGACTGCACAGGCCGCCGGACTGGCCATGCTGGCTGCGGCCCAGAGGGGCATTCCCGTCGCCTTGCATACGCCCACTGAATCAAAAATGGCGATTACCGGCAACGGCAAGGCCGAAAAGATTCAGATGGAACGCATGGTCGCCCGTATTCTGGGGCTCAATACCTTGCCTAAGCCCGCCGATGCCGCCGATGCGTTGGCTATAGCGATTTGTCATGCGCTTCGCCCCGCAGGCGCGTTACACGGGGGGAGAGCGTGAACAACACTTGACCGATGCACAGCGTCAATGGGCTCTGGCCTCACAGAAGGCGGCGCGACAACGCGGCGTCCGTAGGGGAATGTAGACTATCGAACAGATGTTCTACAGTTGTATGCGGGAGGTGACGGCATGATAGGCATGTTGCATGGCCAGGTCGATTTCATTGACGCCGCTTCGGCGATTATTGAGGTCGGGGGAGTGGGATATGAGACCCGTATGCCTTCGGCGGATTTGGCGTCCATGCACGCTGGGCAGACGGTGAAGGTATACACGTCATTGAATGTTTCGCAGGATGCGATTACATTGTATGGGTTTTCCTCGCTTGCTTCGAAACGCATGTTTTTGCAATTACAGAAGGTCAGCGGAATTGGTCCGAAAGTCGCGCTTTCCTTGCTTTCGACGTTGCCTCCGGAACGTTTGGCGAAAGCTGTGGCGGACGGGGATGCCACCGCGCTGGCGAAGGCGCCTGGTCTAGGCAAGAAGGGTGCGCAGAAGATTATTCTCGAACTCAAGGGGTCCATCGATCTCAGTCAGATCGAGGGGGCTTCCAAAGAGGTTCGTTCTGCGGAAGATGCCGGTTCGGAACAGGTCGTGGAAGGTCTGATGTCACTGGGTGGCGTCAGCAGGATGCCTTGCATGCCGTGCAGACAGTCTGCGAGAGCAATCATATCAATGTTCCATTGAGGGACGATGATGTGCCCCGCGTGCTCAAACTTGCATTGGCTTCTCTTGACCGAGGTAGGTGAAACGCATCATCATGACGAACGACGTCGCATTCGAACAGTCGAATACCGGTGCCAATGAGGAATCGCTTCGCATGGTTTCCGCGTCGCCTGTCGGCAACGAGCCGGTAAGCGATGAGGAACTGCGTCCTCACGTCCTCGATGGTTTTATTGGACAGCCAAGACTCAAGGCGCAATTGGCAGCTGTTTTGGATGCTGCCCGTAAACGTGACGTTCCCCCTGACCACATCCTGCTGGCGGGGCCTCCGGGCTTGGGGAAAACCACGTTGGCCATGATTGTAGCCAACGAGCTTGGAGTGCCGATTCGAGTCACTTCCGGACCTGCTATCCAGCATGCTGGTGATTTGGCCTCGATTCTAAGCTCCCTTGACGCAGGGGAGGTGCTGTTCATCGACGAGATCCACCGCCTTCCACGAGCGGCCGAGGAGCTGCTGTATATCGCCATGGAGGATTTCCGTGTTGATGTGATGGTGGGCAAGGGGCCGGGTGCTTCCTCCATTCCCCTTACTTTGCCGAGATTCACGGTGATTGGCGCCACCACTCGCGAAGGCATGCTGCCATCACCGTTGAGGGTCTCGTTTTGGTTTTACCGCGCATCTTGACTTTTATCCGCATGAGGAGCTTGAAAAGCTCATCGAACGATCCTCTTCGGTGCTGGACATCAGTCTCGAAGAGGGAGCGGCCCATCAGCTTGCCATGCGTTCAAGGGGCACGCCGCGTATCGCCAACCGATTGCTTCGCCGCGTAAGGGATTGGGCCATTGTGCACGATTTAGAAACTGTGCATCCGGACGATGTCAAGGAGGCGTTGGCACTGTACCAGATTGATACCGAGGGCTTGGATCGTTTGGATATTGCGGTATTGAAAGCCATTGTCACCAATTTCAACGGCGGTCCGGTCGGTCTGAACAACCTGTCGGCCATGGTCGGTGAGGAATCGGAGACCGTGGAAACGGTGTGCGAGCCGTATCTGGTCCGAGAAGGATTCCTTGTGCGCACCCCGAAAGGGCGTGTGGCGACGCGCAAGGCATGGGATCATCTCGGCTTGACTTCTGACGAATCTCAGGTTGATGTCAGCAAGCTAGCTTAGACTTGGTGTTCTGGACATAGAGTCCTGTTCGAGCGTCCATCCCAAGGAGTTGTGCTTTGGATTACATGTTTCTTATCGTCATCATTGTCGTCATGTTTGGCATGATGTTCTGGCAGTCCAAGAAGGCTAAGCAGCAGCAGGCCGAGCGTCAGGATTTCCGTGCCAACCTGCAGCCGGGCACTGAGGTCATCACCATTGGTGGTGTGATCGGCAAGGTTGTTTCCGTCGATACCGAATACGAGGAGATCGTCATCGATTCCGAAGGCTCTCAGATTCGTTTCGGTTTCAACGCCATCAGCCGCGAATACGTGCGTCCTGCGTACGTACACGACGATGAGGTCGATGAAAACGGTAATCCTCTCACCGATTCCACAGACGAAGATCAGGCTGCTCAGGAGCCGATTGAAGGCGAAATCGAAGCGGCGCAGACTGAGACCGAGCAGAAGAACAGCTGACAAGCTCATTAAGGCATCGGCGAAAATCTCATTTTTGAGGTTTTCGCCGATTTTATTCCTGACGGAAACCTATAATGCAAAGTGCCGTAGCACTACAAAAGAAGGACAATACAGTCATGGCATCGTCGGATATTACCGTTTCCGGTCTTAGCAAGATTGGAAACGAAAACGCCGAGTACCTTGTTTCAAAGATTCGCACCATTCCGGGATTCCCCAAGGAAGGTATTCTTTTTCGTGATTTCATGCCTGTTCTGGCAGATGCGCGTGCCTTCGGATTGCTACTTGACGCACTCGAAGCCGCGTTGCCGGTCGCTGCCGATGAATTCGATATCATCGCAGGTTTGGAAGCCCGCGGATTCCTTTTTGGTCCTGCGTTGGCAGCGCGCCTGGGCAAGGGCTTCATCGCAGTGCGCAAGGCTGGCAAGCTTCCTCCGGAAACCGTTAGCGAAAGCTATGACCTTGAATATGGGCAGGCCACCGTCGAAATCGAGACGAATATCGTGCATGAGGGATCTCGTGTGCTTGTCGTTGATGATCTGATTGCCACTGGAGGAACAGCGCGTGCGGCTGCTTCGTTGATCGAAAAGTGTGGCGGCACGGTGGCAGGTTTCAGCTTCGTCATGGAGCTTGTCGGCATTGGTGGCATGGCATCGCTGGGAGACTGCCCGACAAGTTCACTGATCACCATGCCTGCGTGAGTTAAGTACATTCTTCGTAAATAACCAATAGCATCAAGGGAAAAGAATCCATGGATCTCTATGAGTACCAGGCTAGGGAACTGCTTGAAGAGCAGGGTATTCCAACGCCTAAGGCAGTGTTCGCGCAGAACTCTCACGAAGTGGCTGAGGCTGCCGAGCAGATTGGCTACCCCAACGTGATTAAGGCTCAGGTGAAGATTGGCCACCGCGGTCAGGCTGGTGGCGTCAAGCTGGCGAAGAATCGTGATGAGGCCATTCTTGCATCCGAAGACATCCTGCCGATGACCATTCACAAGCACAAGGTCAGCGGCGTGTTGGTGGCCGAGGCAAAGAACATTCTTCACGAGTATTATGTCTCTATTTCCGTGGATCGTTCGTCTCGCGATTTTGACGTGCTCGCTACTGCGAATGGTGGAACCGAGGTCGAGGAGATCGCCAAGGAACACCCGGAATCTGTGAAGCGTCTGCATATCGACGCTCTGGAGGATTTCGATATCGAGGCTGCGACCAAGATGGCGGAAAGCATTGGCTTCTATCATGCCGACGTCAACCAGGCAGCACAGATTCTGCTGAAGATGTGGCAGTGCTTCAAAGAGAACGACGCCACGCTTGTGGAAATCAACCCGCTTGCCAAGATCGGTGATCCAGATGACGAATCGTCCAAGACGTTGTGTGCGTTGGACGCCAAGATCTCTCTGGACGACAATGCGGCGTTCCGCCACGATGGGTGGAATCGGTTCGCGGATCCGGTGCATGTCGATCCGTTTGAGCAGAAGGCACGTGAACATGGCTTGCATTATGTGCATCTTCAAGGTTCCGTTGGTGTCATCGGCAACGGTGCCGGTTTGGTGATGAGTTCGCTCGACGCCATTTCCGGTGCCGGTGAGGATCAGGGAACCAATGTCAAACCTGCAAATTTCCTTGATATCGGTGGCGGCGCGTCTGCCGAAGTGATGTGCGGCAGTCTGGAGATTGTGCTCTCTGATCCGCAGGTCGAATCGGTGCTGGTCAACGTGTATGGTGGCATCACATCCTGCGAACAGGTGGCGAAAGGCATTCTGGAAGCTCTTGACAAGCTTGGCAGCTCCAAGCCTCTGGTGGTCCGTTTCGACGGCAACGCCGCTGCTGAGGGCCTGCGCATTCTGGCCCAAGCCAATCGAGTCAATCTGCATGTCGCACAAACCATGGAAGAAGCCGCACAGCAGGCCGCGCGTCTTGCGGCCAATGGCAAGGAGGTTCGCTGAAATGACGCTTTTCATTGAGGATGGCGCACCTGTCATCGTGCAGGGTATGACCGGACATCAGGGCATGACCCATACCGCCCGCATGCTGAAGGCCGGCACCAATATCGTCGGCGGCGTCAACGCCCGCAAGGCCGGCCAGGAAGTCAATTTCCCCGCGGCCAAAGACGGCGAGGATGTTACGTTGCGTGTGTTCGGCAATTGCGCCGAAGCCGTGGAAGTCACCGGCGCCCAAGCGAGCGTCGTGTTCGTACCGCCGCGTTTCGCCAAGGATGCCGTGGTCGAAGCCATTGAAGCCGGCATCAAGCTGATTGTTGTCATCACCGAAGGCATTCCTGTTGCCGATAGCGCGTACTTTGTTGAACTCGCATTGCGCAAGGATGTGCGTATTGTCGGTCCGAACTGCCCTGGTCTGCTTACCCTGCCTTCTACGGAAGGTGTGAATGGTTGCAATCTTGGCATTATTCCGGACGGCATCGTCTCCCGTGGACCTTTGGGTTTGGTGTCTAAGTCCGGTACGCTCACCTATCAACTGATGGGAGAGTTGTCTGACATTGGTTTTACCGCATGTTTTTGGGTGCTGGCGGCGACCCTATCGTCGGCACTACGTTGCAGGAGGCGCTTGAGGCGTTCGAAAACGATGATGCCACCAAGGCTGTCGTGATGATCGGTGAAATCGGCGGTAGTGCCGAACAGGATGCGGCCAAGTGGGCATCCGAGCATATGACCAAGCCGGTTGTCGCCTATATTGCAGGCTTCACCGCGCCGGAAGGCAAGCAGATGGGCCACGCTGGTGCCATCGTTTCCGGAGGCAAGGGAACTGCGCAAGACAAGAAGGAAGCGCTCGAAGCCGTGGGTATTCGTGTCGGACGCACTCCGGGGCAGACTGCTGAAATCATGCGCGAGGTGCTCGCTTCCAAGTCGATATGATGGCGAACCTGAAGTATTGGTTGAAGGGGCTTGCCGTGGCGGCATTGTCCATGGTCGTCTATGCCGGTGCCCTAGGCTGCTACATTGCGCTGATGCTTCTGGTTATTTCCATGGAAGAAGGCGGCGACAATCTCTCCGCCTTCTCTGTTTCCTTGACCGAGGCGGTTGTGCTTCTCAGCCAAGGGAACGGTTTCAAAACCGGATCCATCACTTTGACGATTATGCCGTTGCTGCTTACGGTTTTGCTGATCGCTCTTATCGCATCGCTCGCCAAACGCGTCGGAACGAGTCTGTCCGGATGCATGGCAGGAACCATAGGCTGGGTGTTGATCAATGTGTTCTTCGCCAATAGCCTTGACATCAAACTCGTTGATACGACGGGCGTGGTTGCTGTGAAAACAGCGATCGTCTTTGTACTTGGCTATGCCATTGCCGCGATTCCCGAATCACCACTGACCAAACGAGATTTGGATTGGATCAGCGAGCATGTTTCGTCTCCGGTCCGTAAAACCGTCACCATTGGTGTTGCCTTGGGTGTGCTGTTGATCACGGTCTATCTGGTCATTGGACTGATTGTGGTCTTGTACTGGGCATTCAGCAACCAGTCGGCCATGGTGAAGTTGTATGAGCTATCGGGAATGCAGAACGGTTCTCGCATCCTCACCACGATCGCCATGATCGCTTGGATTCCAAATATCGCGATTTGGGCTATTTCCTGGGTATTCGGGGCCGGTTTTTCGATTGGCGATCTAGCGGAATTCACCATGTGGAGCGGTCAGGGGTCGGCATTGCCGTCTCTGCCGATATTCGGTTTGCTTCCTCAAGCGATTGAAACGAATTGGATTCGGATCGCGTTGATGTGCGTTCCTTTGGCTTTAGCTTGTGCCGCGGGCATGGTGGTCATGCTGTTCAACAAGGGCTTTCATATCAGAGTAGGCAACTCCGATCAGCAGATTGATGTCAAGAGGGTAGTGCTTGGCTTTGCCTATCCAGCGGGAGCGTTCTGCATTTCCTGCACCGTTGTATCGGTATGTTCGAGTCTGCTTTTTGCCATCTCCAGTGGAGCGTTGGGCTCAAAACATCTTGCGCACATCGGCGTCGACGTGATTTCATCGACCCGTAAGATTGGACAGCCTACTGCCGTGGGACTGTTTTCGTCATGGCTGCTGACTTTGGTGGCCGTATCCATGTTTTTTGGAATACGCTGGATAGTAAAGCGTGTCCGCGAGAGCAGGAGTGGTGCGTCCACTGCGGCTCTTGAATCAGATAATCGTGAGGTCGCCAATGCGGCCCGCACAGTGACCTCAACCATCAATAACAAGGAGGATCAGGGTGACAACAACGAATCGACCGATACGGCGAGCTCTGGTATCGGTCTTCCATAAGGAAGGCATCGAGGTTCTTGCCGAAGCGTTCATCAAGGCCGGCACTGAAGTGGTTTCCACTGGTTCCACTGCGAAGCGTCTTGCGGAACTTGGCGTCAAGGTGACGGAAGTCTCGGAAGTAACCGGCTTTCCGGAGTGCCTTGACGGTCGCGTCAAAACCCTCGACCCGCATATCCACGCGGGCATTCTCGCTGACATGACTAATGAGGACCACGCGGCACAGCTGGAAAAGTTCGGCATCAAGCCGTTCGATCTGGTGGTCGTCAACCTGTATCCATTCGCCGATACGGTTCGTTCTGGCGCGGATGAGGCTGCCACCATCGAGAAGATCGACATCGGTGGTCCATCCATGGTTCGCGGTGCGGCCAAGAACAGCGCCACTGTGGCCATCATCACCGATCCGAACGATTACGCACTGGTAGCTGCGCGCATCGAAAAACGGAGAGGGCTTCTCTCTCGAAGAACGTCGTTGGCTGGCCGGCAAGGCGTTCGCCCATACTGCCGCCTACGATGCCACCATTAACGAGTGGACTGCAAAGCACTGGCCGAAGCCTTTGACCGTTGAGCAGCCAACCGCCGAAGACGAGCCGGAAGTGAATGAGACCAAGTTCCCGGCCGCATTCACTCGTACTTGGGACCGTGCCCACGTGCTGCGTTACGGTGAGAATCCCCACCAGCAGGCCGCGCTGTATCTGGATCCGCTGAACCAGGATGGTTTCGCGCATGCCGAACAGCTCGGTGGCAAGCCGATGAGCTACAACAACTATGTTGATGCTGATGCTGCTTGGCGTGCCGTATGGGATTTTGCTCCCCAGATTGCCGTCGCCGTGGTCAAGCACAACAATCCGTGCGGCCTCGCCGTTGGCGCCACTGTTGCGGAAGCGCACAAGAAGGCACATGCCTGTGATCCGATGAGCGCCTATGGCGGTGTGATCGCCGCGAACAGCAAGGTCACCATGGAAATGGCGGAAAGCGTCCGCCCGATTTTCACCGAGGTGATTGTTGCTCCCGACTATGATGCCGACGCTCTCGAACTGCTGCAGACCAAGAAAAAGAACCTACGCATTCTGAAGGTTTCCGAGCCGCCGAAGTCCAAGACGCAGTTCCGTCAGATCGACGGCGGTCTGTTGGTGCAGTCCACGGATCTTATCGATGCTCCGGGCGACGATCCGAACGCTTGGAAACTGGTTTCCGGCGAGCCTGCTGATGAGCAGACCGTCAAGGATCTGGTTTTCGCTTGGCGGGCCATCCGCTGTGTCAAGTCGAACGCTATCCTGATCGCCCACGATCAGGCCACTGTTGGCATTGGCATGGGTCAGGTGAATCGTGTCGATTCCGCGAACCTGTCCGTCGAACGCGCCAACACGCTGGCTGATGGCGCAAACCGCACCAAGGGCGCTGTCGCTGCATCCGACGCGTTCTTCCCATTCGCGGATGGTGCGGAAATTCTCATCAATGCAGGCGTTAAGGCTATCGTTCAGCCGGGCGGTTCCATTCGCGACGAGGAAGTGTTCGAAGCGGCTCGTAAGGCCGGCGTCACCATGTATGTGACCGGCACCCGTCACTTCTTCCACTGATACGCCGCCTCTCATGTGAGGGTATTGGTCAACGTGGCGTCCGATTCCGTATTGGTTTCGGACGCCACGTTTTATTATGATTACGGTTGTTGTACAGCAAGCAAGATGAAAGGCCCCGGAATGAGCCATCCTTACGTTTCCGAAGATCATGAGGGCAAACCGTGGTTCGAATGGATCGTCGCCGCGGTAGTGATTGTTGCGACGGTGCTTGCGGTCGCAGGATATACAAAAGCCGCCACCGCTGCGATTGCGGTGACGGCCATAGCGACTGGACTGGTCAGACTGGCATTGCGTGAGCGCAGTCCATGGAAGGTTCGGTCAGTTGCTTTCGACGCTTTCATCGGCATTGGCTTGGGCGTAGGACTGTTCATCCTGCTCACCATCGTTCCCGTCGGCAACTGACGCTTCGCCAAGAACGGTATTGCCTTCGACCTCATCGATTGTCTCGACAGTATCCGGCACGTTCTTCTTCGTACCAATCATGCCGGCGACGATGACGACGAGAGCAACAACTGCAGCGGCAAGAACAGGGCAAATCCAGAAGACCCACAGCTGTTGCAGCGGCTCTTCATTCAGTCCTTGATTCTGTGCGAAAATGGCAATGCCCGTGGCACGTGCCGGATTCAGTGCGGCTCCGGTCACCGGATAGGTGATAGCGGTGCCGATGCCGTAGGCAAGGCCCATGGCAACGGCGTGGTTTGTTTTGGACTCGCCGTGTCCGTCCGTGGTGCGCAGTGCGGAGGCAACGATAATGATACCTGCGACGACTTCAACGGCGATGGCCAGAGTGATGCCGAGGGTTACTCCATAATTGCCGAGGGTGGAGTAGGAGACGGAATTCTTATCGAAACCGTTGACCGTTGGTGTCATCCAGATCTTGAATGTCACCTGCTCGGAAGTCGGCAGAAGGAACCGGATAGCGGCACCCGCGCCGATACCGCCGAGCACTTGGGCAATGATGTACAGAATGCCATCAAGCACGTGGGTTTTGCCAGTGAGCATGGCGGCGACGGATACGGCCGGATTGAACTGTGCTCCGGAAATGGAACCGAAGATTACGGTGACGGCGGCGTATACGATGCCCGTCAACAGGGCGATGAACGCCATGTTAATGCCATACACCGCGGAACCAAGCGAGCAGATCGCATAAATCGCGAAGCAAATGATGAAGCTTCCCACAAGTTCCGCTCCGACACGAAGTGTCAACGGCTTGCTTTGTTCTTCCTTGGTTATGGGCGTTGCTTCAACAGCAGTCATAGTCTTTCCTCTGTCATATAGTGGACAAGTTGCGATTTTGGGAAATCGCCAAACGACTGCCATAGTACCAGCAGTCCCTATAAGTATTATCCGGCCACGTTGGGAGAACGATGCCAAACGCATATTCCCGCGCCGCGAAGGCGCACACACACGATAATGAAGGTATCCGTCTGCAGAAGCTTCTTGCTCAGGCAGGATTCGGATCCCGTCGCAAATGTGAAGAGATCATTACTGAAGGACGTGTCGAAATCGACGGCGAGCTTGTTACCGAATTGGGCACTCGCGTCGATCCGAAACATCAGGAAGTCCGTGTGGACGGCTCCCGTGTTCGCGTGAATCCCAATCATGTCACGCTCGCTTTGAACAAGCCGAAGCGTGTGCTGAGCGCCATGGAGGATCCGAAGGGACGTTACACCCTGAGCGATATCGTCGGCGACAAGTATGACCGTATTTTCCACATGGGCCGTCTGGATTATGATTCCGAAGGCCTGATTCTCATGACGAACGATGGCGAGCTCAGCCAGCACGTCATGCACCCCAAGTACGAGGTTGAGAAGACCTACATCGCCACGTTGGAAGGTCGCATCAGCGGTCAGGTGTGCCGCCGACTGGTCACTACAGGCGTGCAGCTCGACGATGGTTGGATCAAGCTCGACCGTTGCGCGATTCTTGATGCCAGCCGCGACAGCACGCTGGTCAAGGTTGTGCTGCATTCCGGCAAGAACCGTATCGTCCGTCGCAGTTTTCGGTTCGATCGGATTCCCGGTCAAGCGTCTGGTACGCACCCAGATCGGCCCGATTAAGCTTGGCGATCTGAAATCCGGATCGTACCGTGTGCTTTCGCAGACCGAGGTGCGTTCCCTGTCCAAGGCGGTGGGCCTGTGATTCGTGTAGCGATTGATGGACCTGCGGGTGTCGGCAAGTCTTCCACATCCAAGGCGTTGGCCAATATTACGGTTTCGCTTACCTCGATACTGGTGCCATGTATCGTGCCTGCGCATGGTGGTGCATGAACAAGGGCATTGATCTTGACGCGGAGACGATCGATGAACAACTGGTCACCGAAACCGTGGGAGAGTTCTTTACCGAAGGTCATTTCGACATCAGCGTCGATCCAGACGATTCGAAGGTATATGCCGACGGCGAAGACATCAGCGACGTTATTCGTTCCTCCGAAGTGTCATCCCATGTGTCCAAGGTGTCGAACATCATTCCCGTCCGTCACGTGCTGATTGCCGCTCAACGCGCGTACATCGCACGCGAAGCTGCGTCTGACTCTTTTTCTGAGGGTGCCGGAGTGGTCGCCGAAGGCCGTGACATCACTACGGTTGTTGCGCCGGATGCTGAAGTGCGTGTGTTGCTCACCGCCCGTGAAGAGGTGCGACAGGCTCGTCGTTCCGGTCAGTCAACTGATGGTGTCGGATCAGAAAATGTTGCGGCGCGAGATGCAGCTGATTCCAAGGTCACGAATTTCACATCTGCCGCGGAAGGCGTGCTGACCGTCGATAATTCCGATTTGAATTTCGGCGAAACGCTTGATGTGCTTGTGCGCATTGTCGACGATGCCATCGAAGAGCAGCAGTATCGCCAGTACGCTTCCAATCTTGACGATTATGAGTTGGATGAGGGCGATGAAGGGCTGATTGATGGATCGTCTTTCGTTGGTGGCGAACGCCAGTCCGGCCCGAAGCCGGTCGGCGTGCTTGCCGTTGTTGGACGTCCGAATGTTGGCAAGTCCACGCTGGTGAATCGTATTCTCGGACGTCGTGCGGCCGTTGTGGAAGATACTCCAGGCGTGACCCGAGACCGTGTGAGCTACGATGCTGAATGGGCCGGCACTGATTTCAAGCTGGTCGATACCGGTGGTTGGGAAGCCGATGTCGAAGGCATCGAATCCGCTATCGCGTCGCAGGCACAGATCGCCGTCCAGCTTGCTGACGCCGTGGTGCTGGTGGTGGATGGTCAGGTTGGACTTACCAATACTGACGAGCGTATCGTAAAGATGCTGCGAGCCTCTGGAAAGCCGGTCACGCTTGCAGTGAATAAGGTCGACGATCGTGAGAGTGAGTATCTGACCGCCGAATTCTGGAAGATGGGTTTGGGGGAGCCATACGGTATTTCCGCCATGCACGGCCGTGGCATAGGCGAACTGCTTGACGCGGCTTTGGATTCGTTGAAGAAGGCTGAGAAGACTTCCGGGTTCCTCACCCCATCGCATCTTCGTCGTGTGGCACTGGTCGGACGTCCGAACGTCGGCAAGTCGTCCTTGCTGAACCAGCTGGCGCATGAAGAGCGCACCGTGGTCAACGATCTGGCTGGAACCACCCGCGACCCTGTCGATGAGGTGGTGACGGTTGATGGTGAGGACTGGCTGTTCATCGATACCGCCGGCATCAAGCGTCGCCTGCACAAGTTGTCCGGCGCCGAGTATTTCTCGTCGTTGCGTACGCAGGCCGCGATTGAGCGTTCGGAGCTTGCGTTGGTGCTGTTCGACGCTTCCCAGCCGATCTCCGATCAGGATCTGAAGGTGATGAGTCAAGCCGTGGATGCCGGTCGTTGCATTGTTCTGGTATTCAACAAGTGGGATTTGATGGATGATTTCGATCGCCAGCGCATGGAACGCTTGTGGAAGACCGAGTTTGACCGCGTGACGTGGGCCCAGCGTGTGAATCTGTCGGCTAAGACCGGATGGCATACGAATCGCCTGGCCAGAGCTATGCGTGGCGCCTTGGAGTCGTGGGACAAGCGCATCCCGACCGGCAAGCTCAACGCTTTCCTGGGTAAGATCCAAGCTGCACATCCGCATCCGCTTCGTGGTGGCAAGCAGCCACGTATCTTTTCGCGACCCAAGCTTCGACGCGCCCACCGCGCTTCGTGATTTTCGCTACTGGCTTCCTTGAGCACGGTTATCGTCGTTACATCGAACGTTGCCTGCGTGAGGAGTTTGGTTTCGAGGGTTCTCCGATTCAGATTTCGGTGAATATCCGAGAAAAGAAAAAGCGCAAGTAGTCCGTTTTTTCTTGGGGTGCACACCATCATTCGTGGCATGCACCCCAAGAAAAAAACGGGTTGTAAGGAATGCTACTATATCTGCCAATCTGTGTAGCTAATGTGCGACGCTATCGACCGGGCGTCTTAGAAAAGCGGCTGTTCTTCGGCGTCTCTTTGGCGTAGATATCCGCTGATCGCACGTCGGGCAAGAGAACTCAAAGATATGCCCTCTTCTGTTGCACGTTCCCGTGCCGTCTTGCCGATGGCATAGGGGAGTTTGATTTTCCATTCGTCGCCAAGCTGTTCGCGCCCGTCGGTGTTCTTTGGCCTTCGTCCTGGACGAACGGTGTCGGTTGTGTCACTCAGGTTATCGCTTTTAAGCGCTCTTCGGGTCAACTCGGTGAGAGTGATACCGTCATGTTTCGCGCGTTCTCGGGCTTCCACGCCAAGTTCTCGGGGCAGGCGGATCTTCCATTCATCTTCAGGTACGGAAGAATCGAACACATGGGCAAGGTCATCAACGTCGTCAAACTGTGGCTGGGCGTCCCTCGACTTCAAGACAATCACCCCTTACCTGCATGTGTAAGACTGACAACCTTTAAAAAGAAAACCCGAAATCATACGAATCCGGGTTTTTCGGGTCGGACCAGCGGGATTTGAACCCGCGACCCCTTGACCCCCAGTCAAGTGCGCTACCAAACTGCGCTATGGTCCGAACGATGCAAAAGCACCGAAAATGAAACATAGCATAGTCTGTGGGTTTTTTTTCAAATACATCGTGTCGCGCAGTCAATGAAACGTGATGAAGGATGCGTAAAGATGTCGTTTGTGTCAAAAAATATCTTTTTGAACATCCAAAAGCCCCCGTTATGGGAAATATGTCGTAGTATTACCTAGGTACAATGAGAACATGACGCCCGCACGAAAGGGAAAGACATTGACTGAGGACGTATTCGAATACTCCGCCGCGAAGATGCGGGAAAATGGGATGACCGATATGGCCATCGCACAGTTCAAGCGTCTATATGAGGTTTGGCGTAACGAGGAGGCAAGCAGCTGGATTCGTGAGGATGAGGTGGAACCGTTGGTGGGGGTGCCAAGCTTCCATGACGTTTACGAGACCATCAACCACGACAAGGCCGTTGATGCGTTCGCAAAAACCGCATTCCTTAAGCTCAATGGTGGGCTCGGCACCTCCATGGGACTGGATTGCGCCAAGTCTCTCCTGCCTGTGCGCCGCCACAAGGCCCGTCAGATGCGTTTCATCGACATCATCATCGGACAGGTGCTGACCGCACGCACTCGTCTGGGTGTGGAGCTGCCGTTGACGCTGATGAATTCATTCCGCACTTCGAACGACACCATGAAGGTGCTGAGAGCCAACAAGAAATTCCATCAGAAGGATATTCCTCTGGAGATTGTGCAGCATCAGGAACCAAAGATCAGCGCGGAAACGGGCCTTCCTGTCAGCTTCTCGGCAAATCCCGAACTTGAATGGTGTCCGCCAGGCCACGGTGACCTGTTCTCGACCATCTGGGAATCCGGATTACTCGACGTGCTCGAGGAACATGGTTTCAAGTATTTGTTCATCTCGAATTCCGACAATCTCGGTGCACGACCTTCGCGTACGCTAGCCCAGCATTTCGAAAATACCGGCGCTCCGGTCATGATCGAAGTCGCCAAGCGCACTCCCGCCGACCGCAAGGGCGGCCATATCGTGCGTGACAAGGCGACGGGCCGTTTGATGTTGCGTGAAATGAGTCAGGTGCATCCAAAAGACAAAGACGATGCTCAGAACATTGAAAAACACCCGTATTTCAACACGAACAGCATCTGGGTGCGGATTGACGCTTTGAAGGCCAAGCTGTCCGCATATGACGGCGTACTGCCGTTGCCAGTGATTCGTAATAAAAAGCCGTTGATCCCACCGATCCGACGAGCGAGCCGGTTATTCAGCTGGAAACGGCCATGGGAGCCGCGGTGACGTTGTTTGATGGTGCCACTTGCGTGTGCGTGGACCGCATGCGTTTCCTGCCAGTGAAACCACCGACGATTTGTTCATTATGCGGTCTGATCGATTCCATCTGACGGACCAGTATGAGATGGAGGACGGTAACTACATTTTCCCGGATGTCCATTTGGATGCGCGGTACTACAAGAATATTCATGATTTCGATACGAGATTCCCGTATGGAGTTCCATCGCTTGCCGCGGCAAATTCCGTCGATATCGAGGGCGACTGGACCTTTGGCAGGGATGTAATGCTGTTTGGTGACGCGCGGTTGCCTGACACCGGCGAGCCGAGTTATGTTCCGAACGGCGAATATGTAGGCCCGCAAGGCGTGGAACCTGACGATTGGGTCTGATTCGAGGGGTGTTCTCAACACGAAAAACTGTATTTTTTCGTAAAATAGGCACAATCTGAGCGAAAAACCCTCTATCATAGAGAGGTGTGTGCGGAAGCCTACACTGGTTACGCACTTAAAGTGAAACGTTAACGAGACGTGAGGACTAATGGCAGAGGGCAGTAACGGAAGGCGTCGTTTCTCCGACAAATGGGGCAAGCACGAACTTGATGTGTTGGCTGTGCTTTCCTCAGCTTTTCCGCAATGGCTCACTTCCCGTCAGATTGCTCAGCGCGTGAAGGCGTATGCCGATTCCTATGGGGAACTGGCAGATCAGGCGGCGAAGGCAGCTTTTGCCAAGCAATTCCAGCGTGACCGCGCCAAGCTTGCGGCCATGGGCATTGCCATCGAATCAAGGCAGCCGGAATATTCATCCAAGTCGGAGGGGCAGGACTTCGCGTCCTACCGTCTGCAGCTTGGTGACGAGCCTCGTGTTCGTCTGCTGTTCGGGGATGAGGATCTGCCGATTTTGGCTGCCGCCAACTACTTGGCTCGTTCCATGTCGATTTCCTCGGCTCCTGCGCATGAGACGCAACATACGTCTCGTACTGCGCCGCGTGTTCCTCAGACGCCTATTCCGGGACTTGGTCTTGACTCCATCGCTCCTGGACTGGGAACCCAGTCCATTCCCGACGAATTGGTCAAAGTTGTCGACCAGCGTCGTTTTGCGGCCACGGTGGATGTTGATGGCGAGCATTTAAATGTCGCCTATACTGATTCCGATGACCTGGCCATGTTCGTGTTATCCCATCCAGGCGCGTCCATCGTCAGTCCGCAGGAAGCCGTTGACGCGTTCAATCGTCGCCTGAATGCAGCCACGCAGTTCGTGCCTGCCGACGAATCCACGGGAGATGACAGTTCCACCGTCGCTGCCATGGAGATCAATCGTAATAGCGCAGACGATGCCGATGTCGAGGAAGGCAAAGGACGCCCGAAGAAGAATTCCGCATTCCAGACCGGTAGCGAAGTCGACCGTCGCCTGCGGTTGATGCTGTTCCTCTCGGCGCACCTTGGCGAGGAGTATTCGCTTGAGGAGCTTGCGGAACGTTTCATCGGCAAACCGAAGTCCGACGATGAGCTGAAGAAGTTCGTCAACGTCATTCATAAAGACATCAACACGTTGACCACGGTGTCCGATGATGGCGAGATGGCCGGAAGCCAGTTCTTCGATATCGATTGGTCGCTGCTTGACGCGGAAGGCATCGTTTCAGCCACGAATTCGCTTGGTTTGGAACGCTTGGCGGGTATTTCACAGCAGTATCTGAGTATGCTTACCGCATCCGTAAGCTATCTCGCGCATTCGTCGTTGCTGCCGGATAGGCTTCGCGAGCAGGCCGAATCGCTGTACAGCCGCCTTCGCCAGCATGTTGAGCCGGGGGATATGCCGTGGTTGAGTCTGACTGGCTATGAAATGGAGCCGCGCAACTTCTCCATCGTGAAAAGCGCGATTTCCAAGAGTTCACTGCTTGACATGGAATACACGGATGGCGCAGGACGAACCCAGCGCAAGCTTGTCGCTCCAGACAAGATCTTCGTTGACGAGGGTGTTTTCTACGTTGCCGTATGGACTGATGTCGCTGCCGCGGCACCGGCGGATAAAGCCAAGTATGTGAAGAAGGACACCACGATCAACAAGGCTACGGGCAAGCCTCGCATCTGGCAGGTGCTACGTATCTCCCGCATTGAGAAGGCTGAATTAGTCGAGCCGATCGCAAGGATCGACATTCCTGATGTACCCGCATCCGAATTGCGTAAGTGGAGCTTTGATAATGGGACTCCGGCTGTGTTCGTTACCAATCAGGACGATCTGTCGTTTATTGACGGATTGTCGGGAGCGACGGTCGAAAAGTGCGGAGAAGGCGAGAAAGTGCACCTGATTGTCTCGTCCGATTCCTGGTATGTCGCATTCTGCATTGCACATGCGCGACATATCACCGCCGTGGCTCCTGAGACGTTACGTACCATGATTGTTGCCCGTGCCCAGCATGAGTTGAGTATTGGCGATCGTGAGAACGAGAACTGACGGGAGTGGTTCTATGCCTTGGTGGGTTTGGCTAGTACTCGTTCTATTCATGTTGGTGATGATCGTTTCCGGGATCGTCTATGCGTGTCTGCATGGCTACCATGCGTTCAAGGATATGGCGAAACTGGGCGAATGCGCGGCGAAGCGGATCGACGCTATGGGTAAGCCATTGCCTTGCCAAAACGAGAACGACACGCCTTTTTTCACTAGGCCTTTACAGGATGCTGCCGAGCGCTACACGAATGCCCATGCTGAAGTCATCGAAAGGCGTGAGGCGAATCGCAATCGCCATGCCCAACAGTGGGCGCAATGGCGTCATTTTAATGATTGACCTAACTAAATTGTAAGGAATTATGACCCATCATCGTCGCCGTAATAACGGTACTGGCACGTCGGATACCAATGGGGCCGAATTGTCTCCCGCACAACGATACGCCGCATTCAAACAGACTCAGGCCAAACAGCGCACTGTTGCCGCCGAATTCGCCAGATCCATGTCATTTGAGCTCGATGAATTTCAGTTGCAGGCCAACGAGGCGTTGGAAACGGGAAACAATGTTCTTGTGGCGGCACCAACCGGGAGCTGGCAAAACGGTCGTGGCGGATTTTGCTATCTATTTGGCACAGACACGAAACGTCAAAGCTTTCTATACCACGCCGATCAAGGCGTTGAGCAATCAGAAGTATCATGATCTGGTTGCCCAGTACGGTGCAGATAAGGTTGGATTGCTGACCGGAGACACATCCATCAATTCCGAAGCGAACATTGTGGTCATGACCACCGAAGTGTTGCGCAATATGCTGTATGAGCATTCCGTAACGCTTGAAGCGCTTCGTTATGTGATTCTCGATGAGGTGCATTATCTTGCCGACCGTTTCCGAGGTCCGGTATGGGAAGAAGTTATCATCCACTTGCCGGAGAACGTGAAAATAATCGGTCTTTCCGCAACAGTCTCCAATGTCGAGGAGTTTTTCCGAGTGGATTGAATCCGTTCGTGACGAAACCACACTGGTGGTATCGGAGAAGCGTCCGGTACCATTGGAACAGCATGTGCTCGTGCAGGCGGATGACCATACCGAACCGGAGCTTATCGACCTGTACCGCCGTGGCGTCAACGGCGAACAGACGGTTAAACTCAATGCGCAACTGGTAAACAGGCTTGATCAGCTAGACCGTCAGGCGGCACGTCGCAGAGGAGAGGAGCGTCCCGACAGGCGTAGGTCCAAGGGCAAAGGCGGACGGTGGAATGAGCGTCCTTACAAAGCCGAACGTCACACACCTCGACGTTGGGCCGTTGTGGATGAACTGAATTTTCTTGACATGTTGCCGGGAATCTATTTCATTTTCTCAAGGAATGGTTGCGATCAGGCGGTCGACCAATGCATCAATGCCGGTTTGGAACTCACTACCAGTGATGAAGTACGTAGGATCAGACGGATCGTCGATGAAATGGTCGAAGGACAGCTAAGCCAAGAGGATTTGAAAGCGCTGCATTTCTCGCAATTTCGTTTCGCCCTGGAAGAAGGGTTCGCTCCGCATCATGCGGGAATGGTCGCACTGTTCCGCCAAATCGTCGAACGTTTGTTTGAAGAGGGCTTGGTCAAGATGGTTTTCGCAACAGAAACGCTGGCACTGGGCATCAATATGCCGGCGCGTTGCGTGGTGGTCGAAAAACTCGAGAAATTCGATGGCACTGGACATGTTGGTTTGACCCCTGGCGAGTTCACCCAGCTGACCGGTCGCGCAGGACGTCGGGGCATCGACACCATTGGACATGCCGTTGTAGTGGATCACCATGGTTTTGTGCCCGCTACCGCGGCCGCATTGTCCAGTAAGCGCGTGTATCCGTTGCATTCAAGCTTCAAACCGACTTTCAACATGGCTGTGAACCTGTTGAATACCAGCGATTACGAGACCGCCCGCGTTACGCTCGACCATTCCTTTGCGCAGTGGGAGGCCAACGAGTCAGCTTGGCAGCTTGAAGCGCAGATGGAAGCCCTGCGCAAGGCTTTGGAAGGGTACGAACGGGCCTTCCAATGTGAGTTTGGTGATTTCAAAGAATTCATGCGTCTGAGGATGCGTCTGAGCGATTTGGAGAAGAACGAACGCCGCAAGCTTAAGCATGAGGTGTTCCGCACTCAG
>ENA-OQNJ01000051-OQNJ01000051.1-human-gut-metagenome-genome-assembly--contig:-NODE-51-length-26125-cov-4.140742_pt1 | contig 26125 bp, 26 predicted proteins | sample MGYA00242630_ERZ504882 | MGnify/ENA primary metagenome ERZ504882 (study PRJEB26092, sample SAMD00036408) | human gut metagenome | host: Homo sapiens | study: EMG produced TPA metagenomics assembly of... | reverse complement strand
GGGGGCTTTATTATGGTAAATACTAAAGAAATGACAGAAAGCCTGATAAAAGAACTCGCTTTTTCAGAAGAAGAATTAAGGGAACTAAAAGCAGCAAAAGAAAAACCTATTGTATTTGATGAAGATTGTCCGGAAACGACTCCAGAACGGGCGCTAAAATTTCGACGGGTAAATCCGCCGAGGGGAGCAGGCAAAAAAACGAGCATAAAAATTTGTGATCTCCGTAAAACCAGAAAATCCTAGTTTTACGGAGATCTTTTCAGAATAAATTGTATTTTCCTTTAAAGTGTCCTATACTGAAAAGTAGCAAAAATACACACCACCCTTTCATTTGGAGGATTTTTATGCAGAAGATTACGTTTCGAAAATTAGCTGGAGAAAAATATATTTACCCGGAACTGCAGGGACACTTTATCGAGTTTCTTGGCTCCTGTATTTATGATGGAATCTGGGTTGGAGAGGATTCGGAAATTCCGAATTATCATGGAATCCGAAAAGACCTTGTGGATGCATTTCAGAAGCTGCACCCGCCGGTGATCCGCTGGCCGGGCGGATGCTTTGCGGATGTGTATCACTGGCGGAATGGTATTGGCCCGCGGGAGCAGCGGCCGGTTACATACAATGAAAACTTCGGTACTTTCGAGACGGATCCCAATCAGTTCGGTACACACGAGATGATGGAATTTTGCGAGATGATCGGCGCGAAGCCATGGTTTAATATCAATATGATGACCGGCTCTCCATCCGAGATGCGAGAGTGGATGGAGTACTGTAACCGCAAAGAGCCGACGGCACTTTCGCAGGAACGAAAAACAAACGGCCATGAAAAACCGTTCGAGATTGAATACTGGGGTATCGGAAATGAAGTATGGGACGGCGGTGGAAAAATGACGCCGCAGATGTATGCGAACGAATACCGGAAATTCAGTTCCTCCTGTCCGTCGTTTGAGGCGGCGATCAGGCAGTTTTCCATGAAATGCATCGCCAGCGGCCCGGATGGAAATAAGCCGAAAGAACGTGCTGCGTGGACGAAAGACGTTTTTTAAGGAGATGGGAAAATACCGTATGCCATCGCTTTACGGCTATGATCTCCAGTTTTTACAACTGGAATCTGAAACAGCTTCAGACAGAGAAAAAGTTTGATGAAAAACAGTGGTATGATGTGATCAATGGATGCAAAGAGCTGGAAAATGTCATTCACGAGCAGCGCCGCCTGATAGACGCTGGTCTTGAGGCACTTCCGAAACCGGAGGGTCCGTTCCAGGCGGCACCGAGAAAATGTGAACTGATTGTCGGTGAGTGGGGCAACTGGCACAGCAGTGCATTTAATGCGCGCCCGGCGCTGTATCAGCAGTGTACGATGCGCGATGCCGTTACAACTGCACTGACGCTCGACATCTTCCACCGCAATACCGGGGATGTGCGCATGGCATGTGTGGCACAGTCTGTCAATGTCCTGAATTCCCTGTTCCTGACGGATGGTGAGCATTGTATTCTGACACCAAACTACGATGTGTTCGATATGTATCAGGTGCATCAGGGTGCGTATACGCTTGGCTTTGAGGAAAAGAACAAAGATCCTGAGGTCTGCATCTTTGCTTCGATCAAAAATGATGATATCTACGTCAACCTCGTAAATACAAGCTACAGCGAATCAAAGAAAATCGAATTGAAATTCAAACAGTGTCCGGAATTTGTTGAGGCCAAAACACTGTACTCCAAAGATCCGCAGAACTACAACGATGCGAAACATCCGAACCGAGTCCGCTGCAAAGAAGGAAAAGCACCTGCACGGGAAAAAGACTCCTTCCAGATTGCACTGCCGGCGGCTTCGGTCAGCGTTTATCATTTCAGAAAAACAGAAACAGAAAAGTAATACATACAAAACGGGCCGCCCCGGGGAAAAGGATTGTTCCCACAGGGCGGCTCATTTCTATTACAAAAACAATTCAATCACAAATACCACGGCACAGCATGCCACCGAAACCTGAAACAGGCTTGCACCGAACCATGCGGCTGCGATGCCGACGACAAGTGCGAGTGCGCCGGAAACAGGGCTCTGTGTTGCATGGACAATCGCCGGGAAGGTCATGACGGACAGCGTCACGTATGGAACGTAGTACAGAAACGACTGAATAAACTGATTTTTAATCGGCTTCCGAATCAGCGTCAGCGGCAGAATCCGGATTGTGTAGGAAACCAGAGCCATGACGGCGATATAGATATAATTATTGTACATCAGCATTTTCCTCCTCTGTCTTTACCGGGAACAGGATAGCTCCGGCGCAGGAAATCAGAACGGTGAGCAGAATCGTTCTGGTTCCGTCGGAGAGAGTGGAGATGCCCGGGAGATAGCTGCAGATAAAGCTTAAGAAAAAGCTGACGGCAACAAGACCCGCTACCACACGGCTCTTTCGCGCCGGGGGAATGATGATTGCAAGGAACATGCCGTACAGCGCCACGCTTAAGGCACTGACAGCGCGCAGCGGCAGCAGATTTCCGGCAATAATACCAAGAGCCGTGCCGATCGACCACGCGGGAGCAGCGACGAGAATGGCACCGTATGTATAATACGGATTCAGCCAGCCCGGGCGCGCGATTGTGATGCCAAACAGTTCATCCGTTACATCGTAACCAATGAGAAAACGGTGGAAAAACGGCGTGTCCGGCGAAAAGCGCTGGGCAAGCGCACAGCTCATCAGAAGATACCGCGCATTGGCGATGAGCGTAATGATAGCGACCTGCAGATAGCCTGCGTTGGCGGCAATCAGTGTAAAGGCGGCGTATTCTCCGGCGGAAGCATTGTTAAAAAGACTGGCGAGAAAACCCTGAAAAGGACTAAGACCTGCCTTACGCGCCGCAATGCCGAGCGAAAACGAGACCGCAAAATAGCCAAGCCCGATCGGAATGCCATCGCGGATTCCGTTGACCAGAACCTGGCGGGAAAATGAATAAGATCTTTGTGAACTCATAAAAAGCTACTTCCTTTTCTTTCGCAGAAGCTAGAGCATGTCTGAAAAAATCATTTCCGTAATCTGAGATTCGCAGCTTACGAAAAGGTTTTTTCAGACATGCTCTGGCATCTGGCAAAAATGTTGGGGTCAAGAGATCAAAAATCCTCTTGCAAGCGAGCTTGCACCGGCTTTTTGATCTTTTGCCCTGATATCTGATGAAAATTATAGCAAGTTTCGACAGGTTCGTAAACTCTTATTTTGTTCTTGTTCGTTTCACGCAGCCACTGCTTACGCCTGCGTTTCTAAGTCTGTTGAACTGAATTGTATAAAATTATGTACAAAAACAGAAGATAACGCTTGAAAATAGAAGAAAAATCCATTAATATCTATGTATACAAAAAACATTACCGAAGGTGGTGCCTACGATGAAACTGCGTGCGCTTGCAAAAATAAATCTTGGTCTTGATGTGACCGGAAAAAGAGAGGATGGTTACCATGAAGTCCGCATGGTAATGCAGACGATCCAGATGTACGATCAGCTGGAAATAAAGGAGAGCAAAGAACCCGGAATAAGGCTTACAACCAATCTGCCGTTCCTTCCGTGTAATGACGGAAATCTCGTATACAAAGCGGCAAAGATTCTGATGGATGAATTCGATATCCGTCAGGGTGTCGATATGAACTTGACAAAATTTATCCCGGTAGCGGCCGGCATGGCGGGCGGAAGCTCGGATGCGGCAGCAGCACTGGTAGGAATTAACCGCATGTTTCAGCTTGGTCTGACCAAACGCCAGCTGATGGAGCGGGGTGTGCAGATCGGAGCGGATGTTCCGTACTGTGTGATGCGCGGTACGGCGCTGGCAGAAGGAATCGGCGAAAAGCTGACATCCCTTCCCGGCGTACCGATGTGCTACGTGCTGATCGGAAAACCGGGCATCAATGTTTCGACGAAATTTGTCTATGGAAACCTGCATCTTGACGAGGTGACGGAGCATCCGGATATCGACGGCATGGTAGAGGCGATCCGAAATTATGACCTGTACGGCATCACGGACCGCATGGGAAATGTGCTGGAATCCGTGACGTGTCCGGCGTATCCGGTGATCGATGAGATCAAGGCACAGATGATGAAAAACGGTGCGGTCAATGCGATGATGAGCGGCAGCGGCCCGACCGTATTCGGCATTTTCGACGATCTGGACAAGGCAGAATTTGCCCGTGATCAGTTAAAAGTAAGCGGACTGTCGAAACAGACATTTTTGACTACAGTATCAAAACCGGGAGGTACAAAGTATGGCAAAAAATGAGTTAGACCTGCAGATGGAGGATTATCAGTACCTTCCGCTCCGCGATGTCGTGTTCCGCACGCTGCGCCAGGCGATTCTGCGCGGGGAGTTAAAGCCGGGTGAACGGCTGATGGAGATCCGGCTGGCAAATCAGCTCGGCGTTTCGCGTACCCCGATCCGCGAGGCGATCCGTATGCTGGAGCTGGACGGCCTTGTGATCATGGTGCCGCGGAAGGGTGCGCAGGTAGCACAGATCACGGAAAAAGACCTGAACGATGTGCTGGAGGTGCGGCTCGGACTCGAGGAGCTGGCGGTAAAACTGGCGTGTCAGCGGATTACAGAGAGCGAACTGCAGAAGCTTTATCAGGCATCGCGCAGCTTTGAACAAATGCTGGAGACAACAGAGACGGATGATCTGCAGAAGCTTGCACAGGCAGATGTGGCATTCCATGATGTGATTTATCAGGCGACGAACAACGAGCGCCTGATTCAGCTGCTGAACAATCTGCGGGAGCAAATGTACCGTTACCGGATTGAATATTTAAAGGATGTAAAATCCAGACGTTCCCTGGTCGAGGAGCACGATGCCCTCTATGAACGTATGAAAAATCGGGATCTTGCAGGCGCACAGAAGATGATCCGCGAGCATATCGAGCGACAGCAGGAGAGTATTATGCAGACCGTACATCACCAGAGCATGACGGGTGTAGAAGAAAAATAAAAGCGTATAAAATTTCGAAAAAGGAACATTCTGTTACAGAGTAAAAAAATCGTGACAGAATGGTTTTTTTATGGAATTTTGCAGAGTATATTTCTCCAGATGGTTTTTCGGAAGCTTTCAAAAGGAGGAGAAGGAGGGACGCAGGCATGGAAAAAGAGAAGACGCAGATTTCACTCACACTGGCGGAAAATGAAAGCGTGATCCGTACATGGTGTGAAAATTGCGATGATATTCAGATCCGCCCGATGAAACTCGGCAAAACGGGCGGAACCGGTGCGCTGCTGATCTACGTAGAAGTGGCGGTGAGCTGCGTTATGTTGAAGGATTCCGTGATCGGGAAGCTGTTGAACCGTCTGATGGAGGTTCCCGAGGCAGATATCCCGGGGGTTCTCTCGGAAAATCAGCTCGGAATTTCGGACGCACTGGAATTTGACACTATGGAAGCTGCGTTCGCTTCCATGCTTGCGGGAAATGCAATTCTTTTTGTGGATCATTATGACCGTGCAGTCAAGATCGGATCGAAGGGTTATCCAAATTTAGGAGTGCAAAAAGCGGAGTCCGAAAAAGTGCTGCGCGGCTCTAACGAAGGTTTTTCCGACTCTGTCAAAACCAACACGGCACTCGTCCGCAAGCGTCTGCGGACCACCGATCTGAAAGTGGAGGAGATACATTTTGGTGCGCGTTCTGATACGGTTCTGGCTCTGGTGTATGAGAAAGAGCTGATTTATCCGAAATTTCTGGAAGAGGTAAAACAGCAGATTGCCGGCTGGGAGGTGGACGGCGTTTTTGACAGCGGCATGGTCGAGCAGCTCTGCGAACCGCAGTGGAAATCGCCGTTCCCGCGCTTCGAGACGACCGAACGGCCGGACCGCGCGGCGATGGAGATTCTGGACGGAAGAATCCTGCTTTTATGTGATAATTCCCCGGTCGGGATTCTCTTCCCGGCATCATTTGACAGCTTTTTAAAGGTCAGTGAGGACCGGTATCATCATTTTCTGATCGTCTCATTTGAGCGGCTGCTGCGGTATGCGGCGGTCTTTCTCGCCCTGTGGATTTCGGGCGGATACCTGGCTGTCACGGGCTTTCACACGCAGGTGCTTCCGACCAAACTCCTGCTGGCGTTCGCCGAAGCGCGGAAAGGCGTTCCGTTCCCCGGCATTCTGGAAATTCTTCTGATGGAATTTGCTTTTGAACTGATCCGCGAGGCCGGTGTGCGCATGCCGGGGCCGCTTGGCGGGACGATCGGAATTGTGGGCGGGCTGATCATCGGAGATGCAGCGGTTTCCGCCAATCTGGTGAGCCCGATGACCGTCGTTGTGGTTGCGGTTTCGGCGCTCTGTTCGCTGGCGATTCCGAACGAAGAGTTCGGTGCGCCGTTCCGGCTGCTGAAATTCGGCTTCATTTTGCTCGGCGGATGGCTCGGCATTTTCGGCATGGTGCTCGGCACGTTTCTTCTCGCAGGTCATCTCGCCGGGCTTATGAGTTTTGGTATTCCCTATCTGATGCCGTTTGTCGGGAAAGGACTTGCGGGCTACCATGCGCCGAAGGATTCCGTATGGCGGCCGCCGCTGCATCAGATGCGGGAGCGGCCGGTCTTTACAAAGCGCGATCAGAGAGTGCGGCTGCGGAAAAACAGAAAAGCTGCGGAGCCGGAAGAAAAACAGGAAAGGGGAGAGTGACGCATGTTTTCGGAAAATGACAGAATTTCACAGCGCCAGATGGAACGCCAGATCGTGCTCGTTCTGCTCTGCCCGGCGTTCTGGCAGCTCGCGGCGTACGGCGCATCGGACGGCCTGCCCGGTATGGCAGGGATTTTCGTTGGATATGGGCTGCTGGCGGTGTGGTGCATTTATCTCGTGCGCCTTGGCGGGCTTTACTGCCGCCTGGAAAGCGTGATGGGAAAGGCTGGGAAACTCCTTCTGGCAGTGATGTATCTGTGTTATCTGCTTTTCCTCGGCGGAACACTGCTTCGCAGAATGGCGGAGCTTGCCGCCGCGTATCTGACAGCGGGTGTACCGCAGGAGCTCTGCGGACTGTTTCTGCTCGCGGCGGCCGGGTTTGGTGTCGGCAGTGAAGTACAGAAAAGAGGACGGCTGGCGGAAGCACTCTATCCGTGGATTGTGGGCGGGATTTTGATTCTGCTTCTGCTGACGGTTCCGCAGATGCATTTTTCCTCGTTTGAGGATGCCTGGGAGACAGCAAAGTCTGTTGAAATTGTGGATAACGGAATACTTTTGGGTGGAATGTGTGGAGAACACTGGAAAATGGAACACCGATTGCGCTGCTGCCGTTTTTACTGGGGCATGTGCAGAAAGAGCACAGGAGTGTCATTCTTCCGGTGACGCAGAGTATCTGGAAAACGGGGCTTCTTGTAATTGCAGGAAGCATGGCGCTGCTCGGCGTTTTCGGCCGGCGCGGCACGGCTGCGGCGCAGGACCCGCTCTTACTGTTAATGGCAGGAACGAGCCTGCCGGGTGGATTTCTGGAGCGGTTTGATATTCTGTGGATGGCATTTCTTTTGATGGGACTGCTGTTCACACTGGGAAGTCTGCTGTTTTACGTATCGCTGATCGGAGAGAAGACGGGACTGTGGAAACCGCAGAATCTCTATGTACGGATCGGTACAGTGCTTTTTATATGGCTGCTGTCATGCGCGGAAAGCGGCTGGTCGGTCCGATACGGTTACTTTCCGTTTTTCCTTGCCATCACGGTGCTGCTCGGCTTCTGCCAGAAGCATATGAAAAAACTGCGGCTTGTGTGTCTGGCGCTGGGCAGTATGATTTTCCTGTCATCCTGCGGGGCAGTAGAGCCGGAAAAGCGGTTGTATCCACTGGCGGTTGCCTTTGATTATATGTCGGAAGAGGCGACTGCGCCGGAAAACAGTGAAACTGGGGAAGAAACCGGGACGGCGGTCAGTGAGAGCGGCGGAGAAAAGGAGACGGCTGGCGGTAAATGGCGCGTCTGGTATGCGCCTGCGAATCTTGCGGTGGTGACCGGCCAGGGAAAGGATGAGCAGGAGGAGGGAACCGACGAGGACCCCGCATCGCTGTTCTTTGAAGCGGAGACGTTTGAGGAGATTGCGCAGCAATATGACAGCACAGAGGAATATGATCTCGACACCGGACACGTCCAGGCGATTGTATTTTCCGATGCACTGCTCAGTGACCGGGGACGGATGGAAGAACTGTTGAAGTACCTGGAACAGGACCGTGCGCTTGGGCACAGTGCCTATCTGTTTCACGCAGAAAAACCAGAAGATATCATGGAGCAGAACGGAAAACAGGTGGAGTCCGCCGGTGAGTACCTGTGCGGAATTTATGACAACCGGGTGAAAAGAAAAGAGGCGGTGACACTGGCGGACTTGTGCTATGCGTTGGAAAACGAAAGGAGCATTCCGTGGATTCCGAAAGCGCCGTAAAAGGTTTAAAGTGTATGGAATATCGGAGCGGGCAGTGAGTGTCTGTGTATAAAAGTTTTGAAATCCGGCAAAACTGGAAAAAAACAGGAGGCAGCATATGAATGAGAAAAAAGTACAGAGCCGGAAACGGAATCAAAATCAGACACAGAAGAAATCCAGGGACAGGCAGGCGCAGCCCCGAAATACATTTGGGAACCAGTATAGAAGTCAATTCCAGGCGGCATTTCAAATTTTCTGCCGCCGCTGGCTCCCCGTCTGCATTGCGGCGTTGATCCTTTCCGGAACCGCCAATCTTCTCCGCGAGTCCCGTCTGCAGCAGGAAGTCGCTGCAAAGATCGTGCGCTTTCACGTAAGAGCCAACAGCGACTGCGCCTCCGACCAGCAGATCAAGCTTCAGGTACGCGATGCCGTTGCCGAAGAACTGCAGACGATCCTGCACGGAGCCGAAACAAAAGCAGAAACCGAAGAAATCCTGCGTGAAAACGAGCCCTCCATCCGTGCCGCCGCCCTTCAGACGCTGCGCGCAGGAGGCAGTACTGACGATATCACCGTAACGTACGGAAAAGCCAGTTTTGAGGAAAAAGAAACGGGCAATTATATTCTCCCCGCCGGAACGTACGACGCTCTTCAGATCAACATCGGCAGAGCCAAAGGGCACAACTGGTGGTGCATGCTGTACCCGTCCATCTGCTTTTCGGATGCCCTGCGCCCCGTAAACGAGGATGGCGAAAGTGCAGAAAAAGTCGAAAAAAGCCGGATTCCGCTGCAGAATCTGTTGAGTGACGCCGCCTACCGCGAAATCCTGAAAAGTGACTGGATTTCGTTCCGGTTTTTCTGGCGTTAGGCGGATTTTTCGAAAGACTTTCAAGAGAAATGATTGCAATATTCCTCCATTCGGGTTAAAATAATGTATCAGCGACCTATTTTAACCAGGGTCGTGAAATGAAAAAAGAAATGTAAAAATTCAGATATATTAAATATAGAAATGAACCCCATTCGGCATGACAAAAAAGTAATGCCGGATGAAAAATGGAGGAAAGTATGAAAGCAGACAGACAGGCGCCGATCGGCGTCTTTGATTCCGGTGTCGGCGGACTGACCGTAGTGCGTGAGATTATGCGAAACCTGCCCGACGAACGAATCGTATATTTTGGAGATACCGCGCGTGTGCCGTACGGTTCCAAATCGAAGAACACCGTCATCCGTTATTCCCGTCAGATCGTACACTTTCTGGAAACCCAGCAGGTCAAGGCAATCGTCATCGCCTGCAACACCGCAAGTGCGCTGGCACTCGATACGATCGAAAAAGAGATTGATCTCCCGATCATCGGCGTGGTAAAACCGGGTGCACAGATGGCCGTTGAGACGACGCAGAACAAGCGCGTCGGCGTCATCGCAACCGAGAGCACTATTCAGAGCGGCCTCTACCAGCAGCTCATTACCGAGGCAGATCCGGCGATCACCGTTTACGGAAAACCGTGTCCGCTGTTCGTGCCGCTCGTGGAAGAGGGCTGGACAAAAGATCCGATCACCGAGGAAGTGGCGCGCCGCTATCTGGCAGAGATTCTGGATAAAGACATCGACACGCTGATTATGGGATGCACCCACTATCCGCTGCTGCGTTCTCTGCTGCGGAAAGTAGTCGGAGAAAAAGTAACACTCGTCAACCCGGCATACGAAACCTCACAGGCACTGTGCAGACTGCTGCGGGAGCTGGATCTGGAGAATCCTGGAAACGATGAGCTGGGCCGTCAGAAATACCAGTTCTTCGCAAGCGACGGCGTGGAGCGGTTCAATGCCTTCGCACATTCCGTTCTGCCGGAGCAGATCAGCGATACGAAACAGGTACAGATTGAAAACTATTAAAAACGACATACAGAAAAGAGAGAGGAACATCAGAAAAGGATGGAAAAAGACGTACTCATCAGCATCCGCGGACTGCAGTATCTGATGGATGAGGAATCCGGCGAACAAGAACCGGTGGAGGTTATGACGACGGGTTCGTACTACAAGAAAAACGGCCATCACTTTCTGATCTACGACGAGGCAACCGAAGGCTTTGACATGATGACGCACAACATGATCAAATTTACGGAAAACGCCCTCGAGGTGCGCAAACGCGGCCTCATTGATGTCCATATGATTTTTGAGGAGGATAAAAAGAACATTTCGTTTTATCACACGCCATATGGCATGATCAACATGGGAGTTGCGGCGACGAAGGTCAGAATGAAAGAGATGCCGGATCAGATTTTACTGAAGGCAGAATACGCGCTCGACATCAACGACAGCTACGTGGGGGACTGCGTAATCGATATCGAGGTAAGACCGCGGGAAGGCGGAAAACTGAATTTATAAAAAAACTATCCGGGAAGAATGAAAATCATTCAACTCGGGTATTTTCGCGAGCAACGAGCCAAAGTCCGGGCTTGCACGAGACCTTGGCGACTGCCGCGAAAGCAAAAAGAAACACGCAAAGCGTGTTTCTTTTTGCTTCAGATGAAATTTTATTTTTCCTCGCCGCGTGCCTTGCGGAGCATTTTCTGCCAGAAGCCGTTTTTCTTTGCCGGCTGCTCTAAAGAACCGCGGATGCCGCGAACTCCGGTGATATAGATACCGCTTACGGTAGCCTTGACTTCTTTTTTTACCGGGATCTGATCGAAGATAGCAGCGTCGCAGATCAGGGTCATGATTCTCGGACCGACTTTTGCTTTGACGATCGGCAGTTTTGCGCGACGCATCATTTTCGGTGTCTGGTCAATGACCATCTGTGGGAGTCCGGAATCTTTCATGCGAAGCTTTTTCTTATCTATGATCAACATGGAGACCGTCTGCTTCATGGCCTCCATTTGTTCCTGCTGTGCGGCCTGTTTTGTCTGTGCTTTTTTACCGAAGTAATACAGCAGACCAAGGATGACAGCGATGACAGCTAATACGATTAATACGATAATCCAGGGTTTCATCCCTCTATTCCTCCTCTGCAAAAAATAATGTGGGCATCGGAACATACAATGCCAGTCTATGAACATTCTAACATTGATTTCGGCAAAACGCAAACACATTTTAGCGCAATCCAGGCGATTTTACGGTTGAAAATCATAAGAATTTCTAAAATCGGAGCCCCAGCCGTTTTTTTTACCAGACAAGTATGGTAAAATGAGATTTACAACGCGCCGGGAACGGCGTAGTATGGAGGAAAATTCAAGAATGAAAAGAAAAGCAGCAGTCATGCTTCTGCTCATGACACTGGGAGCAGCCAGTGTGAGCGGATGTGGAAAAAACAATACAACAAGCAGCAGTTCCGTATCAAGCGCAAGCAGCACAAGCGCTTCCTCAGCATCCGATGCGTCGAGCGCAGGCAGCACATCGTCCGACAGCACAGCTTCTGAGGAATACGCTTCCCCGAGTGATGTAGACGGGATTCCGGTTGTCGATGAGGAAGTTGATCCTGCAGAGTGTGTAACGCTTGGAGATTACAAAAAGCTCACACTGGAAAAGAAAGTAGAGCAGGTAACGGATGATGACGTACAGACGGCCATTATGGCAGAGACAGCTGTCACCATGGACGATCCGGATGCCACCGTACAAAAAGGCGACACCGCCGATATTGCCTATGTTGGCAAAGTTGATGGCAAGGAGTTTGACGGCGGAAGCAGCGATTCCTACAATCTGGTGATCGGATCCGGTACCTTCATCGATGGATTTGAGGATGGTGTCATTGGAATGAAAACAGGGGAGACAAAGGATCTGAACCTGAAATTCCCTGACAGCTATCAGAGTACCGATCTGGCAGGAAAAGATGTTGTGTTTACCGTTACGGTAAATGCGTTTACCCGCCCGGCAGAAAACATTGACGGATGGGAACTCGACGATGCATGGGTAGCAGAGAATACAGATTACAGTACTGTGGAGGAATACCGTGCCGGAAAACGCGCAGAGCTGGAGGCTGCAAATGAGACGACAGCGGAAAATAATTTGCAGGACGATGCGATGAAGCAGGTAGCAGACAGCTGTACCTTCACAAAAATCCCGAAATCCTACGTCACTCTCGGCGAGGAGGATTACGATAAACGGTATACCAGCTATCTGCAGAATTACGGCATTTCCCTGGACGACTATCTGGAGCAGTATGCGGACAGAGCGACCTACAATCAGGAGAAAGCAACGTATGCAGGAACGATGGCAAAAAGTGCCCTCCTTCTGGATGCCGTAAAAGAGGCAGAAGGCTGGACAACAGATGACCAGGATTACCAGCAGATCTTAAACGATGAGGCAGCCAATGCCAATATGTCGCAGGAAGATTTCCTGAAGGCAGCCAATGACTATTACGGGGAAGATACGGTAGTGCGCAACATCATGATGGAGCGCATGATCAATATGGTTCTCGACAATGCAACAGTCAATACCGTGACTGTGGATGCAGACGGAAATACAGTAGAATAAAAAGAAAAATCACCCCGGAAAACAGGATGAAAACTTCTGTTTTCCGGGGTGATTTAACCGAATCAAGTAAGTCCCCTGCTTCCATTGCGAAAAGCAATAAGCAGTGGGTGGGAACTTGCTTGTATCAGGAGGAGTGCAAGCTCCTTCTGATAAACTGCGGAGCAGTTATTTGGTTATGAGCAAGTAGCGAAGCGGATTGCGAATATCCGCTTCGCATGTGGGAAACGAATTGTGTTCGTTACGCCATGATTTTGCGGAACAGATCCTTCAGATCTTCTACGCTTGCATCCTTCGGATTGCCCGGTGCGCAGGCATCTGCGTGTGCGGAATCTGCAAGGAACTGCAGATCTTCTTCTTTGACTGCCTCGAGAACAGATGGGATTCCAACGTCTGCGGACAGCTTCTTAACAGCATCAATCGCTGCTTTTCTGTACTCTTCCTGAGACATTTCGTCTACACCTGCAACGCCCATGGCACGTGCGATTTCACGGTATTTCTCACCGGTGCACTCCTGGTTGTATTCCATAACGATCGGAAGCATCATGGCACATGCAACACCGTGTGGGGTATCATAAACAGCACCAAGGGTGTGTGCCATGGAGTGAGCGATTCCAAGACCTACGTTGGAGAAGCCCATACCTGCGATGTACTGGCCAAGAGCCATTCCTTCGCGTCCCTCTTTGGTGTTTGCGACAGCACCGCGCAGAGATTTGGAGATGAGTTCGATGGCTTTGAGATGGAACATGTCAGTCATTTCCCATGCAGCTTTTGTGGTGTAGCCTTCGATTGCGTGAGTCAGAGCGTCCATACCGGTGGAAGCGGTCAGGCCTTTCGGCATGGAGGACATCATATCCGGGTCAACAACTGCGATGATCGGCATATCATGCGGGTCAACGCATACGAATTTACGTTTTCTTTCTACGTCGGTGATAACGTAGTTGATGGTAACCTCTGCAGCAGTACCGGCTGTAGTCGGAACGGCGATGATCGGTACACACGGATTTTTGGTCGGTGCGGTGCCCTCAAGGCTTCTGACATCCTCAAACTCCGGGTTTGCGATGATGATACCGATGGCTTTGGAGGTATCCATAGAAGAGCCGCCGCCGATGGCGATCAGATAGTCAGCGCCGGATGCCTTGAAAGCTTCTACGCCGTGTTTACGTTTTCGATGGTCGGGTTTGGCTTGATATCGCTGTAAAGCTCATAGTCGAGTCCGTTTGCGGTCAGAATATCGGTTACTTTGGAAGTAACGTTGAATTTAATCAGATCCGGGTCAGAGCATACGAAAGCTTTCTTGAAGCCGTGTGCCTTTGCTTCATTTGCGATCTCGGCAATAGCGCCTGCTCCGTGATAAGAGGTTGCATTTAAATTAATACGATTTGCCATGATTGAAAAACTCCCTTCTAAAATGAATAAATGGTTTTACTGAACTTGTTATTATATTAACAAATCCGGAAGGGTAAAAAGAAAGTGACAGAAGAAGCGAAGTGTAACACTTTAAAAAAAACTCGCCATTGTGACAAAAACAACAGAACAAAATTTGTGAAAAATAACCAGAGAGTGTCTGAAAAACCATTTCCGCAATCTGCAAGCCCCACTTTGACACGCGCTCTAAGAGAGCAGCTGCAGATTCCGGAACAGTTTTTTTAAGTCTTCCGGCATTGCCCGGACGAGAAGAGCGGCAAACTCGGAAGGTGTCAGATCCATGCCGGTAAGCACCCATTTTACGGTCATGGTGATGGAACCCTGACAGTACATTTCGAGAAGAAAATGCATTTCCGGTGAAACCGGACTGCCGCTTTTTTCGTGAATCAGATTTTCGTAGAACGCGAGAATCAGATCGAAATCGTGCTCACGCAGAGAATTCTGTTTGTCGTAGCGGAAGGCCGCGGCGAAAAAAGCTTTTTCTTTCTGAATATAGGTAAATTTCTTTTCCAGACTGTCAAAAACGGTCGTTCCGCGCCCCATATGTTCGAAGGATTTTGTCAGTAATTTATCAAAATACCAGTTGATCAGATCGTATTTGTCGAGAAAATTACGATAGAAGGTCTGGCGGGTAACACCACAGATTTCACAGATCTGGCGCACGGTGATCTCTTCGACAGGGGTTGATTTCATGCACTCCTTCATGGATTCGGCAAGACGGTATTTTGTTTTTTCTCCTTTGGGAGCAGATACGGTGGAATGGATCATCCGGGTAGTTTCCTTTCGCTTCGAAAATTGTAACTATGCAGAGTTATGCATATATTATAACGCGAATCCGAAAAAATAAAAAGCCCTGAACATGTTCCGGAGATAAGATACAGGAACATATTCAGGACGATTTTGCTTATTTTCTTTTGTTTACGGCCTGTCCGACACAGTAGCATACAGCGGCAACAACCATGCCGTTGATGGAAGCGATGCCCCAGTGTAAGAGGTTCGCAACAATGGCACCGAGAATGACACCGGCAACCGCAAACCAGTCTACGGTTTTAAGTTTCGGCTGATCGGTTTCAAAGTCCTCTTTGTTCATGAAGTAGGCGAGCACCAGAATCATGCCGACCGGCGGCAGGGTACAGTTCAGAATGTTGAGCCAGCCGCAGAAGTTGTAGTACAGCCATACGGAGGCAACCGTTCCGATGATACCGGAAAGGAGAACCATCGGGTTTTTTTCCTCTGATGGAAGATGTTGGCAAGACCAAGACCTGCGGTGTACAGAGCGTTGTCATTTGTAGTCCAGATATTAAGACCGAGAACGAGAACAGCCAGGTAGAACAGGTTCAGGCGGACCATAACCTCGAAGATATCGTTTCCGCCGACAAAGATCGAGGAAACGGCACCGAAGAAGAACATCAGGGAGTTTCCGATGAAGAAGGCCACAACCGTGGTGATGGCACCCGCTTTTCCGTCCTTTGCAAAACGTGCGAAGTTCGGGGTTGCGGTTCCGCCGGAAACGAAGGAGCCGATGACAAGACCGGCACCGCCGATGATAGTCAGAGATCCGCTGGATTTGGCAAACTGATCGATGATCGTTCCGTCGCCTCTCATTACGGCCATGACCATGGCGATCGTTCCGAGAATGGCAACACTTGGTACAGCGATATAGCTGACGATGGTCAGAGATTCAATACCAAAATAGGCAGAGGCGGTCATGCAGACGCCGGCAAGAATAACAAGTCCCCACTGTGCCGCAGTGCTTCCGCCGAGCAGCTCCTTGGAAACCGGAATTGCAAACATGGCAAGACCGACACCAAACCATCCGATCTGCGTAAAGCTGGTCATGGCTGACGGCAGATAGGAACCTTTTTCGCCAAAGGCTCTCTGGGACAAAAGATCAAGTGACAGACCGGTTTTTGCACCGACGTAGCCGAGCAGACCGGTATAAATACCAAGAATGATTCCACCAAGGATCAGTGATCCCAAAAAGCCCCAGAAATCGAGGCCGTCAGCGAGCTGCTGGCCGACCCACATGCTTGCCGAGAAGAAGGTGAAGCCAAGCATGATCATAAACATGGTTACTACATTTTTCCGGGCAGAAGACGGAACCGCGCTGTCCGCGAAGTCAACATCTTTTACTTTCTTTTCTTTTTCCATAATATCTCCTGAAAACTGTGATTACGGTTCGCCGAAATTCAGCGAACCGTAAGAAATGGTTTTTTGTTACAGCATGTATTTGCGAAGTGCTGCGGTAAACTCTTCAATTCGTTCAGCCGCAATTTCTTTCAGGGTAGCATCGCCAAGGCTTGCAATATAGCCTTTTTCCTGGCGGTACAGCCATTTGGTCACACGTTCATCGATTTCTTCATAGTGATTGATGTGAATCCACTCTTCGTAGGATGCGCCAAGCGGGCAGCCGAGCTTCTCCTCGAGCAGTCTGGTAAAGTCGATCCGGTCGGCCTTCTCCAGCATTTTATTCCAGAAATCGAGAACCTCCTCGACATGCTCGTGGATTTTCATAGCGTCTTGCACCGCCATCGTAGATGATGCATTTTTTCAAACAGCGGATCGCGCATGGAAAGCGTTTCTCTTCGGAACTCCGGTGCAATGATACCGTCTTTCCAGTAGAAATCGACATCCGGCAGATTGATTCCGGATACGCCCTTGTCCTGATAGGTGCTGAAGATTCCTTCGTAATATACGGTGATAAAGCCTTCAAACTCCGGCCAGAACTCGCGGATTTCTTTTGTGAGACGTTCCAGAATTTTGATTCCGGTTGTGCCGCCGATCGTAAAGATGATAATGTTGCGAAGGGAAGCACCGTGCTCACGGTAGAAATCGGTTACGTAGCGCAGGCAGTGGATCAGCGTTTCACCCGTTGCGATGATATCGCCGATCAGAAGTGTACTTCCCGGAACCATCGTCAGCTTGCTGTATTTGATTTCCAGCCCTGCGATTTCTTCCTCTTTAAAGACGCGCTCACTTGACAGAAAACTGATGTCATGTACACGAATGTGCTCACGGTAGCAGCTTTCCTCCAGCGGATAATTCAAAGCGCCGCGCAGGATGGAAAGGATGTTGGCTGCGGTTACCTTTCCCTGCTCTTTAAAATAATAAAGCATCTGTGAGGTAGACGGAATCAGGCAGTGATAAACCTCATATCCGACAACCTCCGGTGTGTTCAGAAGCTTTCTTGTCTCTGCTTCGGAAACGACATAGTATTCGTTCTCATAATCGCCGCCTGCGAGGCGATAGCAGTCCACGCCCTGTTCCGAAAACTCCGGCACCAGTTTTACTTCATTCCATTTTTCCATTCAAAAGTTCCTCCCGGTTTTCCCTCTTTGGTAAACATGTTATAAACTTTTAACAGTGTAAGGGGTAGCAACCTGATTGTCAAGGGAAAAGGCGAATTTACATGATTTTCTTACCGAAGAAGGGAATGCGCCGCGAGAAAAGGAATTTTACCGGGTTTTGCCTTCTCCGGAAAAATATTCCTTTGTAAGCTCCACAACCTTGCCCGAAAGCAGGAAGAGCGCAATCAGGTTTGGGATTGCCATGAGGCCGTTGAAGGTCTCGGCAATGCTCCACATCAGGCCAAGATTTGCGGTGGCGCCAAGGATGGCAACCAGCGCATAGGCGGCCATAAAATATTTTGTGATTCTTTCGGAGAATAAAAACTCGATGCAGCGTGCACCGTAAAGTCCCCATCCGAGAATCGTGGAAAAGGCGAAGCAGCACATCGCGAACGCGGTGAGCAGCGAAACCCAGTTTCCGTATGTAAGGGTAAAACCGCTGATGGTCAGCTCTGCGCCGGCAGCCTGTCCGTAGGTGATGGAAGTACCGCTGCAGAGAATAACAAGTGCAGTTAAGGTACAAATCACGATCGTATCAGTAAATACCTCAAAGATACCGAACATACCCTGTTTGACCGGCTTTTTTGTGTCGGCACAGGCATGCGCGATCGAACCGGTACCAAGACCTGCCTCGTTTGAGAAAATACCGCGGGACACACCTTTTTTCACACTCATGAGCATGCTTCCGACGATACCGCCTGTAACAGCAGAGGGACGGAAGGCGCCCTCAAGGATCGATACGAAAACAGACGGAATCCGGTTGAGATTCAGCAAAATTACACCGATGGCAAGGACAATATAAAACAGAGCCATAAACGGAACGAGCTTTTCTGTTACCTGTGCGATCCGTTTGACACCGCCGAGCAGGATCAGCGCTACGAGTGCCGCAATGATGATACCCTGAATCAGGTTGGAGGTCGGGATCGCGTCCTTTGAGATCACATGGTAATTCATCAGTGCGGAGTTGACTGCGGTTGTGATGGTGTTGACCTGCGTTGCATTTCCGGTTCCGAACACAGTCAGTACACCGAAAGCAGCGAAAAGATAGGCCAGAAAATGCCATTTTTTGCTGAGACCGTTTTTGATGTAATACATCGGTCCGCCGACGAGTTCCCCGTTGGCATTTTTCTCGTGATAGAAAACAGCCAGTGTTACCTCGGCAAATTTCGTACACATGCCGAGTAGAGCGGAAACCCACATCCAGAATACGGCGCCGGGTCCGCCGATAGCGATAGCGCCGGCAACACCGGCAATATTACCGGTACCGACCGTGGCGGCAAGTGCTGTACAGACCGCCTGGAACGGTGTAATTGCGCCATCGGAAGCATCTCGTTTGCGGAACATTCTTCCGAGCGTTGTGCGGATCGCATACGGGAATTTTCGAATCTGGAGAAAACGGGTGCGAAGACTCAGGTAAAGACCGACACCGAAAATACAGATCATAGCCGGAACACCCCAGATAAAATTGTTCACGGCATTGTTGATGGTTTCAATCAGTTGGAGCATAGATACCTCTTTCTTTTTCATAAGCAGAAGCACTTTCTTGGAAGATCAGTGCTTTCATAAAGTAACACAATGCAAAAAGTATATCATCTCAGACGAGATTTGCAAGTTTTTTTCGAGAAAAAACGCGAACCCCCAAATTTTTTGCGATTCCGGAAAGATATATTTTCTCTAGCCTTATGGGTTTACCATGAGCCAGGCGGTTTTTACGTTTTCTTCCAGTTTTTGTGAAGGAATGCAGCGAAATATGATAGAATAGAAAAAAACAGAAAAGAGGATTATTGCCATGTTTCAGGTAATTGATATGCACTGCGACACCATCCCGGCGCTGCAGTGGAAGGAAAAACAGGAGCATCTTGCGGATGCGGATCTTCAGATCAATCTGGATAAGCTGGAAAAGGGCGGCAGCCTCTGCCAGTGCTTTTCTCTGTTTACGTTCCTGAAGGGACTGAAAGACGAAACACCGTTTGAGCATGTGAGAAAGCTGGCTGATCTCTGGAAATCAGAGGTGGAACGGTATCCGGACCGCATTTGTCAGATCAAAACGTATGCGGATCTGATGCAGGTACAGAAGGAAGGAAAAATAGGTGCGGTGATGACCGTCGAAGAGGGTGGTGTTTACGAAGGCAGTATCGAAAAACTGCACACACTGTACGATCTCGGTGTGCGGATTTCCACGCTGACCTGGAACTTTCCGAATGAGCTTGGATTCCCGAACCCGGCGCAGGAAGAGGGAAAGCCATATCTTCCGGATCTTGAAAACGGGCTGACACCGACCGGTATTACCTTTGTCGAGGAGATGGAGCGGCTCGGCATAGTGATCGATTTATCACACTTAAATGATGCCGGAATCCGCGATGTTTTTGCACATACGAGAGGTCCGGTCATTGCATCCCATTCCAATGCGCGCGGTGCGTGCTTCCATCTGCGAAACCTTTCAGATGAAATGATTCGTCAGCTCGCAGAGCGTGGCGGCGTCACCGGGTATCAATTTCTGTCCGTCGTTTCTGCGCGAGGAGGAGCCGGCAACGAAAAAGGCATCGACGATGGATATGGTACGCCATATGAAATATCTGCGCAACGTCGGCGGTATCGATATCATCGGCCTTGGAACCGATTTTGACGGCTTCAGCGGCGAGACGGATGTGCCGGATACCGCGCATATGCAGCATCTCGCAGATGTGATGAGCCACGAAGGTTTCACCGATGAGGAGATCGAGAAGGTCTTTTCCAAGAATGTACTTCGGGTGTTTAGAGAATGCTGGAAATAAAACTACAGCTCCGGTGATGCCGCCAGAAGCTCCTTTGTATAATCATTCTGCGGATGCGCAAACAGTTCTTCCGTCTCCGCGTTCTCCACAATCCGGCCTTCTTTCATCACGAGAACCCGGTCGCACATCTGATAGATCACGTTGAGGTCATGCGAGATAAAGAGAATCGAGAGCTGAAGCTCCTCCTGAAGCTGAACCATCAGCTCCATGATCTGCTTCTGAATCGTCACATCGAGAGCGGAAACCGGTTCGTCGGCAAGGATCAGGCGTGAGCCCTGGATCAGTGCGGCCGCGATGCTGACTCTCTGGCGCTGGCCGCCGGAGAGCTCATGCGGGCGGCGTTTCAGGTGCTCTGCGGAGAGGCCGACTCTTTCGGCCATCGCAAGAACCCGTTTTTTCGTTCTTCTTTCGGAACCTTCTGCATCCGAAGCGGCTCCTCTAAAATCCAGGAGATTTTCTTCGCAGGATTCAGGGAAGAAAACGGATCCTGGAAAATCATCTGCGGATGGTCGACCTGCGAAAATATTTCGCCTTCATCTGGGCGGATAAATCCTAAGATCACTTTGGAGAGTGTCGATTTTCCACATCCGCTCTCTCCGACGAGACCGAGAATTTCATTTTCATGAAGCTCGAAAGAGATATCATGAAGCACCGTTTTTCTCTGCTTTCCCTCCTGATAGGAAGCAGAAATATGGCTGACTTTCAGAAGGTTGTTCGGACTGATTTCTTCCATGGGTTATTCCTCCTTTTCCGCCGGCGGAGCAGCTTTTTTGTCAGAGCCTGTCGGCCATTGAGCTGTTGGAGCGATTTTGATTCGCTTTCGCAGCGATGTTCGTCGGTTCGGAATTGCATCGAGCAAGCGGCGGGTGTAGTCTTCCTTCGGGTGGAAAAAGACATCGTCTACACTGCCGGATTCCACAATCGTCCCATGATTCATGACGATGACCCGGTCACAGAGCGAACGGATGACGCCGAGGTCGTGTGAGATAAAAAGAATCGCCGTGTGATGGCGTTCATTGATTTTTTTCAGCAGCTTTAAGATCTGCGACTGAATCGTCACATCAAGAGCTGTTGTCGGCTCGTCTGCAATCAGAAGCTTCGGTTCTGTAATAAGCGCCGCAGCGATCATCACCCTCTGGCGCTGACCGCCGGAGAGCTGGTGAGGGTATTTTTTGCAAAGCTTTTCCGGGTCGGGAAGCTCGACCTCATGCATTATGGCAAGAACCTTTTCATGACGTTCTGCCGGTGTGCAGCTCTCATGGATCAGCAGTCCCTCTGCAATCTGTTCTTCGATGGTCAGAACCGGATTTAAAGAGGTCATCGGTTCCTGAAAAATCATGCTGATTTCTTTTCCGCGGATGCGCTGCAGATCCTGGCTGGAAGCGTGCGCAACGGAAGAATCTTCGTAGAGAATTTCTCCGCCGGATACGGCGGAATTTTCCTTTAAAAGGTGCAGAATGGAGAGCGCCGTCTGGGTTTTGCCGGAACCGGATTCCCCGACAATGCCAAGCGTCTCACCTTCTTCTAAGGAAAAGGAGATGCCTTTTACCACTTCGGTCGGTGGCGTGGTATCGTAAAATGCAATTTTTAAGTCACGTACATCGAGAAGTGCCATATCAGTTACCGCCTTTCTTCTGTAATCCGTCGCCGAGGAGCGATACGCCAAGCGCCAGTAAAATGACGGCAAGACCGGGGAAAACAGAGCCCCAGGGAGCAGTCATCAGATACGTCTGGGATTCTGAGAGCATCCGTCCAAGCGAGGCATCGGGCGGCTGGACACCGATGCCGAGAAAGCTCATGCCGGCCTCGGAGAGAACGGCGTTGTTGAAGCCGATTGCTGCCATCGAAAGAAGGGACGGGACCGTATTTGGCAGGATATGTACAAATATGATCCGAAGATGGGAAACACCCATCAGACGGGCACTTTTGACATAGTCCATATCTTTGCGTGCGAGAAATTCGCTTCTGGTGATACGTGCAAAGCTCGGAATGAATACGATACCGAGTGCAAGGATCACGTTGTATTTGCCGGGACCCAGCAGTGCGATAAATACCAGCGCCAGCAGGATTCCCGGAAAGGAAACAATGACATCGTTTATGCGCATCAGGATTTCGTCAATCCATCCGCCAAAATACCCGGTGAACGCACCGACAAGAACACCAATGGTTCCGCCGAGCAGCAGAGTAGCGAAAGCGACGAAGAAGGTTGTACCGGTTCCTTTTAAGACGCGGCTGAAAATATCGCGTCCAAAGTGATCGCAGCCGAACAGGTGCGACAGAGATGGAGCAGCAAACTTGGCTGCGCCGTTCATTGCATCCGGGTCGTACGGTGTGTAGAAAAAGCCGATCAGAAGAAACAGAAGCATAAAAGCGGTGAGAACAGCTCCGATGATCAGCGTGAGATTGCGTTTCTTTTTCATAATGAAAACCCTTTCTTTTGTCGTGGGCGGCTTCCCACGACCTTTCGGTCGCGGGAGCTGATGATCGAAAGCTCCCGTCAGTCTTTTACGCGGATACGCGGATCAATTCTGCCATACAGCAGATCTACCACGAAATTGATGATAATAATGAGGGCGGCGATCAGTACAAGGATGCCCTGAACCACGGGGTAATCGCGGTTGGAGATCGAAGTGATCAGAAGATTGCCCATGCCCGGAATCGAAAAAACCTGTTCCAGAATAATGCTGTTTGCCACAATATCTGCGATTGTCATGCCCCAGAAGGTCAGTACCGGAATCAGGGCGTTTTTCAGCACATGGTGATACATAACACGGCGTGTACTGTTTCCGCGGGAATAGGCGGTGCGCACATAGTCGGCATCGAGCTGCGAGAGCACAGAGCTGCGCAGCATTTTGACAGCCATGGAACAGCGCGGAAGTGCAATGGCGGCAGACGGTGCAACAAGATAACCGATAAAACCGGAAAAATTTTCAGAAATCGGCACATAGGCGCCCGGCTGAAACCATTTGAGAATCAGACCGAAAAGATACGTGATCAGAATACCGATGAAAAATCCCGGCACAGACATGATCACCTGATTGATCGTCATGATCAGCCGGTCCAAATGGCCTCCGGCGTGCTGTGCTGTGAAAATGCCGATGGGAATCGAGACAACAAGGATCATCAGGAATGCGATAACGGTGATAGCGATGGTAATCGGAACTTTATCGCGGATCAGTTCTCCGACCGGCATCGAGTACGAATACGAGGTGCCGAGATCTCCATGAAAAAAGCCGGTTACCCACGAAGCGTACCGTTCCAAAACCGGCCGATCCAGCCCCATTTCCTTCTGCAGAGCCTCAATCCGCTCCGGCGTCGCCTCCGTGCCAAGCTGCGATTTTGCCGCATCTCCGGGTATGACGGAAAAGGCAAAGAACGATAAAAAGGATACAAGAAGCAGCGTAAGAAGGAGAGAGCCGAATTTCTTTGCAATGTATTTCATGAATGGAAATTCCTCCTTGTGTAATGTAGGATACACCGGGAATTTTTCCCGGCTTATAAAAGCAAGCACAGAAAAGCTTCGGGCATATCGGCTGAAGGCTTTCGTGCACGTCATTTTTATTGTAGACAATGCAGGTGTAAATAGCAAGATAAAATTGGAATATCTCGAATTACAGAATAACAGGAAAAGGCCTCTTGCATAACCGGTGCGGATGATGCAAAAAGCCTTTGATAAATTGCCTTCGATAAATCCCCTGTTTAGTTTTCCATTTCCCGTCCGAGATACGTTGCCGCTACCTGGAGGAGCTTTTTTTCCGTGTCGCCCGGCAGGGACTCCCTGTCTTTGCCGCAGAGAATGACCGAACCGATGGCATCACCGGAGGAGAGAATCGGAAAAATGAGCTCCGGCAGAGGAGTAGTATTGTCTGTGTTTTCCAAAATTGAAAAATAAGCCTTTTCACCGGGACGCGCAAGTACTGTTTTCCGGTTCAGAATCGCTTCCTCCAGCCGGCCGCTGATGGACTTGCCAAGATAATTTTTCTGTTCCGGCCCGTTTGCCGCTACAATCTGTTCCTGATCCGAAACACAAACGAGACACCCGGTCACCGTTGAAATCGATTTTGTAAACCCTGCTGCGCATTCCGCCAGCTCTTCGATCGGTGAGTATTTCTTCAGGATAATCTCACCCTCCCGTCCGGTATAAATTTCCATGGCCTGTCCCTCCCGGATCCGCATCGTGCGTCGGATTTCCTTGGGAACTACCACACGCCCCAGATCATCAATCCTTCGAACAATTCCCGTCGCTTTCATATGAAAAATCCCTCCTGTTTCCGCAATGTACTTTCCATAATTTGTGCTGTATGGGTAGTATGTGGAAAAACAGGTGGAATTATGCATGGAAAGAAGAAACAGTATCTCCGCTGTTTACAGCAATTTCGGAAAAATACAGGGGAACAGCAGTGGTTAGTCTGGTTGCTCCTTTTACAGAAGACTGCGGTCTTTTCCGAGATAGAACAAAGCGATCGTATCCGGTCCGACATGGCTTCCGGTGCAGTAATCGTAAGAAGTATTGATAAATTCACGCACCTTCACTCTTTTCTGGATTTCTTCCATCATATAAAGAGATTCCTCATAGGCATCTGCATGTGCGATTCCGACGATCTGCTTTTCCGGTTCTTCGATCGTTTCACAGAAAAGACGAATCAGTTCATTTAAAACGGCCTTGCGTCCGCGGACATTCTTGTAGGAAACAATATAGCCATCTTCACTTCCACGCAGAATCGGTTTGATTTTCAGCATATTTCCGACCACAGCGACACTTCCCTTGATTCTTCCGGTACGGGAAAGATATTTCAGATCGCCGACGGTGAAAACACCGTTCATTTTGCTAACGTAGGTTTCCAGAAGATCTGCCGCTTCGTCTACGTTCATGCCCCGATCGCGCATCTCGCTGGCATAGATGGCGAGGATGCCCTGTGCAAGAGAGGCATTCAGGGAATCGACGAGGCGGATTTTACGTTTTCCGCCGTATTCTTCAAGAAGCTCCTCTGCAGCAAGTCTTGCGGAGTTATAAGTTCCGCTGATGTTTTTGCTTAAGGAAAGATAGATGACATCCTGATCTGCCTCAAGAGCGGTGCGGAACGCATCCGCAAAATTTGCGGTGCTGATCAGTCCGGTCTTGATTTCACAGCCGGTGCGCATGGCATTGTAATATTCTTTTCCTTTTGCAAGCTCCTCTTCCGGTGACAGATCCGGGTCGAAGCAGACCAGCTCTTTTCCATTTACAAGATTGACGAAAGAAACGACATGGATATCGTATTTTTTCGCAGTAACAGCAGGCAGATTTGCCGCTGAATCAACAAAAACCTGAAACATAAATAAATTCTCCTTTGTAGTGTAAATGTCCCCCAAAATGATGTAACTTTTGATAAGCATTGTAGCACATTGTATCACCAAAGAAGAGAGATTTCAATGGAAGATAGACAACATACTACAAAGGAGTGTGCCGACAAGTTGATTCCTGAAATCATCTGTTTTCGGAAGAAATTTGACCAGGTATCAATGCATAGTAATAATGACCAAAAACGGCAGACGTATTTTTAGTAAAAACCGCTTTTGAAAACTGCGCGTCGCATTCTCGTTACTTCAGCCTGCAAATAAAAAGTCAATACTAAAATTGAAGAAAGTTAAAAAACTTTACAGGTTAAAAATTAGGCATTAAAATAAGGCCACCACAACCAGTGCTGGTCTGAAAGTAAAAGTTTTGAATTAGCTTGGATCAGGAAGAACAGAAAGATATTCTTTCACTCGTCCATA
>ENA-OQNJ01000050-OQNJ01000050.1-human-gut-metagenome-genome-assembly--contig:-NODE-50-length-26166-cov-3.466646_pt1 | contig 26166 bp, 32 predicted proteins | sample MGYA00242630_ERZ504882 | MGnify/ENA primary metagenome ERZ504882 (study PRJEB26092, sample SAMD00036408) | human gut metagenome | host: Homo sapiens | study: EMG produced TPA metagenomics assembly of... | reverse complement strand
ATTATTGCTTTATTCTGAATTTTCTATCAAAGACAGATTACTAGTCCGGTGATGATAAAAAAAACCAGATAAAAGAATTACCACTCCCACTAACACGAATTTGGATGAAAACTCATCCTCTTCACTTTTTAATGAAATAGACAATACTTTTTCTGGATAATCTTTATCAATTTTGATATAAAGATTATCTCCCACATGTACTTTATTATATTTTGACGAATATGGGACTTCCGTAATAATTTCATGACCTTCTAGTTCATAATTTATTCGCAATTTATAGTCATACCATTTTTGATAACTCATAAGAGTCGACTCATGAGTCCCTTCATCTTTTTCTATATAAGAGTCTAGACCAGATTGTATATAACATCGTTGATCATAGCGTTCTTTTACATAGTCAGGAACATAACTGCTACCATTCCATTCTCGCTCTCCAACAGTATTCACAAGCTGTTCTTCCACTTTGCGTTCTCTAATATACCCAGATCGAGCAGTGCAACTTAACACTTCTCCGATTTTTGCGCGCAACTCTTTATAAGACCTTCCTTTCATAATAACGCCCCCTTCATCATCTATATCTCCATGTGAAAAGTTTTCCCAACAAAAACTTTTAATTTTTTTATATTCTTTGCACATCTACTCTTCCCTTTCTTAATCTTATCCGCGAAAAGCCCCTTCATGCTTTTCCAAATATAATTTTCCTTGTAAACTTTTCCTCATTATCCCTCTTTATTTCTTTTTCACTTCATCTATTTTTCACAAAAATTTTATCATAATATATCGTCAAGTGCAATATGCATTATTAATTGGTTGTTTCGTATTTTTTATCCATTTATAATATATAAATTACATTTATTACGGAGGTTCCTGATGCAACCGGAAATCAATTATACAATGGTCGGACAACGGATTCGTACTGCTCGCTTGCAAAAGAAGCTCAGTCAGGCAGAGCTTGGAGGCTTGGTCGGCTGTTCCAATAACCATATCAGTCACATTGAAACCGCACAGACAAAGGTTTCTCTTTCCATGCTCTCCAAACTGGCGCTTGCTCTGGATCAGGATCTTGATTATTTTCTTCTTGATACCCAATATGCCAAGCGTGATCGCCTGATTGATGAAGAAATTGCGGAAAAACTCAGCCGTTGTAATACCTCCACGCTGTTGACTGTAAATCAAATGCTGGATCTGCTTCTCAAACAGCAGGAGATGAATGATTTGGAAGAAAAATTTGTAAATAATTTTGATAGTTCTCTCAATTCTCATGTAATATCTTTTTTAGTATATTACATGAGTATTTTTTTACGGTTCTCATAAGAAAAATTGTATCATATCTCATTATTTTTTACCCTATACCCGCTGCACAATCTGCACTTTTTTCGTAATAATCAGTCATTTTTCTGTCATTTTTTTCCATATTCGCTCCCTATTTTTCTGCAACAAAAAAAAACTCCACACCATTCCCGTGCAGTATTTTTCCTCTTTTCTATCCCTATTCTGTTTCTACCTCGCCCACCTCTTCACCCATTCCACATACGCCTCTTCCGTCTTTTTCCAGTAGCTCCTGCTGATATCCACAATTTTCCCGTTCTCCAGCAGCATTTTCTTCTTCGTACATTCCTTCACATAAGAAAAATTGACCAGGAAACTCGTATGGCATCGTACAAAATCATCGCTGGCGATTCTTTCTTCTATCTCCAATATTTTATCATCCACTGTATATTCTTTTTCCGTTGTGGCCACATACGTGACACGCTTATCCCGTTCAAAATACAGAATATCATCCAGCTTCAGATTTGCTTTCACGCCTCCATGACATTGAAGAACAACCCTTTCTGTTTCTGTTTCCGCAGCTGTTCTATCGCCTTTTCCAGCACACCCGGCAGTTTTTCCTCGAATTTTTCTTTACTATATAGTAGACGTGGCGTGTCTCGTAAACTTCCATTGCATAGGACCAGAAATTTGTCAGGTAAACGACCTGACATTTTGGCCATTTCCGGTTGACTTCCATCGCCAGGTCAATTCCATTTTCATCCGACATTTCAATGTCCATTAAACAGGATATGCTATGGGGGGATGTTCTTCTGACAGCAGTTCGTTTTCCATTCTGAAAGGAATAAATTTCTACGCTATTTGCCATCTAGGTCTGTACAATGTTTCACAGTTTCTCTCGTTTTTTCCCGCCAGTCCGGCGCGTCATCGCAAATTCCTATTCTTAAATCCATGTTCTTTTTTCTCCAGTTGTACTTTCTGTTTCTGTCTGTTCTCATATTAAATACTGACGTACCTGGATAAAATAACAGTCAGACCAAATTTCCCGGTCTTTTCTTTTTTCTCCTGTATTTTTCCATTGTACTTTTTCACGAGTCCGCGAAACAGCTTCCGGCTCATCGGATTCTGGCGTCCGGATGAGGTCAGGCATTCCAGAATCAGCTGATTTTTCACTCCTGTTATCTTCAGCCGTTATTTCCCGGTGTTCTTCTCTTTTTACAAGATTTTCTCCCCAGTTTAAGATTCCGATCAGGATTTTTGCCAGATCCTGTTCTTCGATTTCTCCCCGATCGTATCCCTCAATCTCGTAATGCAATTCGATTTTTTTCTTCTCCAGATTTGATTTCCATGCACACAAAACCGCATCTGTCATTCGATCTTTACAGTAAATCCCCTGCCTCACCTGATGACTGATTGCTTTGAGGCCGTCCGCATACTGTTTCAGCGTCTCCCCGGATATCTCAGCAGCTCCGGCCATAATTTTTTCCATCTGCTCCGAAATGGTCTGCTGATATTGTTCCATTCGGGGAATCTGCTCTGTCAGAACCTGGTAATGGTATTCTGCCATTTTCTGCTGTTCGGAAAGAAATTTATAATCTTTCATTACCCGACGCTGGCGCTGTACTATGCTTAAAATACTGAATACCATAATCAGAATAATCAGAATATCATCCAGAAACATCACCTGTATGTCCGTCAGTCCGTTCGGCACATAGTATAGAACCGGAAGAAAATAGACAAAAACCCAGATAATTTTCAGGTACCTAGCCTCAAAATCTCTATATCTTCTCAGAACATGGAGGATTGTTTTTTTCTCCAGCCTGTAAAACAGATATTCCAGAACCGGAATCAGTAAATCCCATGGTTCTACCGGGCATTTCAGAATATAGAGAGGACGCCCTACCAAAAGATCCACAATACAGATTGCCGGGTAATGAATCATGGATGTTACGATATCGGCCAGCATCGCGCCCAGCACAACCTTAGGAAGGCTGCCCTCAAATGTGTAGTAAATGAGAACGGTGTTTGCTATCATGATGACAACCGAACAGAACATCATCAGAATTCCCCACCAGCTCTCATCTCCATAGTATCCCCGCAGAATGATGTCGCTGATGCCACCGATCAAGAATACCCGCAGAAGCTGCCAGATCATCAGAGGCTTTATGCTGTTTTTTCTCCGCATAAACATGTCAAACAGGTGAATGCCAAGAAACGCCTGTGGAACCAGATACAGCCAGCAGCGAATACAGGTCCGGACCAGTTCGCTAAGGTTAGGATCTTTCATTCTTTTTCCCTCTTTTCTGTCGAATGTTCGATCGGAAAGACAATGGTCTGCTCCAGGCTGTGTTTTTCTTTATCCCAGAAGGTTTTGCTGGTTCCGTGGTATTTTTCAACAATGGCACGAATGATTTTGGTTCCCACGCCATGTTCTGCTCCATCTGTTTTCCAGGTTGATAAGTTGAAAACCTCTTTGCTTGCAAGCGCATTTCTCAATTTCACCGTACAGGAATCGGAGTCTTCTTCTATCCAAAAAGAAAGCTCTTTTCTTTCCTTTTCCGGAATTCTTCCGTTTGCTTCGATTGCATTATCCAGTAAATTATGTAAAAAACCGATTCGTTCTACGGGCATCATCCATTCCATGCAGGTTTTCGATACCTGGATCTGAAAGGGAATCTCTTTTTCTATACAGACCTGTTTCTCCATCATCAGAAATGCATCTGTGATCTCATCCCGGCAGAAGGTTCCTTTCTGGATTTTCCGATATGTTTCTGTCAGCTGATCCGCATATTTTCGAAGCTCCCCATCCGGATTTTTCTGCTTTTCTATCAGATACTCCAGCGTCTGCACATGGCTCAGAAGATCATGACGGAATTTTCTCGTCACATCCATTCTCTGCCGGATCACTTCATAAATCTCCTGAAGGGAATCCATATAACTTTCCAGAACTTCTTTCTCCTGTTCCTTCTGCGCGATTTCTGAAATCAGATAGCCAAGTACGGCTGCCAGAAAAAATCCCAGCAAAACTCCCAGTGTTTCCCTCATTTGTCCGCCCTCATCTATTCCTTCTTCTTTGGTAAGAGAGTCCCACACCGCTCAAAATGGTTCACAGCATAAGGACTCTGATTTCGTCTTGTACGGACGGGATTTTTATTCCCCGCAGATCCGCAGAATCGCCTCTGCAAAGATTACAACACACTGTTTCAGGCATTCGATTTCTACAAACTCATCTGCCCCGTGCATGCGATTGTCAACTTCAAGGTCTGCACAGCCGAACGCAACACCGTTTTTCAGGTGATGGACATACGTTCCGCCGCCGATTGCAAAGGCTTTTCCCGGTTTGCCGGTGACGTCTGTATAGCATTGCAGCAGCGTCTGAACGAACGGGCTGTCTGCCGGAACGTGGTGTGGCGGGAACATGGCGCTGCCTTCCATGGAAAACGCCGCCTTTTTTCATATTCTGTTCGGCAGTATCATACAGGTTTTCTTTTGTCGCGCAGATCGGGGCGCGGCAGTCGTAGGAACCGGTCAGGGTTTTGCCGTCGTAGTTCATGAGGTCGAGGCTTAAGGTGAGCTCGCCGGACTCTTCATCTGACATGGCGACACCGAGGCCTGCGCCTTTGCCGTCGCCGTGCGGGTAAACTTTTGCAAGGAAACTGATGTCGTTTTTCAGTTCACTCTCTTCCATTCCAACGGATGCGAGAAGCTGCAGCAGTGCGGTCAGTGCGTTGTTACCCATTTCCGGGGTGGATGCGTGGGCGAAGGCACCGCAGGCGGTGATTTTTATATTGCCGTTTTCGGTATCTTCCAGAACGAAGGAAACGCCGGTCTTCTGCTCAGTCTCGTCAGTGCAGGTTTTCAGGTCTTCTTTTGCCATGCCGGCAAGCTCTGCATATGCTTTGCCTGGTACAACGTTCAGTTTGGTGCCGGCCTGTAAGGATGCGAGACGCACGCCTGTTGTTCCGGCATTGGATGTTTTTTCGAAGTGACCGCGCATGCCGCCCTTTTCAATGTTGATGACCGGGAATTCGGCATCCGGTGAGAAGGTGCATGGTGCTTCCACTTCTTTCTTATAATAATATTCGAGGTCAGAGCTTCCGCACTCCTCGTCGGAACCGAGGACAAGACGGACGTTTTTCTTTAATGGGTAACCGAGTTCTTTGACAGCGCGCATTGCGTAGATAGCTGCGATCGCCGGTCCTTTGTCGTCTGCGGTTCCGCGGCCGAACATTTTTCCTTCTTTGATGAGCGGGGTGAATGGATCGGTCTCCTGCCAGCCTTCGCCTGCCGGTACGACATCGAGATGGGCGAGAATATCAAGGCCCTTTTCTTCCTGATTAAAGTCAGCTGCAATCGCGTAGTTGTCGTAGTTGGTTACGGCAAAGCCGTATTTTTCCAGAATTTCGATTCCCTGCGCCAGTGCCTCTGCCGCCGGTGCACCAAACGGTTTGCCCGGCTCTGCCGCCTGTTTTTCGCTTGGAATCCGGATCAGGCTTTTCAGATCCTCGATCATCTCGGATTCGTGGTTTTCAATATATGTTCTTAATTCTTCTTTCCGCATCGTAACTTCTCCTTTTCTCTTCTCTGGCACCGTCGCAGTGCCGTTCTTTTTCTATCATAGCGCAGAAAGAGCAGAAAATCCACATTTTCTGCTCTTTTTCCAAATAATCATTTGTTTTTGTCCAAATTGACTGTAATTTCATAATAATCACACGGATGCGCCGTAAGCCCCGTCACGCCCTCGCCGGATACCATCGACATTTTGAGGTGTGATGCGAAGAAAAACATGTGGTCATCCAGCAGCGTCTGCGTCATCTCGATGGCCAGTTCGGTTCGTTTTTCGGTATCAAACTCGCCGCTTAACTGCTGCTCCAGCATCTCGAGTGTCTCACTGTAATAACCGCCGCGGTTCTTGGAGGAATCCTGCAGGCAGTGCGTTGTAAAGAAATACTCGGGATCGCCCGTCGGTGCGCTGACAAATGCGCTGACATAAACATCCCAGTTTCCTTTTTTCAGCAGTTCCAGATGATTTGCCGTGCACTGGATCTGTACTTCGATTCCGATTTTCTTCAGCGATGCCTGTGCACTCTCCGCGAGAAGCGGCAGTTCCTGGCGGCTCGGATACGTGAGCCAGCAGATGGTCAGGCGTTTTCCGTCTTTTTCCACGTAGCCGTCGCCGTCCTCATCGGTCCAGCCTGCTTCAGCCAGCAGTTCTCTGGAATACTCAAGATCATAGGACTCCTCCTGCACTTTGCTGTCGCCGAATGCAAAGTAAGAGGGGAACGGGCCTTCCGCCACGCTTCCGTTTCCTTCCATCAGCGTATTCACAAAGCCCTCCCGGTCGATCGCTCCGATGACTGCCTCGCGCACGCGGTCGTCCTGTAGCACCTCGGATGATCCGTTGAACTGTCCGAAGAAGGTACGCGACGTATCCGCCGAAGAAATCGTGTATGGTTCATCGCGGAACAGGATCAGATTGGAATACGGCAGGCCGTACGCCGCGTCGAGCTCGCCTGACTGTAACGCCATCGTCATCGTATCGCCGTCGCGGATCGTTTTTACTTCGATCCGGTCGAGCTTTGGCGTTCCGTTCCAGTAATTGTCATTTTTCACGAGCGTCAGTCCCTGATCCGTCTCCACCTGTACTGCGCGGTACGGGCCGGTTCCGGCGACATTGCCGTCATCCGTCACACCTGCCTGCATATCAATGATGCATCCATATGGGTCAGACAGATAATTCAGAAGCGCCGGGACAGGCTGTTCGGTGTGAATCGTTACGATCAGGCCGTCTGCCTTGATGCTCTCAATTTTCAGATCCCCGCGTGCACGGTCATGTACTGCGATCAGATCCTCGAGACATTCTTTGACCGCCTCTGCGTCGAGAGTGCGCCCACTCGTAAAGGAGATGCCTTCATGCAGTGTAATCCGCCATGTTGTATCGTCCACAATCTCATAGCTTTCTGCCAGCCATGGCTCGATCTCCATAGAATCGGAATAATGAAACAGCGTCTCACCGATCCCATAGCGGATACACGCCCAGCCGGAATAGCCGTTGTGCGGGTTGACATCGGACTCGTCGTTTTCGGCGTTGAATGTCGTGTCGCCGTATATGAAAACTTTTTCATCTGTACCATCTGCCGCTGTGCTCTGACAACCGGAAAACAGTACCACCGCCAGAATGCCGCACAAAACATATGCAATTTTTTTTCTTCTGCCGTTCTTTCTCTGCATTCTGTACTTCTCCTGTTTTCGCAAATGGCACCACCATTTCCGCTGTCTGATTTTCTGTTTCAATAGTTTTCTCACAGACTATACTCCATCAACAGTTTCGTATATTCCTCTTTCGGGTACTCCAATACCTCCCGCGTCTCCCCCTGCTCCACGATTTTTCCCTGCCGCATGACAATCACACGGCTGCAGAGTTCCCGCACCAGCGCAAGGTCGTGGCCGATCCACAGCATCGCAAGTCCTTCTTCCCGCTGCAGTTTTTTCAGCAGTTGAACGATCTGCGCCTGTACCGCCGCATCGAGCGCACTCGTTGCCTCGTCGCAGATCAGAAGAGACGGCTGCACAGCAAGAGCCCGCGCAATTGCGGCTCTCTGGCACTCTCCGCCGCTTGTCTCGCGGGGATAGCGCATCGCCGTTTCCGAACTAAGTTCCACTTTTTTCAGCAGCTCCGGCAGATGAAGACACGCCTCTTTCCGGCTCATTCCCTGATTCCGAAAAGCTTCCAGAATCCCGGTTTCGAGCGTCTGCATTGGATCGAAGGAATCCTGCGGGGTCTGGAAGACCATCTGTATTTTCCGGTAAACTTCGCGCTGCCGCCTGCCTTTTCTTCCGAGGATTTCCTCGCCTTCCAACAGAACGCTGCCTGCATCCGCCTGGACCAATCCGGTGATCAGACGGGCCGTCGTGCTTTTTCCGCATCCGCTCTCCCCGATCAGGCCAAGACATTCACCCGCATCCAGTGTGAAGCTGATGCCGTCCACGGCGGCAAATTCCGTTTCCCGGCCGGTTCCAGCAAAGTTTTTGCTTAAGTTGTTTACTTCCAGCATGTTATGATTATGCATCGTTCTTCCCTCTTCCCGGCACAGCCGCAAGGAGATTTTTTGTATATTCGTCCTTTGGGTGATCGAAAACCGTCCTTGTCTCCCCCTGCTCCACGATGTTTCCATCCTTCAAAACAGCAACCCTGTCTGCCATCTGCTCGAGAACCGCAAGATTGTGCGTCACCAGCACCATCCCCGTCTGCTCTTTCTGCTGCAACGCCTGAAGCTCCCGCAGCACCTGCGCCTGCGAAACCACATCGAGTGCACTCGTCGGCTCGTCCGCCAGAAGAAGCGACGGATGCAGCAGCATTGCGAGCGCAATCCCGACGCGCTGGTTCATGCCGCCGGAGAGCGACGATGGATAGCTGTTCCAGATCGTCTCGCCATCCGAAAGCCCCATATCCGCAAATCGCTGGAGCGTCATATCTTTGATTTCTCTGCGGCTTTTTCTGCCAGACATTCCCCCAGAAATCGGGGTGATGAATCCGCAGCGTTTCTCATGGGCGCGCACGCTTTCACAGATCTGTGCTCCGATTTTCCGGGTCGGACAGAGTGATGCCCCTGTATTCTGGAAAATCATACCAATTTCTGAACCGCACAGACTCCGCAGCTTCTTTTCGGACATGTCCGTCAGCTCCTCTCCGCGAAATGTGATCTGCCCGCCGGTGATGAAACCATTCTTTCCCATCAGCCGCAGGATCGCTCGCAGCAAGGTACTTTTTCCACTGCCCGACTCCCCGGCGATGCCGACGGTTTCTCCTTTTTCGACGGAAAAACAGATGTTATTTAAAATTTGCTCCCCCTCATAACAGACAGAAAGGCCGCTGATTTCCAGCAGTTTTTCGCTCATGTTTTTGCTCCCTTTGTTTCCATTTTCGTTTGCCCCTTATCCCTGATCCACCGTTTTCCGTACCGCCTCACCAAGCAGATTGCAGACAAGAACGATCAGAAAAATCGCCAGTCCCGGCGCCAGAATGACCCAGGGCGCGGTCTGCAGCATACTTCTTCCGTTGCTCATCATCGCTCCCCACTCCGCCGACGGCGCTTCCGCACCAAGGCCGAGGAAGGACAGACCCGCGATTTCCAGCATCATCGTTCCGATATCAAGCACCGCTGTGACAATCGTCTGCCCCGCAAGATTCGGCAGAATATGGCGTCTGATCATCTTCCATGTTCCGTTTCCTGTAAGGCGCGCCGCCGCGATGAACGGCATGTGTTTCAATGCCAGCACACGGTTCCGCGCAAGCCGTGCATATTTCGGCCAGGAAACAAGGATCAGCGACACAACGGCTCCCGTCATGCCGCTCTGCAGAACGCCGGAAAATGCGATTGCAAATACCATACCCGGAAAGGCCAGAAAAATATCGGAGATCTGCATCAGAACCGTATCCGTTTTACCTTCCAGCCAGCCGCTGAAAATTCCGGCGAGTGTTCCGATCAGAGCGCTTGCCGCAACGACAAGAAGTGCTGAAAAAATGCTGACCCGCGCGCCGGAGAGAATCCTTGAAAACAGATCTCTTCCATAGCGGTCCGTCCCCATCCAGTGCGCCGCGGACGGCGGAAGAAGGGACAGTTCCAGATTCTGCTCATACGGATCGTACGGTGCCAGATGGGCCGCACACGCGGCAAACAGCAGCAGCGCACCGGCGAGGATGCCATAAAAAACGGATCTTTCTTTTCTGTTCTTTTTTCATCGCATTCCCTCCAGCTTCGCCCGCGGGTCCAGTGCACCCATCATCAGATCAGCAATGAGATGCAGCAGCAGATAGATCGCCGCCATCCACACCAGATACGCCTGGATCACGGGAATATCGTGCATGGAAACGGCATCCACGGCCATTTTTCCGACACCATTCCACATGAAAATCGTCTCAACGATGGCGGTTCCTCCAAGCAGCGAACCGGCGGATAAGAATAGCAGCGTGACCATCCGAAGCAGCACGGATTTTAATACATTTCCGAACAGAATCCGGTTTTCACTTAACCCACGTGCCCGTGCACCCGCCACGTACTCCTGCCCCAGCTCTGCAAGCACGGCAGAACGCACCTGACGGGTGTATTTTGCCGTCATCGAAACCGCAAGCGTCGCCGCCGGAAGCACACAGCTTTTCCATCCCTTTCCCATACTGAGAACCGGAAAAAGATTCCATTTCAGCGAAAAGAAATACAAGAGAAGAAGTGCAGTGAAAAACCCCGGAAACGAATTACCTGCAAAGCAGAACAGGCTGATACTGCGGTCCGCCCACGTATTCTGATATTTTGCACTTAAGATACCGAGCGGAAACGAAAGACAGACCGTCATGGCAAGCGCCAGCGCCGCAAGTGCAATCGTTGCGGGCAGTTTTTCGCAGAAGCTTACAAGCACCGGTTTGCCGGAAACGTACGACTCCCCGAAGTCACCGCGCAGGGCGTTTTTCAGCCATTGCAGGTACTGGACAGCTTTCGGCTCATTCAGTCCCAGCTCCTCCCGCATCGCTTCTTTTTCCGCCTCCGACATCACGCCGCCGCTGCTGCTCTCTTTTAAATCCACCGCATCGACCGAGGAAAGTCCCGTCAGCAGAAAAGCGAGAATCGTCACGCCGAGGAATACCGGAATCAGGCGAAGCAGTCGTTTTAACAGATATTTTTCACAAATACTCCTTTACTGCTTCACGGCACAAATCGAAAACATCGGTGCCGGGTTATAGAACTCGTCTTTTTCCAGATAAATGCGTTTTCCAAGGCTCGTATCAATGCGGATTTCTCCCGCTGTGTTTTCGCACAGCACCGCCACATCGTACGCCGGCCGGTTTTTGCGGCTGATCGGGAGCTGTGATTTGATCCGTTCGCACTCTTCGAGCATCTCGTTTCCAACCTTGAAATGGGCATGCGCCTCCGGAAGTCCCTTCGTATCGGCAACGTCTTCTTTTCCGTAATTGGCATCGAAGTTCAGCAGCACACCGCCCGTTTTCAGCACACGCATCCACTCGCCGTAAGCATGCTCCGCATTCGGCAGCGTCCACGTCAGGTTTCGGGAAATGACAACATCGAACGTTTCATCCGCAAACATCGGATTTTCCGCGTCCATGACCTGGAAGCAGCAGTCGGCATTCTCTTCTTCGGCGAGCTGGATCGCATTCTCAATCATCTCTGGTGTCAGGTCGATGCCGAAGACCTCGTGGCCCTCTTTTGCCAGCAGGATCGAGAAAAATCCGGCTCCGCAGCCCACATCAAGGATCTTTAACCGTCTTCCCGCCGGGATCTGTTTTTCAATCTCTTTCATCCAGCGCTTCGCAATCGGGTTTGCAAGTTCGGAGCGTCTCTGCTCTAAAAAGTTCTCGCTCCGCTTCTCCCAGTAATGGACAATCTGCTCTTTGCGGTCGTCGTACTCCGGCTCGCGCACAATTCTTCCGTAAGCAACGACAGGGCCCCCTTCTGTTACCATATCGCCCGGTTTTGCCGCCGGATACCAGAGGCCGTCTTCGGAAACCCCCTGATATTTTTCGCCGCGGCGGACGGTCACATCACCAAGCTGGAAGGGCTGCTCTGCGCTTTTTTCCGCGCGCACCAGAAACATCGGTGTCGATGCATAGTTCAGTCTCTCTTCCTCGCTCCAGACGCGCTTCCAGATTTCGGAATCGGTCTGGATGGAACAGACGCCGAGGAATTCGAGCACCTTCGTATCCCACGCCGGCCGTTCCATCGCAGAGAGCGGCACCTGACGCGCAATGTTTTCCATGCGGTCAATGTCCGTGCACAGATAATGGTCGTCGAGCTGCTGCTCTTCCACTTTCTTCCGGTCTGCCTCGTACGCTTCTTTTTTCTCCTCGTCATAGAGATAACCGTACCAGTTCGCATCAAAATTGAGCAACACGCCGCCCGGTTTCAGGACACGCATCCACTCTTGGTATGCCTGCTCCGGCTTTTCCAGATTCCAGGTCAGATTTCTGGAAATGACAACATCAAAGGTCTCATCCGCAAACTCCAGATTCTGTGCATCCATCCGCTGCAGCGTCACGCGCTCCAGACCGTATTTCGTATATTTTCCCAGATTCTCTTTCGCCTTTTCCAGCATCTCCTCCGTGTAGTCAACAGCCGCCACCGTATAACCTGCCTCCGACAAAATCATCGGGAAGAATCCCGGGCCGGTTCCGATATCGAGAATCTTCATCTCTTCTTTCTTTTCTCTGGAAACTGCTCCTCTAATACATGCAGCCACGCTTCTCTCTGGCTTCCCGCCAGTTCTTTTTCATTGACCTCAGAATACCCCTCCGCACGGGTTCCCCAGTAGGAGGCAATTTCCTGTAATAATTCCTGTTCCATATCTTCCGCTTCTTTCTTCTTTTTCTTAACTTTCCCGGCGCGGTCGTTCTCCAACCGCTCAAATATCCCTTTACTCTACCAAAATCGGCCTTTTTCACAAGCCCCCACGGGGGATATTCTTAACGCCGGCGCAGGGTATTCAGGTGATCGGCGGCGCGGATCTGATTATCTGCGGACGTCAGACAACCGACGGCGATACCGCGCAGGTCGGCCCTTTGATTGCGAAACATCTGACGATCCCGCATGCCGCCTGGGTCGCAGAGGTTACCGATGTCACGGATCATTCCATCACCGTCCGTCAGGATCTTGTGAGTGTTTCCCAGGTTTCCGAACTCCCTTATTCGTGCCTGATTACCATCGAGTTTCTCGAGCGCGAGCTGATCGACATTTTGTTTCCGGATATTTTTAAAGGAGAACCGTCATTCACTCGGTTCTCCTTTATATTGCCAGAATACCATCAGCTTTCTTGTCGCCGTATCCTCACTGTATGTATATTTTACGGACCCGAGTCCGTAATAGCTGCAAAGATAGCCGGAAGCCTTATCGAGAAGCTCCGGTCGGGCTTCCATGACCTGCGCCATCAGATCATCGGTGGCAAATTTAAATTCGGAATACTCTTTTGTCTCTTCAATATCCGTCTCCATTTCCCACAGAATCTGCGTCGCATCAAATGTATCCATGTACCGGCCGATCTGGCGGTAATACTCGAGGTCATCTGCATTGCACGCCGGGAGCGGCAGATTCGCATCCGCCTGATGCGTGTCCGAAAATTCCGCATCGGAAACGCAGAGAAAATCGTAGTAGATCAGGTCGTCCGGCAGATTGTACTCGCCGCTCTCGCCCTCTGCGAATACCGGATCGCCCCAGGTTACATCGACGTTGTAATAATTGTCTCCACACTTTACGATATTCCAGCCGTGCGCCTCGCCGGTGTCTGTCGTTCCCGTCACATAAATGACCGGGATGTCCAGGCGGTTCATCAGATACTGGAACGTTCTGGCATAGCCTGCGCAGACCGTCTGTCTGTTCACAAGTCCGCTGTAGAGTGTCTGATTCTCCGGCGCATCTTTCACATAATCAATCTGCCGGATACATTTTTCAAAGACAGCCTTGATCTTCCCATAGTCATCCATCGAACGGTCGATATCACTTAAGAAATCATTTCCCGCCCCTTTGACCTGGGTCTGGCGTCCTGTAATCTCCTCCGCAGGAATCGTGTATTCTGGAACTACCTCGCAGTAGTTCTTCGGCTCGCCGTATCCCGTGACATGTGATGCTCCGTTGATCCAGCAGTACTCCGGGTAATCCATATAGACCCATCCATAAACCTCCGCCGTCACATCGGGATCGCCGCCTTTTGTGATGATGGTTTCCTGGTGTTCCGCGATTCCCTGCACCAGTTCGCGGTAAATCATCTGTCTGTTTTCATCGAGCTGGCTGTAATAATACCGCTTCGCCAGCTCCTCCTCATCTGTATTTTCCGCCTGAAACTGTGTTGCGCCATTTTCTGACAGACCATTGTTTTCGTCTGCCGTCTGTGAAGCAGTGCTGCTGTCCGCTCCGTTTCCGTTCTGCGCGGGATCGCTCTCATCAAATTCTCCGAATACCAGATAAGCCGCCAGCAGGGCAAGCATAAGCGGAAGCAGCGCCCGCAGCGGTCTCTTCCGTCTTCGTCTGTGTCTTCTCTTTGCCATTCTTCTTTTCTCCCAGATACGTTAAAACGCCGTCACACAGTGCATCCGCCACCTTTTTCTGGTACTCCTTTGTGTTCAGGAGCGCTTCCTCCTCCGGATTTGAGAGGAATCCGCACTCGCAGATCACCAGCACTGCGTCTGTCTTCTTCAGCATGTAATACGTTTTGTTTCCCTTGGCTTTCCTGTGATTCGCCGGATCGAGCCCCGCGACCAGTGCAGCCTGCATGCAGAGCGCCAGTTTTTCGCCTTCTTTTGAATCCGTATAATAAAACACCTGCGCCCCTTTGACCGCCGCATCCGGGTAGCTGTTCTGGTGAATGCTGATCACACAGTCCGGCGTTTTTTTTATGAATCAGCTGCACGCGCCGCTGCAGATCCTGCACTTTCGCATTCACGGCTCCCGGATCGGAGAGATCATCCTCCCCTTCCCGCGTCATCACCACAAGGATTCCCTGCTTTTTCCAGCTTCTTTTTCAGCAGACGGGCAATCGCAAGGTTGATGTCCTTTTCTTTGACACCGTTTGCCCCGATTTTGCCGGGATCGTCGCCGCCGTGGCCGCTGTCCAGCACCACTACTTTTGTGGCTGCCTTCTGTGCTGCCACCAGCCGTGCGCCCTCGCGGGACAGAACATACGCCGCCGAAAGCAGAATCACCGCCATCAGCCATTCCAGTTTTTTCCCTTTTTCCAAATGAAAAGCCCCCTGCTGCAAATTTCCTTTCTTGGTCATTTTATGCAGCAGCGGGGCAGGTTACAACTCTTATTGCTTCCGGTTACTCTTCCTCATCTTCTTCATCATGCGCGCGATTCGGGATTTCATCCTCTTCTTCGTCGTTGTCATCATCGAGATAATCCGGCTCATTTTCGAGATCGATGACTGCAGAATTTTCGACGATTTCGTCTTCTTCCTCTGCTTCTTCTGCGGTATCTTCACGGTCTGGCTCTGCGGCTGTTTCTTTTGCCTCTCCGGGAAAGATACTTTTTACCGGATCTTTCATGAAGGTTTCCACTTCCGATGCAGAACGTTTCATCTCCTCACGCATTTTTTCGATGCCGGCAAAGGTCTCCTCAAAAATTCTGCGATTCTTCTCGAGTACACTCGTCATGGTTTCCATCTCGGCGTAAATCTTCTGGTATCTGGTGTTGGCTTTCTGCAGTTCCGCGTCCATATGGCTCTGGATTTCTTCTGCTTCGGCCTGCAGTTTTTCTTCATAAACAGCAGCCAGTTCCTCGCCCTTCTGACGTGCGCTCTCTACCATGTATTCGCACTGTTCCTTCGTCTCGCGGCGCTGCTTTGCACAGGATTCCTTTGTCTCTTCCCGCTGTTTCCGGCAGGACTCGTTTGTCTCCTCTCTCTTTTTGCAGCACGCCTCATCCGTTTCCTCCGTTTTCTCGCGGCAGGACTCGTCCGTTTCTTCGGTTTTCCGGCGGCAGGCTTCCTCGGTCTCTTCTTTTAGCTTTCTGCAGCTCTCCTCTGTTTCCTGTGTCAGTTTTTTCGCTTTCACCTGTGCCTCAAACACAAGGCCGCTGATGCTGTCATAATTGTCGATATAGCTCTGGTATTTCTCATGAATGTTTTTTTCGAGCTCCTCGATTTTATCCTCACGCTCGCGGATCTTGCGGTTCAGCTTCTCGATTTCCTGCTCTTTTTCCTCGATCTTCGCTTCCAGTTTCTTCTGAGCGGCATACGCCTGATCTTTCAGGTTCTGCACTTTCGTCATAACATCGTCCTTATCGAAACCGCCCATCAGCGTTGTTTTAAATAATTCTTCGTGATTGTTTTCTGACATGTATACTCCTCCTTCGTGCCCGGGCTTTTATCATTCCCCTTATCCTTCCCGGACTCCTCGTCAACTGTTTGTTTCAATATATTCTGAAATCAGACTCCAGACGTCTGCGCACTCGAATCCGAGCTTCCACTCTGCCACTCCGGCGAGATCGGCACTTTGGATCACTTTCAGTTTTTCCTCCATGGACTGCTCATCCTCCATCCAGATCGTGTATCTGGCATCGGAAGTTTCTACCGTTGCCACATTCTGGCCAAGGGATGCATCCCAGGTTTCTGTCATCTGATTCTCTTTGGCATAGTTTTTGGCGCCATCCATGCCCAGCACCTCGCTGGTAATGGCGCTCTGTCCGAACTTTTCCGTCCAGACACGGGTATAAAACGGGATTCCGCAGATCACCTGATCGGCAGGCATCACCCGCGTCATCTCCTCCACGGCCTGCTGTACGAACGGGAGGGATGAAACAGAGCCTGCCTCCTCGCTTCCCGCGAAATGCTCGTCATAGGCCATGACAATCATATAGTCCACAAATCTTGCCTGCTCGCCGCGCTGATAATACATCGTGTAAGCCTGCGGTACCGGCGTATCGACCGACACCACAAGATTCTGTGCATGCGCCGCGCTCGTCAGTTCCCGCAGAAACTGCAGGTAATGCGGGATTCCGGCCTCTTTCAGATTCTCGAAATCCACGTTGATGCCGTCCATGCCGCACGATGCTGCCTCGGCGAGCAGCTGCTCAATGATTCTGCTGCGCACGGATGCGTAGGCAAGATCGGTTGTTTCGTCAAATGCTTCATTAAAGTTATCAATCAATCCCCAGACTTCCCGTCCCGCTTCATGCGCCAGTTTCACGTAATCGGCGCTCGCAAGGCTGGAAATCGTACCGGTTTCGTCTGTCACGGAAAACCAGGTCGGTGAAATCACGTTCACGCCGGTCATTTCTGCTGTCATCTCTGCCATCGCGTCGTTCGACTCGGTCGATGTGCTCTGATGCCAGACCAGATTGATTTTGTGATCCCGTGTAATTCTTTCATAGGAATCTTTCTTTGCCGTCCGCGCTTCGATGGCCTCCGGCTCGGAGATATCCTCTGTCTGGATGTAGCCGGTATAGCCGTCCGCCGTCATGACTTTGCACCAGTTGTCCAGATTTTCCAGATACAGCAGGGTGTCACCCTTCTGTACATCCGCAAGAATCAGACTCTTGATGCCGCCTTTTTGGCGCACCTGCGCGGTGTCTGACTGTACCGTCGCCTGCTCCACGCCGTCCCATTCATTCCGGATTACAACACGGTTGGGATCGCTGTAATATGCATAGTCGAGATCTGTGTATTCTTTTACGACATCCAGCGAAATGTAAACCGTTCCGTCGCTCTCCTGCTGTACGGCAGGCTGTCCGCCTGGTGTTTTGGCAACGGCCGCATCGCCCGGAAGCAGTGTCTGCACGCCGCCGCTCGTTGTAAGCAGGATTCCTTTTGTTTCTTCATCCCAGTAGAAGCAGCTGTTCAGCTGGGATTCTACATATGTGTACGCCGCATACGGCTCTCCTCCGATAAGGACGGCCTGCTCTTCCAGAAGTTCTCCGTTCTGGATCAGCGCAACGCTGTTTTCGTCTGTCAGGTTAAAATATTCGTTCCCGGCCATGTATTCGGTTCCGGGTTTATATCGGTTTATCAAAAATGAAACAATGCCTGCTGCACCGACTAGCACGATCAGAATCAATACGACCAGTACCGGCGCTGCTTTTTTCTTCTGTTGCTCCTTCATGTGTTCTTTTCCCCTTTTCTTCGCTCTGAAGATCTCCCCACTTGCGCCCATTATAACAAAAAAAATACCCAATAGCAACCGTTATGCGCAAGGGAACCGCATGCGAGTCAGAAAGTATCGTTACAGTTCACTGGTTCCCAGCGAACTGTAACATTCGCTTTTTGCTATTGGGTATTTTTCAGAAAATCTGTTTAAAAAGTTTTGTCGATTGTTTGTTTCATGGCTTATTTGCAGTTGTGACGTACAAAAAAGAAAGCCCCATCGATCCGTATGAAATACTTTTGTTTTTAGTTTCAATGATCATGTTTCGCGGGGACGCCTTCTTATCCGATCCGTTTTTTCTGTGCCTGCTTCCGGCCGGAGTATGCACCCTCCGGACAGAAGCAAAGGTTTCCCCAACTCCCATTATACTTCAAACCGGGGGAATTACAAATAAAGTTTATCCCTTCATTTCTGAAAAAATTATGCGAAATGTAAAAAAAATCTTAAGTTCTTTACTTCTTTCCGTGATGTGTTATACTATATCGTAAGTAGCCCTATTTATATAAGTAAAGAGTAATTAAGGACGTGAGAGTTATGAAAATAGAAAAAATCAATGATAACAAGATCCGCTGCACACTGACCAGCGCCGATCTTGCCGAAAGAAATTTAAAGCTCAGCGAACTGGCTTACGGCACGGAAAAGGCCCGCAGCCTGTTTCAGGATATGATGCTTGAAGCCAATCAGCAGTTCGGCTTCAATGTGGATAATGCCCCGCTCATGGTCGAGGCCGTTCCGGTGGCTCCGGACAGCATTGTCCTCATTATCACCAGAGTCGAGGACCCACAGGAGCTCGACACCCGCTTCGCCAAATTTGCTCCATCCGGCGACGATACGGACGGACCGGAACCGGTACAGTATTCCGGCGCGGACGACATCATTGACCTGTTCCACAAGCTCTGCGATGTGAAGAACAAGGCACAGGAAATCGCAAAGAAAGCGGCACAGAAGGAAAACGAAAAAGAGCCTGCAGCATCCGAGGAAAAGAATGTGGATCTGGTACGCACCTTCCATTTCTCAACCCTCGACGATGTCATCAGCTCCGCAAAAGCGCTGAACCAGTATTTTACCGGCAGCAATTCCCTCTATAAGAACAGGGCAGATGCCAACTATCAGCTCGTTCTGCACCAGTCCGGCTGCAAACCGGAGGAATTCAACAAGGTCTGTAACATTCTTTCCGAGTACGGCAGACAGGAATCCTTCTCCCTGGCCGCTGAAGCATTTCTGCTGGAACATGGAAATGCAATGGTAAAAGAGAATGCTCTGCAGGAGCTGGCTTCTCTGTAAGTTTTGAAACGTATGTATAAAAAAGGAAGTCCGCGAAGGACTTCCTTTTTGTACGTTCCGTACAATTACTCTTCTGTGATAGCCTCGGTTGGACATACGCTTGCGCATGTTCCGCACTCAACGCATACATCCGGGTTGATTTCGTAATGGGAATCTCCCTCAGCGATAGCCTCTACTGGACATTCTCCAGCGCAGGTTCCGCAGCTTACACATTCGTCTGTGATTACATATGCCATGATCTTATCCTCCTTGTAGATTTTTTGGCCCTTTCGGTACTATCCACATTGTAAACGATTGCCCCCTGAAATACAAGTACAAAATTATAAACATTCTATAATCTTATGAATTTGTTCTTGCATTCCCCCCGGGGGTTACGCTATAATCAAAATAGCCGTCAAAATCGGAACGACGGGTATATACACATTTAAAGGAGGAACTTTAAGATGGCAAAGATCTCGAAAGACATGACAATCGGCGAGTTAATCGCAATGGATACAAATATCATCGGAATCCTGATGGGAGCCGGTATGCACTGCATCGGCTGCCCTTCTGCACAGGGTGAGTCCCTGGAAGAAGCAGCTATGGTTCACGGCCTGGACGCTCAGGTTCTGGAAGACCAGATCAACGATTATCTGGCTGCAAAATAAGTCGGATTTCCGCGTGGATCCAAAAAGAACGCCTCTCACAGGCGTTCTTTTTTCTGTCCGATTTACCCATTGTTCCGATGGCCCCGTTTTGCTTTCGTCCGTTTTCCTTTCTGCTCCAGCGTCGCCGCTGCTTCTCTCCGGCTCTGCTGGTGGCGGCGGATCGCCTCGTCCACGCGGCGGCTCCGCTCTTCCTGGCGCCGCTTCTGTATCATCTGATCGAGCAGACGGCCGAGCACGCGGTAAAACTCCGTCTGACGCTCCTCCTCTTCCTGCCGCATCACAGTGTCCGCCAGCTGTTCTGCTTCCCGCTCGGGCAGAAGATCGACAACCACCTCCGGCACTTCGTCCGCTTTTCCCGGTATTGCCGGATCCGGCTTCTCCTTTGCCGTCTCTGCCGCTTCCGCCGGAAACGCTTTGATCTCCGCCGTTGCCTGCACCAGCTTCGGCATCAGCTCGCGGATCGCTTTCAGGTGAAGCCCCTTTTTCTTCAGTTCCCGGATTCCCAGAAAAATCTGAATGTCCTGCGCAGTATAGCAGCGGTGTCCCAGCGAATTGCGGTGGATTTCCATGCCGAGCTCGTCCTCCCAGTACCGGAGCACATGCGCTTTCTCCCCGGTCAGCTTCTCCGCCTCCGTGACCAGATACGTTCTATTTTCCATACGGCAGCCACTCCCTTCTTCCCTTTATTATAGGATCTGTTATCCCCTGCCGCAAGAAAATCTCATCGTAATATTCCGACAATTTCATACAATTATACACAAAGAACGTGCCGCAGGACTATCCCACGACACGTTCTGACACCATACTATTCAGAGCCCCATCTCGATTCCGCTACGCTACATCTCGATGTGGCTTCTCGCCATATGAAATTGAGGGGAAAAGTGCTCATTCATGCAAGCATGAGTCGCACTTTTCCCCTCAATTTCGCATGGCTCTGAATAGTTACAAATATTTTCTTTTATCTCTCTGCATTCGCAAATTTCGTATAATCCGGCAGCCAGACCAGATTGACGGTTCCGATCGGGCCGTTTCGCTGTTTGGCGATGATGATTTCCGCGATTCCCTTATTCTCGGAATCCTTATTATAGTAATCATCTCGATAGATAAACATAACAACGTCGGCATCCTGCTCGATCGCTCCCGACTCACGCAGGTCGGAAAGCATCGGACGGTGGTCGGTACGCTGCTCAACAGCCCGGGAAAGCTGGGACAGTGCAACAACCGGCACATTCAGCTCTCTCGCGAGTGCTTTTAAGGAACGGCTGATATCCGAAATCTCCTGCTGACGCGATTCCGAGGAGCTCTTTCCGCTTCCCGACATCAGCTGCAGGTAGTCAATGATGATGATATCAAGACCGTGCTCCAGCTTGTATTTGCGGCATTTCGACCGCATCTCTCCGATCGAGATACCAGGTGTATCGTCGATCATCAGTCGGGATTCACCGATCATGCCGGCGCTCTCGATCAGCTTGCTCCATTCGTCGTCTTTCAGGTTTCCGGTTCTCAGATGCTGGGAATCTACTTTCGACTCCATCGAGAGCAGACGGTTCATCAGCTGCTCCCGCGACATCTCGAGACTGAAAATCGCAACGGCTTTGTCTTTCTTAAACGCCATATACTGCGCAATATTGAGGACAAACGCCGTTTTACCCATAGACGGACGTGCCGCAATCAGGATAAAGTCAGAGTTCTGCAGACCCGATGTCTTGTAGTCCAGATCCGTGAATCCGGTCGGAATACCCGTGACATTTCCCTTCGTCTTCGATGCACGCTCGATGTTCTCCAGCGTATTGATGACAACCTGGCGGATCGGCATGAAGTCTCCGGAATTCCGCTGGCCCAATAACTGGAACATCTTCTTTTCCGTCTCCTCCATGATGACTTCCACCGGCTCTTTGTTCAGATAGCAGTCATTCTCAATCTCTTCTGTCAGCTTAATGAGACGGCGCAGCACCGCTTTCTCGCTGACGATGTTCGCATAATGGCGCACATTCGCCGAAGTCGGCACCGCATTTAAAAGATCGCGGACAAACTCCATCGAACTGATCTCCGGCGGAACATCCTTTTCACGCAGGCGGTTCTGCAGGGTGACCAGATCGACCGGTTTTCCCTCATTGAACAGCTCCACCATGGCATCAAAAAACTGACGCCGTACTGGTGCTGGTAAAAAACTCGTCGCTCGTCAGGATTTCCGATGCCGCCATGATGGCTTCGCGCCCCATCAGCATGGAACCGATGACCGACTGCTCCGCCTCGATGCTGTGCGGAAGGATTCGTTTAATCAGTGCTTCTTCCATAGAATTATGCTTCTTTTACGATAACTTTCAGCTTTGCAGTTACTTTGGTATGCAGGCGGATCGGCACTTCTGTCGTTCCAAGAACCTTGATCGGGTTCGGAAGCTGCATTTTCTTTTTGTCGATGTCGTATCCGAGCTGCTCTTTTGCTGCCTCAGCGATCTCTTTTGCCGATACGCTTCCGAATACTTTTCCGCCCTCGCCGACTTTGATTGCTACGGTAACCTGTTTGTCCTCAATCTCTTTCGCGAAAGCCTGTGCCTCAGCGAGCTGCTCTGCTGCCACTTTGTCCTCGTGTGCTTTCTGGAGTTTCAGCTCATTCAGGTTTTTTGCGGTTGCCTCGATGCCGAGTTTTTTCGGCAGAAGCATGTTTCTTGCATATCCGTCACTTACGTTTACAGTCTGTCCTTTTTACCAAGTGCTTTTACGTCTTCCAGTAAGATAACTTTCATATCAGATTTCTCCTCCATCCTGCATTTCTGTTAAGGTTGATTTTAGGAGGCTGCGCGCCCCCTCCAGATCGACGGTCTCAAGCTGGCATCCTGCCATATTCAGATGACCGCCGCCGCCCATCCGCTCCATGATGATCTGTACATTGACCTCATCAATCGCGCGGGCGCTGATATAGATCACGCCTTTATACTCGGTCAGTACAAAGGACGCCTTGACACCGACAATGTTCAGCAGCTCGTTCGCCGCTTGTGCTCCGACCACCGTCGGGCTGTCCACATAGTCGCTCGGGCATTCGGAAATCGCGAACTGGCCGCGGAACAGCTCCGCATTGCGGATCGTCTCTCCTCTTGCCTTGTAATCGTTCATATCCTCACGGAACAGCTTGCGCACACGCGTCACATCCGCACCGCAGCGGCGCAGGAACGCTGCCGCCTCGAACGTGCGGACACCTGTTTTCTGCATAAAGTTGTCGGTATCGATCATGATGCCGGCATAGATGCTGTCCGCCTCCACGTTCCGGATGCGGATTCCCTCGGTAAAATACTGGAGAATCTCGGCAACCATCTCGCTCGCGGATGATGCATACGGCTCAATATAGGAAAGCACCGAGTTGCGGATCGTATCGCTTCCCTGCCGGTGATGATCCAGCACGACGATCATTTTCGCCATGTACAGCAGATCCTCACACTGTGTGATGCTCGGCTTGTTCGTATCGACCACAACGAGCAGCGTGTTGTCGTCCATGATCTCTTTCGCCTCATGGTTGTTGACAAACATGTCCGCCTCATAATCCTGGTTGTCGCTGAACGTATTCATCAGCGGAATGATCGAGCTGGTCGGGTTGTCGATGACGATGTTACGCTTTTTTATTCAGCGTTTTCGCCGCACGGTAGATACCGATGGCCGCACCGAACGAATCGGCATCCGGCAGGCGGTGTCCCATGACAACGACCTTCTCTTTCGTGTTCATAAACTCTTTCAGCGCGTGCGCCTTGACGCGGGCTTTGACTCTCGTATTCTTTTCCACAGCCTGCGTTTTTCCGCCGAAATACTGAATCTTCGAACCGTCCTTTAAAACGACCTGATCGCCGCCCCGGCCAAGAGCCAGGTCGATCGCGATTTTCGCATACTCGGAGTTTTTCGCAAACGATCCAGCATCTGCTCCGATACCCATACTGATTGTGACCGCCATCTCGTTTCCGATGTTGATGGTCTTGACGTCCTCGAGGATATCGAACTTTTTCTCTTTCAGTTCATTTAACGAACTCCGGCGCATGACCACGATGTATTTGTCGTTCTCATACCGCTTCACCAGTCCGTCGAGATCGTTGAAATATTTGTTGATCTTTCGCTCGACCAGTGCGGTCAGAAGGGAACGGCGGACCTCCTCGACGCTCTCCAGCGCCTCGTCGTAGTTGTCCAGATACAGAAGACCGGTGACCATCGTTTCGTCCTCGAATTTCCGCATATACTCGCGGAGCTCCGTCTCATCGAACAGATACAGTGCCTGAATAAAATAGCCTTTGATATCTGTGTTGATCATCTCCGAATTCTGGATCAGCTCGTCGATGCAGACGCTTTTTACATGGGCACGGAAATTCTTTTCGCCGTAAGCCACGTTGATGTCGGTCTCCTCCTCATTTTTCGGTAGCCGCTCGACCGTCAGCTCCGGAAAAATGGTGGCGATACATTTATGATACTGTGTATCCTTCCCTGTGATTTTTGTAAACTCTTTGTTGACCCAGAGAAGTTTTCCCTGCGAATCCATAACGGCATAGGGCAGCGCCAGTTCCTGGATCAGATGCTTCTGAACCTGGCCGTATTCGGTCGCAAAGGTAATCAGCTCGTTGATCACCTGCGGACGCTGTCTGTAATAGAGAACTGCGGCTGCGATCACATAGACTGCAAAAAACAGCGTGAACCACATTCCTGCCATCACATCCACAAAATACATGCCGATATTCATCACAAGCATCAGGATGGACAAAATCAGCGGCCATCGAAGATAGCTCCGCAATTGGCCGCTCAACTTCATTTTGCTTTTCATTTCCTAACACCTTTCCAACGTTGCGTGTTGTATTTCGCTCCTGTCCTTCCGATTATACCACTTTGACCTGTACTTTGGCAACAAGATACTTCTGGATACAAAAAAGGTACCCGCCCTTTTCGGGCAGATACCTCCATTTATTTACCGATTCAAAATGAACGTTCGGACAGTGCTTAGCGCAAGTCAGAATCAATCATCTACGTACGGCATAATAGCCATATGTCTTGCTCTCTTAACGGCTACTGTTACTGCTCTCTGATGTTTTGCGCAGGTTCCAGTTACACGTCTCGGCAGGATTTTACCACGCTCGGATACATATTTTTTCAGTTTAGCTGCATCCTTGTAGCTGATCTCTTCTCCACCACAGAAAACACAAACTTTTCTTCTTCTGCGGGCCGGTCTTCTGGAAGCTGGTCTTTCACTATTATTATAAGCCATGATCAATCTCTCCTTTTCTATCAATTAAATGGCAATTCTTCGTCAATGCCATCGGGAATATTCATAAAACCATCGGCGCTGCCCAGGTCAGATGTATTCGCGGACGGAGCCGGATTGTTATGCTGCGGTGCGGAGTATCCTCCGTTGTTTCCACCTGCATTTTTGCTCTCTGCAAACTCCTGCTCTTCTACAACTACGTCTGTCGTGTAGACCTTCTGGCCTTCACGGTTGGTGTAGCTTCCGGTCTGAATGCGGCCGGTGATGGCGATCTTCGTTCCCTGACGCAGGTATTTCTCTGCAAATTCTGCCTGGCGGCCGAAAGCAACGCATCCGATAAAGTCTGCGGTTGCGGAATCGCCGTCTCTGCGGAATCTGCGGTCAACAGCCAGTGTATAACGGGCTACCGCTGTGGAGTTCTCTCCAGCAGAGTATCTGACATCGGGATCTCTGGTCAATCTTCCCATCAATATAACTTTATTCATTCGCTTACCTCTTAAGCTTCCTTTTTAACGACTAAGTATCTCAGTACGTTATCCATAATACGCATATGGCTCTCGATCTCTGCCGGAGCTGTTGCGTCTGCTTCAAACTGAATAAAGTAGTAATATGCTTCACGCATATGCTGAATTTCGTATGCAAGGCGTTTTTTGCCCCACTCTTCTACTTCGCCAACTGTTCCGCCGTAACGGGTTACATAACCTTTGGCTTTCTCAACTACAGCTGCGCGTTCCTCTTCTTCAAGTTTTGCATTCACAACCAGTGCTAATTCGTACTTGTTCATGCTTTACCTCCTTTTGGACTTTTTGGCACCCCATTTTCATTATGGGGAGCAAGGAATTATTTTTATACGTCACAATTTGTTATTTTAACATAAAAAAGGGCTTATAGCAAGCCCTTTTTCGCGTGTTTTCTTGTTTTTTTCACGATATTACGCATCTTTTTTTCGTAATCCGCGGGTGTTTTTCTCGACCAGCTTGCGTGCTACCATGATCTGGTGGCCGCAGCCGGTGCATTTGAGACGGAAATCTGCGCCGACACGCAGGATTTCCCACTCGCTGCTGCCGCACGGATGCGGCTTTTTCAGTTTTACAATATC